>Ga0172381_10003769_pt1 | contig 15882 bp, 13 predicted proteins | sample Leawel6488metaG_FD_119754 | JGI IMG/M metagenome (GOLD analysis project Ga0172381, IMG submission 119754) | Leachate microbial communities from a municipal landfill in Southern Ontario, Canada - Leachate well 64-88 metaG | ecosystem: Engineered > Solid waste > Landfill > Unclassified | place...
CGGGTGTAATTAATATAAAAGGTGCTCTTTTTTATCCTGAAGGTATGGAACAGAAAGGAGCCAGGTGTATGGAGCATTTTAAATTAAGCAGCCATAAAAAGGCCGCCTTATTTATTGGTGGGCCCTTGGGTGATAAAAAAGAATTTTTAAACAAGCTTAGAATTTTCATTCCTTCCTTTAAAAAATTTCTCCAGAAAGAAAATCTCAATCTCCTTGTCAGTACTTCCCGCAGGACCCCCGTTGAGGCGGAAAATTATCTTGAGAAAGAATTTTCTGAATTCCCTGGTACGGAAGCGCTGGTTATTGCCAATAAGAATAATCAGAATTTTGTCTTTGAAGGGTTTATTTCTCTATCACAATACGTTTTTATCAGCAGCGAGAGCATTTCGATGATTTCTGAGGCGGCATCGTTCCACAAGGCCTGCGTTTGCGTTTCGCTTGTTAATGAGGATGACAAGCGCAAGGTTTTTCTAAAATCACTGGAGGAAGAAATAACTTTTCTTGATCAGCCCTATGATATAAAATCTATAGAGCCGAAAGATTCTTCGATACTCGAATACAATCTGAGAGTGTTAGATAAACCTTTAAACAGGCTTTTTTAAACTAAAACTAACGGGAGGTTCAAAATTTTGAAAGTTATGCAAATGGTTCCCCGCATGAATGTGGGAGGTATAGAGAGAGGGGTTCTTGATTTGGCTAAATACTTTGTTGGCAACTCTTCGGAAATTTCTTACGGTGAAAAGGTTTCCAATATCGTTGTTAGTGGAGGAGGCAACTTAATTAAAGAGCTGGAGGCCGTAGGCGTTAAACATTATGAATTACCCATATATAAAAAATCTCTGGGCCTGTTATTTTTAATCACCAGGTTAAAAAAAATCATATCTGCCGAGGGTATTGATATAGTCCATGCTCGCAGCCGTATGCCGGCTCTGGTAGGTTTCTTTGCTTCCCGCAATTCCCGGGCTCAATTCGTAACTACTGCTCACGGGGTATACAAAAGCAGAATGTTCAGCGAGGTTATGTCCTGGGGTAAATATGTTATATGCCCGTCTAAAGTCGTAGCCCGCCATATGAAGAATGTTTTCATGGTGCCAGAAGAGAAAATTGTTATAGTAAACCGTTGGGTTGATTTGAGCCGATTTAATTTTACTGATTACTCCAGGAGAAAAGAGAATAATATTATAATCAGCGTGGGCAGGATTTCTCCCAGCAAAGGCTATGAGCACCTGATACGAGCTTTTAAGAAAATAGTGCGTTTCAATCCCTACCTTAAACTTCGTATTGTAGGCTCGGCATCAAAGTCAAAGGGCCGTTATCTGGAGTATTTAAAAAGCCTGGTTACCAGATTTTCCTTAAATTATAACGTAGAATTTTCCGGTTTTCATTATGATGTCGGAAAACTTCTGGATGATGCCAAAATACTGGTTGCTCCCTCGGTGATCGAAGAATCATTTGGCCGGGTAGTAATTGAGGCGTTTGCAAGCGGGGTTCCGGTGGTAGCTTCTAACATAGGGGGTTTTAAGGAGATAATAGAACCCGGTATAGACGGTTTATTGGTTGAACCCGGAAACAGCGATGAAATATCAGAAGCTCTTCTTAAGCTTATTAAAGATCCTGCTATGGCACAGGCAATAACAATTAAGGCAAGAAAAAAAGTAGAAGCCCGTTATACCATGGAGAAGTGCCTGATGGAGACTGCCAAGGTTTATGACAAAGCCGTAAAGGATTTACGTATATTGGTGATTAAGATTTCTTCTCTGGGGGATCTGATCCTTTCTTTTCCTTCCTTAAAGGCCTTGCGCCAAACTTATCCGTCAGCCAAGATCACTTTGCTTACTCTCAAAAAATACCATTCCTTGATGGAAGAATGCCCTTATGTCGACGAGGTTATTACATTGGCCGATAATTACAAGGCATTTAAGGAAATCAGAACTCTTACACGCCAATTACGGAGGAAGAGCTTTGATTATATTCTTGATTTACAAAATAATCGAGCGTCGCATTTGATTTCTTTTTTAAGTTTTCCTCTCTGTTCGTTTGGTTATTCTTTGCGTTGGGGGTTTTTGCTCAGCCGCCACCTAGAATTTATTCGTGGCCTGGACCCTTTAAGTTCGCAGGAAAAAATACTGGAACTGCTTGGAGCCAGGATTGATGAAAAAAAACTTATTTTCTGGCCGGTTAAAGAAAATATATCCTTCGATATGCCTTCAGGAGATTTAATCGGCATAGCGGTCTCGGCCTCAACCGGATGGGGCTCGAAGAATTGGCCACTTGAAAATATCATTAAACTTGGTGAAACAATACAGCGTCAAATGCCGTCTTTTAAAATAGTTCTCCTGGGAGAGGGGTCTTCTCGAGGATTGTCCGAGAGCATAGAATCCCGCTTGGGACATTCGGTAGTCAACCTTTGCGGCAAGACAACCTTAAGAGAATTAGCCTCCATATTAGATAAACTTAAAGTATTTATAACCCCGGATACCGCGACTTTGCATTTAGCTTGCGCCAAGGGAGTTAAAACTTTAGCTTTGTTCGGGCCTACCGATCCCCGGCGGCATACGGTGGAAAGCAAGGAGCTTGAAGTATTGCATGAAAAGCTCGACTGTTCTTTTTGTTATCGAGGCCGGTGCCGTTTAGGGAAAAACAGTTTGTGTTTGGAGAAAATATCGCCGCAAAAGGTGTTCTCTAAAATCAAGGAAATGATCGCCTGATTCTTCAAAAGTTAGGCTTACTTGCTCCAAAGGCAAGGTTGATCCTAACTCTGTAGTTATAAAACGGTTTAAATATTATGAACATTTTAATTTTGACAACTCATCTTAATCCCGGAGGGATTTCCCGCTATGTTATTAATCTATCCAGAGCTCTCTGCCAGCAGGGCCATAAGGTCTGGGTAGCTTCCAGCGGAGGGCAATGGGAGCAGGGGGCCTCAAATGGTCCGGTTAGGTTTGTTCATGTGCCTATACGTACAAAGTCTATTTTTAGCCCCAGAATATTTTTCTCTTTTATGTTCTTGCGGCGTTTCTTGAAAGAGAAAAAAATTGACGTTGTTCACTGTAATACTAGAGTAACACAATTGTTAGGATTTTTACTCTTAAAGTATACCGGTACACCTTATGTTAGCGCTTTTCATGGTTTCTACAGGCCATCAGCGGCAAGAAAGCTTTTACAATTTTCAGGAGCGATGTCGATCGCCGTCAGCAAAGCAGTCAAAAAACACATCATTAAGGATCTCTGGGTTGAACCGGAAAAGGTGCGTGTTGTTTATAACGGGATTGACTTTAATGATTTTAATCTTACCGAAAGCCAGCGCAAAGATTGGGGGTTTAAACCAACGGATTACTTAATAGGCATCTTGGGTAGAGTTTCTCATGAAAAAGGGCATTTTTTAAACGTTGAGGCTTTGAGCCTTTTAGTGAAAAAGCATAGGAATGTTTATCTGGTGATTTCAGGACGGGGTAAAATGGAAGCAAGCTTAAAAGAGCTCATAAGAGAAACATCTCTCCAAGATAGAGTATTTTTCAAAGAGTCATCCGCGAACCAATTCTTGAGTAGTGTAGATTTGCTTGTTGTGGCGTCTGAAAAAGAAGGCTTTGGGTATTCGGTAATAGAGGCCTTTAGAAAAGGAGTTGCCGTTATCGGTTTTAATACAGGAGGGATTCCTGAGATTATCCGGGATCGCCGCAATGGCCTTTTATTTTACAGCTATGATGCTTTTTCTTTGGCTGAAGCCGTCGAAGAGATTATGCTTAAAGATAATCTGCGCAGCGCACTCGTTAGCAAGGCCAGAGAAGATGTAGAATTTTTTTCAGCTAAAAGAATGGCTCTGGATACAGAAAGGGTTTATAGGCAGGTGCTAAAATGAGAAAAATTTTTCTTTTATTAGGGCTAATTTTATTAGCCGTATTCTTTATATTTGGAATATATTTAAATGTTAACTATGCAACCCCCATACTTGCTTATCATTCGCTCGATGCTACCAGGGTAGATAACTATGCTGCGGTAGATATTAAGATTTTTCAACATCAGATGGAATTTATAAAAAAAGGTTCCTATAAGGTTATAAGCTTGCAGGAATATTGCCGGATTTTAAAGTCAGGAGAGGCGGTTCCAAGAAAGAGTTTGGTTTTGACCTTTGATGACGGATATAAGGACAACCTTGAAGGGATAAAGATTTTAAAAGAGCTGAGATTTCCGGCTACAATTTTTGTTATCGTTGATAAAATAAATGAAAAAGATTACCTTTCCGAGAATGATATAAGTGTATTCTTGGGTAATTCTAAGGTAAGCATTGGTTCACATACCTTAAGCCATGCTTATCTACCGGGAGTATCAGACAAGGAGCTAAAGAAGGAAGTTGCTTTTTCAAAAGAGATCCTTGAAAAGAAATTTTCTAAAAACATTAGCGCTATTGCTTACCCTGTAGGCGGCTTTGATGAAAGAACGTTGAAAGAAGTTGAAAACACCGGTTATCTTTGCGCTTGTACCACCAACCGCGGGTTTTCCAAGAAAATAAACCGATTCGCTCTCAGGAGGATCAAGATAACAAATAAAGATGGCAATCTAAGCCTTTGGGCAAAATTAAGCGGGTTTTATAATATTTTCCGTAAGCTCAAGAGCCCTCATTAACCAGAAAATATGGACAAAAAAGAATTAAACAGTCTCCCCCGGCATAAAAGTGAAGACAGGCGTATCCTAGTCGTCGGTGTTAATTGGCTGGGTGACAGTATAATGACTACCCCGGCATTTAAAGCTATAAAACGCGTTTACCCTGAATCTTATCTGGCGGTCATGGCTGTTCCAAGAGTAAAGGGTGTTTTTGAAGATAATCCCTGGGTAGATGAAATTATTATCTTTGACGAGAAGACTTTGCATAAAAGTATTCGAGAAAAATTAAAGTTTATTAAACTCTTACGCGAAAAAAAGTTTCAGAAGGTATTCCTCATCCACCGTTCTTTAACCCGGGCTCTTGTTTGTTGCCTGGCCTTGATACCTTTGCGGGTAGGTTATCGGCGACTGAAGAGTTCTCTAATCTTAACGGATAAAGTAGATTCACCTAAAGAAGAATTGCATCGCCAGGATTACTATTTGAACCTTTTCAAAAAATCAGGAATAGCGGCTGAGGGAATTTTACCGGAGTTCTTTATACCAGAGATGGTTTTAAATAAAGTTTCCCGGGGCTTAGCTTTTTTAAAGAAAGACCACTCTTTCCTGGTTGGGGTTAATCCTTCTGCTAACTGGGAACTTAAACGCTGGCCGCCGAAACGCTTTTCCCTTCTTTGTGATAGGTTGATTAAAGACTTAGGGGTAGGGGTGGTTTTTGTGGGTGGCGAAGCTGACGAAAAAATCACAAGAGAAGTTTTAGGGGGGATGCATGAACCGGCCTACAGCCTTTGTGGGAAAACAACTTTAAAAGAATTAGCCGCGGTAATTAAAAATACCGGGCTTTTTATCTCTAATGATTCCGGCCCGGCACATTTATCTGCCGCTTTGGGAGTAAACACTCTGGTTTTGTTTGGTCCTACCTCACCGGAGATAACCTCGCCGCGCGGACAAAAAGTCAGGGTCATTCAAGGGAGTTGTGGCTGCAAGCTTCCCTGTTATGATTTAAGTTGTGAAAATAACGCCTGCATGCAGAAGATAACTGTTGAAAAGGTGTATCAGGAAGCAAAAAATATATTAAACAATCGCGTTTGATTTACTTATGATAAAAAATATATTGATAAATTTCCCCACTAACTTGGGTGATGCAATCATGGGCCTTCCGGTATTGGACCGCTTAAAATCAAATTATCCACGGGCAAGAATAACTGCTATTGTCTCTTTAGGCACAAGAGAATTCCTACTAGAGAATGATTCAATCGATGAAGTGGTAGTTTTTAATAAGCACTGGACAAATATCCAGAAAATACGTTTTGTTTTCAGCTTACGAAAAAAATATGATTTAATGACAGATTTGAAAAATTCATTTCTGCCGGTTCTTCTGGGGGTTCGGGAGCATACGCATTTTTTCAGGAAATTTCCTCAGGATATGCATTTGAAAGACCGCTACTTATCGCTGGTTGAGCCGCTTGCTCCTGAAGCAGCGCGGTTTCATAGCCAGTTTACTATAACCGGCGAGAAGGAACAGAATTGGAGAAATAAAAAAATAACCAAGGCCATATTTATTGCCTGCTCTTCGCGTAACCGCTTCAAGAGGTACCCCGTAGATTTATTACATAAAGCCCTTGAAGAAATAAAGAGTCCGTTTCCGATAGCAATTTTAGGCCAAAAAGAGGAGAGAAAATTTTATTCAAATCTTTTCTCTATTCCGGGAGCGCTTGATTTAGTTGGTAAGACTAGCATGAGTGAAGTTTATTTTTTACTTAAAGAATATGGCCGGCTACTCATTAGCGCTGATTCCGGCCTGCTTCATCTAGGAAGCTATCTTGATCTACCTATATTGGCATTGTTTGGGCCTACAGATCCTTGTCGATACGGCCCCTGGTCTAAGCGCAATATTGTTTTACGTCCGCAGAGCCAGAATCTTGCTGATATATCGCCGCAGGAGGTGGCTGCTTCAGTCAAGCGGTTATTATCCAATGAAGAAGCCTAAGCGTATACTTGTTTTGAGGACTGACAGGCTGGGAGACGTTATTCTTTCCACGCCGGTTATTAGGAATTTGCGTTTGGCATACCCTAATGCCTACATTGCTTTTCTCTGCCGGCCTTATACCCGTCAGGCGTTAGAGGGGAATCCTTGTTTAGACGAGATTATAGAATATGATAAATACGGCAAGCATAAAAGTTTTTTTTCCACGCTAAGATTTTCTTTATGGTTGAAGGCGAAACATTTTGATTGGGCGATTGTTCTTCACCCCACTAATCGTGTGAACATGATAGCATTCTTAGCCGGAATTCCTTTGCGAGTTGGTTTTAATCGTAAAATGGGTTGTCTTTTAAACAAAAAAATTGTTCACAAAAAACAGCAGGGCAAAAAGCATGAATCTGAATATACCCTGGATGTTTTACGCCATATAGGCGTAGACATAAAAGATAAAAAACTTTATTTTCCAGTGACTGATACGGCCCGGGAGGCTGTTGGCAGGCTTTTGATTCTTGAGGGGTTGAATCCTGAAAAAAAGCTTCTTGTTGTCCATCCTTCGGCATCATGCCCGTCTAAACGCTGGAGCCAGGATAATTTTTCACAGGTAATAAAGGTTTTGAAATCCGCCAATCCCGGCTTAGAAGTTGCCGTGATTACCTCAATAGCCGAAAGAAAGTTTGGCGCAAGATTGGTAGAGGAGAATGAGGTCGTTGATCTAAGAGGCAAGCTCAGCCTTACAGAAGTAGGAGCTTTACTGGAGAGGGCTTCTCTTTTGATATCGAATGATTCCGGCCCGGTTCATATAGCCGCGGCTTTAGAGACCCCGGTAATTGCTATATTTGGCCGTAGCGACCCTGGGCTTTCGCCGTTACGCTGGCGGCCTTTGGGAGAAAAATCCCGCTATCTTCATAAAGATGTTGGCTGCAAGCAGTGCCTGGCGCATAACTGTGATAAAAATTTTTTATGCCTGAAAGCAATTGCTCCCGCCGAGGTTTGCGAACTGGCTCAAAAGCTTCTTTCGTTGAATTGACTATCAAGCCACATCAGAAATTCTATATATTTGTCTTGATAAAATTTCTGCATCTGGTATCATAGAGTTTGTGAAAAACAGAACAAATGTTTTTTCCTGTTCAAAAAAGACAAGGTGTTCCAGCGAAATCATAAAAAGACTCAGTCTCTATTTGCGTAATCTTAAGCGGCTCGAAAAGGTAGGAGTCGGGATAATTTCTTCAGACAAGATTACTCAGTTTTTAAATGTGAGTTCAGTCCAGTTCAGAAAAGATCTTTCTTATTTCGGCGGTTTTGGTAAGCCTGGCGTTGGGTATGAAGTTAAGCAGCTATCAAAAGAGATTGAAAATATATTAGGTGTGAACCAGAAGTGGGATATTGCTTTGGTGGGAGCCGGTAGGTTGGGAGGCGCTTTATCGCGGTTCGAGGGTTTTTCCCGTTTCAATTTACGAATCGTTTGCGCGTTTGATAATAACAAGAATGTTATCGGAAAAAGAAGAGGGTGTGTTTTGGTCCAGGATTCCAAGAACCTTAAAAAAACGGTAGGAAAAAAAAAGATAAAGATAGCCATAATAGCGACACCCGTGGAAGCAGCTCAAAATGTATGTGATGAGTTAGTCAATGCCGGAGTTAAAGGTATTTTAAATTTCTCTCCCTTAGTTCTTAGAGTTCCGGCAGGTGTTTGCGTTTCTAATGTTGATATGGCTTGTGAACTCGAAAGCCTTATTTATTTTGCCAAAAGAAGAAATAATTAACAGGAGGCGGGATGATTAAAAAAACTTTGCTCTTGATTTTGGTAAATATGCGCAAAGAGTCGGCTCCTAAAGTGCAGAAGATACTCACTGATTGGGGCTGTATTATAAAAACCCGTTTAGGAATTCATGATGGCGTTCTTGATGATTGTGCTAATTCCGGACTGATGATTCTTGAGCTTGTTGGTAGTGACGAGCAGGTGGAAGAAATTAGCCATAAACTTAACCTTTTGTCCGGAGTGAAAGCTGAAATCGTGAGGCTGCAATTAGCTAAAGATTAGTGTTAGGCCAAGAAACAAAACATAAATGAAATATAGTTTAACTAAACACAGGCCGAAAAAGATCAAAGATCGTTTAAGGATAGACAATATTATTTCCCATCACAAGAACACTCCGGGAGAGTTGTTAAGCATTCTTGAAGAAACCCAGATTTTAAGCAAGCACAATTACCTTTCCCCTAGTCAATTGAAATATATAGCCGAAAAAACTTCCTATCCGCTTTCTGCTGTTTACAGCGTTGTTACTTTTTATTCTTTTTTTAACCTTCAGCCTCAGGGAGAGCATTGCATAGTCGTATGCCGTGGCACTGCATGTCATACCAAAGGTTCGCGCCGAATACTTGATTATTTGGAGCGTGAGCTGGATTTTGGCGATGAAAAAATAAATGAAGGAGAAAAAGTCTTTCTAACCACAAAAGATAAGGCCATTACCGTTAAGACTGTTGCTTGTTTTGGCCAGTGCGCCCTTGCTCCTGTGGTTGAAATAGATGGCGTAATCTATGGCAGGATGACTGTAGAGAAGATGAAAAAACTGATAAAAGCTTTGAAAAAGAAAAAGCACAGATGCGAGTAATTGATATTGAAACTCTTGAGAAAGTGAAATTAAAAGGTCTGCGGAAAATATTTCCGCCTTTTGCCCGAGTCACTGTAGGCCTAGGTACTTGCGGTGCGGGGAATAACGCTCAAGGAGTTTATGATTCTCTTAACAAGCATTTTTCAAAAAAGAAGGCTAAAGTTTTTCTTGCTAAGACAGGTTGCTTCGGCTTTTGCGCTCAAGAACCGTTGGTTACTTTCAAAATTCCCGGAAAGCCTTTGCTGATCTTTAGCAAGGTCGACGAGAATAACGCAAGGCAGATAGCTGACAGCGTTTTAAAAGGTAATGCCCATAGAGGGAATGCTCTATGCAAAATAGAAGAATGGGACCATATAACTTCAAAATTATTTTATGGCCGTGGATATCCAGAAATTCCTTCCTGGGCGGAGGTCCCTTTTTTCCGGGGCCAGAAAAAGATAGTTTTACGAAATTGCGGGCTAATCAACCCTGATGATATCGAAGAGTATTTTGGAGTGGGGGGGTACGGTTCTCTTTTTATGGCTTTACATAAACTTAGTCCCGAAGAGTGTTTAAGTAACATTAAGGATTCCGGATTGCGCGGACGCGGCGGAGCGGGATTCCCGGTTTGGAAAAAATGGGAAATTCTTAAAGACAAAGTATCTGACAAAAAATATATAGTTTGTAATGCTGACGAGGGTGACCACGGGGCTTATATGAATAGAAACGAATTAGAAGGGGATCCCCATATGGTTATAGAGGGTATGGTTATAGCCGGCTACATTACTGGTTCTCACGAGGGAATTATCTATTGCCGGGCAGAATATCCTTTAGCAGTAGAAAGAATGCATAATGCGATTGCCCAAGCTAAAAAGTATGGGGTTCTCGGTTCGGGAATATTCGGTTCTGATTTTGAATTTAATCTTCACATTGTGGAGGGAGCAGGAGCTTTTGTCTGCGGGGAAGAAACAGCCCTAATTGCTTCCATTGAAGGCAAATCCGGCCGTCCAAATATCCGGCCGCCTTTTCCGGCAGAAAAAGGCATTTGGGATTATCCTACCAATATAAACAATGTTGAAACCTGGGCTAACATTCCAGCAATTATGGCTATGGGTGGTAAAGAGTTCTCTCTTGTCGGGATAAAGGGTAATTCCGGAACCAAGGTATTTTCTCTGGTGGGTAAGATTAAAAATACCGGCTTGGTTGAGCTTCCTTTGGGCAGCAGCCTTCAAACCCTCGTGTTTGATATCGGAGGTGGCACGGGTACCAATAAAAAAATTAAGGCGGTTCAGACTGGAGGGCCTTCAGGAGGATGCATACCTACTCGTCTTTTCAATACTTCAATTGACTATGAGTCTCTTACCAGCTTGGGTACGATTATGGGCTCAGGAGGGATGGTAGTTATGGATGAAGATAATTGCATGGTTGACGTGGCGAGATATTTCACCGAGTTTACTACTGCCGAGTCTTGTGGAAAATGTACCCCTTGCCGGGAAGGCTTGAATCAAATCTTAAAAATGCTTCAGGATATTATTGCCGGTAAGGCTTCAATGGATATTTTAACTAAAGCCAGGGAATTGGGCAGCGTGATAAAAGACTCGGCTCTTTGCGGTTTAGGCCAGACCGGGCCCAACCCTCTTTTAACTACCTTGAATTATTTCCAACAGGAATACGAACAGCATATTAAGGATGATTACTGCGATGCGGGCGTCTGCCAGGAAATGTTTTTAGCGCCTTGCGAGAATAGCTGCCCTTTGCACATGAATATACCGGCTTATCTTGCCATGCTTGAGGTAGGAAGGGTAAAGGAGGCGTTTGAGTCGATAATTAGAGATAATCCCTTGCCAGCCTCCATAGGAAGGATTTGCCATTTTCACTGCAAGCTTCGTTGTCGTAGAGAGGATATAGACGCTCCCGTAGCCCAGGGAGAAGTTCATCGTTATATAGCTGATACCATCCGCGGGACCAAAAAAGAAAAAGAAGTCCTAGACAGGATTTTGAAAGAGAAGCTTTCTTCAACCGGCAAGAAAGTGGCGATTGTTGGTGCCGGCCCCGCGGGCCTAACTGCAGCTTATTATCTTGTGCGTTTGGGCCATAAGGTAGTCGTTTATGATCAGAATTCTGAAGCAGGAGGAATTCTGCGATGGGGTATTCCAGCCTACAGGCTTCCCCGTAATGTATTAAGGCACGAAATAGCTTTTTTAGATAAATTGGGAGTAAAGTTTATTTTTAATAAAAAGATTTTACCTCGAGACATTGCCAGTTTAAGAGAAAAATTCCAGGCCTTAATTATTGCTTGCGGTGCTTACGAGGGGATTCCTTTAGGCATTCAGGGAGAGGGCCTTGCTGGTGTATTTTCCGGAAGCTATTTCTTAGAGGGAATTGCCAAAGGGCAAAAGCCTACTATTGGCAAAAAAGTTATTATTGTGGGGGGAGGAAATGTAGCCATTGATGCCGCCAGAAGTGCTTTGCGCCTAGGGGCAAAAGTTACTATAGTTTATCGCCGGCAGGAATCGGATATGCCAGCTAACCATGCAGAAATCCTTGAGGCTGTCAAAGAAGGCGTGGAAATGTTATTCATGCGGTCCCCTAAAAAAATAATCGGTTCAAATTCCGGGAAAAAGGTTAAAGCTATTGAGCTGGCTGTGATGAATCCGGGGCCTTGTGACTCTTCGGGAAGGAAAAAACCTTTGGATACGGGCAAGACTGAAATTATAGCTTGCGATACCATATTGTTGGCCATCGGAGAGCGTCTAGATAGTAATTTTGCCGCAGATTGCGGATTAAGTTTTACAGCTTACAAAACCGTTGCTGCTGATACATTTACTTTGGAAACTAACCTAAAAGGTGTATATGCTGGGGGCGATATGGTTACTGGCCCGGGAACCGCGGTTCAGGCTATGGCTCAGGGAAAGCGGATAGCCGAGGCTATTGACCGTAGTTTGTTTGCCCAGGATAGATTTAAGCTTTTGTATAGAAAATTTGACTACAATAACGAAGCTTCTCTTGAACCGGAAGGCGGTTTAAGGAGCAAAATAAAAACTCGAGATTTAAATAAACGTTTAAAAAATTTCAAAGAGGTTTCGCTGGGCTTGAGCCCTGCTCAGGCAAGAACTGAATGCCGGAGATGTTTGCGCTGCGACATTAAGGATTCAGGTAATATCTAAGGTATATAAAAAGTAGCATGGATAAAAAAATGTACAATATTAAAATAAACGGTATTGATTGTCAAGTTAAGGAAGGAAGTAACCTTGTAGAAGCTTGTTTAAGCCAGGGGATTGTGATTCCGACACTTTGCTATCTTAAGGATTTTCATGAAAGCGGGGCTTGTTCTGTTTGTCTGGTTGAAGTCAAAGGGGCCAAAACTTTGCTGAGGGCATGCGTTACTAAAGTCAGAGATGGCATGGAAGTTTATACCAATACTGAACGGGTCCGGCAGTCCCGCAGGGTTGTCGTGGAGCTTATTCTTGCCAACCATCCAAAAGATTGCCTGGCCTGCGAAAAAAATCAAAATTGTGATTTACAGAAAATAGCTCATGAGCTAGGTATTGAAAATATACGTTATCCCAGGACGCGAGACAAGGATCTTCCTGTAGATTGTAGCTCATCTTCAATTATAAGAGATCCTAATAAGTGCATTCTATGTGGAAGATGCATAGAGGTGTGCAGTAAAATTCAAGAAGTTAATGCTATTGATTTTATTAAGCGCGGCCATTCAATGCAGGTGTCGACATTTTTTGACGCAGGCTTAGGGAACTCAGAGTGTACTAACTGCGGTCAATGCATATCGGTCTGTCCCACGGGGGCTTTAACTGAAAATAACTCTGTTGGGGATGTTTGGACGGCTTTAAGTAAAAAAGAGCAGATAATAATTGTTCAAACCGCGCCGGCAATAAGGGCCGCGATTGGGGAGGCTTTCGGTTTTGCCTATGGAACTCCAACCACTGGAAAGCTCGTAGCTTGCTTGAGGAAGCTAGGTTTTACTAAAATTTTCGACACGCAATTTTCCGCTGACCTTACGATTATCGAAGAAGGCTCGGAATTTCTCAGCCGGCTAAGCAACAAAGGAAAGCTGCCGGTGATTACATCTTGTTCTCCCGGTTGGATAAAATTCGGTGAGACATTTTTCCCAGGAATATTAGATAATATTTCAACCTGCAAATCACCGCAACAGATGTTTGGCGCGATTGCTAAGACCTATTATGCTCAAAAAATGGGCATTGATCCTAGAAATATTAAAGTGGTCTCTATTATGCCTTGCACGGCTAAGAAATTTGAAGCTTTACGGCCGGAAATAAACAGCGCTTTTTCTTTTTGGAAAGATAAGCTTGCTTTGACTAAGAAAGAAAGCTTTCCCGACGTTGATTATGTGCTTACGACTCGTGAATTAATAAGAATGATAAAAGAAGCGGGCATTGATTACGCCAACCTTTCTGATGAAGGGTTTGACGATCCACTGGGAGTTTCTACCGGAGCGGCTACTATATTCGGAGCCACTGGAGGGGTTATGGAGGCGGCTCTTCGCTCCGCATATTTTTATTTAACTGGAAGAGAGTTGGAGAATATCGAGTTAAATGCTGTCCGGGGCCTTTCCGGAATTAAAGAAGCCGCCGTCAATATAGACGGGAAGGAAATAAAAGTTGCGGTTGCCCATGGATTGGGTAATGCCCGTAAACTAATGGAGCAGGTTGCGCAAGGAAAAAGCCCATATCATTTTATTGAGATAATGGCTTGTCCTGGTGGCTGTATCGGTGGAGGCGGCCAGCCTTTGCCGGTTAATGATGAAATCAAAAAGCTTCGGATGAAAGCTCTTTACCAGGAGGACAGAAATCTTACTTATCGCCGTTCTCATCAGAATCCGGCGGTCATGAAGCTTTATTCTGAATTCCTAAAAAAACCTAACGGACACCTTTCTCATAAACTTCTTCATACTTATTATCACAAGCGTCAACTAACCAATATCTAAGGGCATGCAACCGGAGTTTTGCAGGGTGACTTACCGGCTTTTCGCAAAATTAGCAAATATTATTTGACAGGCTTATCGAGAGTGATATAATCGCCTATCACACAAGATTGTGACAAAATTCACGAATAATCTTCCAATAAACAACTTCATATACTTATGGAAACTAAGAATAGCCTTAAAAGCGATAAAGAAATCAAAGATTTGGTTGAGAAATGGAAAGGCGTAGAAGGCAATCTTATTATGATTTTACATACTATCCAGGATGAATATGGTTATATTCCCCGTCATGTATCGTTCGAGCTCCAGAAATTGCTGGATGTGCCTTTGGCCAGGATCTACGAAGTCATAACTTTCTATAATTATTTTAAGCTGGAACCGCCGGGGAAACATAAGATATCTCTTTGCATGGGGACCGCCTGCTATTTGAAGGGTGGAGTGGATATATTAGGAGAGCTTAAAGGCATATTGCATATAGAGCCCGGCCAAACCACAAAGGATGGGTTATTTACTATTGAATTGGTCAGATGCCTTGGCTGTTGTGGCTTATCGCCGGTGATGATGATTGACGGAAAGATTTACGGAAAGTTGTCGCAAGAAAAAATCCCTGAAATTCTAACTCATTATATAGAAGCTGAAAGCTGAATTTTATAACAAGGTGGATAAATGGACAAGTTAACCAAAGATAATTTTCAAAAAGTTAAAAATAGCCTGGTTTTGAAAAAAACTAATTGGATAAAAGTAGGCATGAGTACCTGCGGCATAGCGGCCGGAGCAGGAGAAGTTTACGATACCCTGATAGAAGAAATTAAACGCCGTAATTTAGGAATAGATGTTTTTAAAGCAGGGTGCCTGGGGATGTGCTATATAGAGCCGCTGGTAGAAGTGTGTATTGATGGCGTACCGCATGTTGTCTATGGAAACGTAGATAAAAAAGCAGCTTTGGGAATTGTGGATAAGCATCTTTGCGGTAAGCGCGTTATGAATGACCATTTGGTAATAAGGTGATGAACACGATGTATAAAAAGACGCTATTTATAAAAGATACTGATACTCAGGCCGCCGATCGGACGAAAGAGTTTTATAATAAATTTTTGGAATGCCTGCGTTCAAAGAACCTGCAAAATGATATCCAGATTGTCAGAGCCGCAGATATTGGTGTATATAACCAGGGGGTTGTCTTAAGGGTTTACGGCGAAGACATGATATATGTCCAGCTAAAAGAAACGGATATTGACGACATTGTTTCTCTTACCATAGAAAAAGGCGAGCTTATAAAGTCTTTACAATACAAGAAAAAAGATAAACAATTGAGGAGGGTATTGCGAAACTGCGGAGCTATAAACCCAGATAGCATAGAAGATTATCTTGCCAGCGAAGGTTATCAGGGACTTTATAAGATATTAACTCAGCTGAAGCCGGCGGAAGTTATCCAAGAACTTAAAATAAGCGGATTGCGCGGACGCGGCGGTGGAGGATTCCCTACTTGGATGAAATGGGATTTTGCTCTTAAGACAGAATCCGACCAGAAATATATCATTTGCAATGGTGACGAGGGTGATCCCGGAGCTTACATGGACCGTAGTGTTTTGGAGGGTGATCCTCATTCGGTAATGGAGGGGATGATTATTGCCGGCTACGCCATAGGTGCCAGCAAGGGTTATTTTTATATCCGGGCAGAATATCCTTTAGCCATAAAAAGAATTCAAAACGCTATTGACCAGGCTTATTCGCTGGGATTACTGGGA
>Ga0172381_10003770_pt1 | contig 15879 bp, 13 predicted proteins | sample Leawel6488metaG_FD_119754 | JGI IMG/M metagenome (GOLD analysis project Ga0172381, IMG submission 119754) | Leachate microbial communities from a municipal landfill in Southern Ontario, Canada - Leachate well 64-88 metaG | ecosystem: Engineered > Solid waste > Landfill > Unclassified | place...
CATATACAAAAGAAGAAGAATAGTTTCCTTGTTTGTAATATATGGGCGTTACACAATCAGGATATCCTGAATATTGGTCAGAGCAGTATTTACACAAAGACGCAGATGTCTCTACGCAATTTTTGAAAAAATCGAGGTTGTCTCCAGACTGGTCGGCACAATCCTTTAATCTATTAAAGTTAACTAGGCATACTCCTGAATTATCTAACAAACACTTAGAATCTTTATTGCAGTCTTCTTCGCATTTTTCTTTATCCTCTGCTGAGCAGGCTTTTTGGTCACAAGAGTTTATGCATTGCTGCTTGCATCCTGTCATACATTCAGGAAAAGTTTTATATGGGCTGGCACCAGGTAGGCACGCCCGTTTGTCGTAGCACTTTTTTATTTTTTCTGCTTGCTGTACTAAGCACGCCTGTCCCTCTTTTGTATTTTTATTACCGCACTTAGGCACCCCCTTATAACAATCAAGTTCTTGTTGAGTTGTGCCTGGACATACTTTTTGACATTGACTATAACAGCTAGAAATTTTAAATTGAAAACCAGAGCAGTATTTTGCAGGATTGACTAATTGATTAGATTGAGGGTCTGAAAAAGTTTGTTGTATGGCAACAATTTTGTCTTTTTTGTTTGTTTGTTCATATTTTTTTAAAAAATCAACAGATGCATCTGCTAAATAACATTGTCCCAAAGAGGACTCAGCGTTTTTTAAAATATCTATATCGGGCTGAACTTTTTCTTTTATTTCTTCGGCTTTTCCTTTTAAATATGTAAGCCGATCAATCAGCCTTAACTTATGCCAAGAATTTTTGTCAATTATTAAAATTTCTTTGTCTTTAAGTTTAGCAGGTGGTTTTATCTCTACTGCATTTTTTATTGCAGAATAATTATTATTAAACGCTGACCTAAATTCATCTAAACCTAAATATTCTTTGTCTATACAGCCTGATGAACTATCATTAAGACCTAATTCTATCGGGCCGTGTTCTCTTTTTTTAACTATTTCTGGTGGGCATTGTTCACAATTTGCATTGGCTTGTCCTTCAAATTTGCAATCTTTTTGTATTTTAACACAGATAGCTTGGTCCTTTTTTCCTTTTTTACAGTCTTCTTCTTTTAGGGTTGTCTTGCATGTGTTTTGCGCTATTTTATCTATTTTTACTTCGCCTCCTGCGTTTCCACTCCAACAAGAAGCCTGGCTCTGTGAGCAACTGCATTGTAACATTAATTCCGCAATTTTTTTTGCTAGATCGTTTGCTATGTTTGATTTTTTTTCAAAAGCTTCGGCAAGTTTTAAAAAACAATCTGCTCGGTCGTGGTCCAAATAAGTTGGCCCATTTAAGGTTCTTCCATCATCTGTTTTTATTTTGTCCCCCTCAATAGGGTCTCCATTTCCGTCAAAATCATAGCAATCCATTGTACGAGTTAACAGGGTTTCAGTTAAAGTTCCAATCGGTATTTCTCTATAAATATCGATTGGAAGAGGAGAGTTGGGCGTTGGAAAAATATTACTTAAAAAAGTGAGAGGAGCTAATCCTTTTAAATCAAAAATAACTAAATATGGATTTATTGTATAAACAATTAAATAAGAACAAATAATTATTAAAAGACCAGAAATTCCTGATTTTATCCAATCTTTGCCTTCATCTTTAAATCTTCCTCTACCAAGATCAACCAAATAATAAACACCGCCAAAGGCTATTACAATGACAGCCAGAATACCAGCTGACATTATCCCTATATTAAAAAAATATTTTGCGTATTCAGGAAAAGAGGGATTATTGTTAATAGATAGCCCAAATATAGTAGGGTAGTTAGCTTCAAGAGCATATACAAAACTAGCATTCGTAAAAAAAAGAACGCTCAAAAAGAAAAAGTATGGTAATCCCCTTTTTCTTTTTTTATTCATATTTTTATTATTTTTTACTCCGTCAAACATTTTTTGCATTTAGCAAACTCTTTTTTGCCTCTCGCGCACTCAAAACTTCTTCTGGGCTAGTGGTTATTATCTCGTTTTCTGTTTGACTGGCAACAACACTTATGGCCACATGTTTTCTTCCGGCAAAAAACAATCCTTCTCCAACCGCTGCCTCTAATAAAAGATATTTTTCTTGCTCGGTTAAATTAAAAGTTTTTTGTACCAAATCGATATCTCCTGTAGACTGTTTCATTAAAAGTTGCAAAGAAGAGTTTGAAATAATTGCCTTTCCGTAATCTGATGACATAAAATCAGCAACATTTTGGGTAATTGTTGTTAGCCCTAGCCAATATTTTCTAGATCTTTTTGCCAACCCAAATAAGAACGACGCTCCGTCCTCTGACTGCATTAGCCACCAAGCTTCATCAATTACCAAAATTCTCTTTTTTAATTTTGTTCTCACAATATTCCAGACATATCTCATTATAATAAAAAGGGCTATGGGTCTTAATGATTCTTCCATATCTCTTATTCCAAAAACAACAAAGTTTTTATCTATTGAGAGGTTTGATTGTTGGTTAAAAAATTCAGCAAAAGTTCCCTTAGTAAACTTTTTAATTCTTTTTACTAAAGATTCGGTTCCTGTCATACTTTCTAAAACTTCTTCAAAATCAGACATTAACGGTGTATTATTTTGCCAAGTTTTTGGATCAGATTGGGCAGTTATATCTCTTATGGCATATGTTTCTGATAAAGCTTCGTCTAAAACACTGTCTTCTTCTGGAGTTAATCCGCCAAGCATAATTCTTAAAAGTCCAACCAAGTTTATAATGTTTGACCTTAAAATATCATCTGGGTTGTCATCTGGGCCCGGTAATGGTAGGTCAAAAGGATTAACATGATTCGGCGATGTTAAAGAAATTTTGAAAAACGATCCGCCTACTGCGTCTGATAAAAATTCGTATTCATTTTCTGGGTCGATAATAATAACGTCAACTCCCTGCATTAAATACCTTAAAATTTCTAGTTTTATTGCATAAGATTTTCCGCTTCCTGATTTTGCGAAGCAAACCATATTGGCGTTTTCTAAGCTAAATCTATCAAATAAAACTAAAGAATTATTGTGACGATTTATTCCATATAAAATACCCTCATTAGAACTTAAATCAAAAGAAATAAACGGAAAAGAAGTAGAAAGAGGGGCCGTATCCATTGGTGTGTGAACATCTATTAAATCCATACCATACGGACTACAGGATATAAATCCTTCCTTTTGTTTAAACAAAGCAGGTTTAATATAAATTAATCTGGATTCAAAAATTGACCTTAATGTAAGCTCTGTGTCTTTTAACTCTTTTTCAGAATTTTCATAAATAGTAATATAAAGTCCAAATCTAAACATTTTTTCCTGGGCAGTCATTAAACTATCTCTTAAGGTTTCAATATCTTTATATGCAGTTTCTAAGGATGGGTCTCTTATTAATCCCTTTTCTTCTCTTTCTAAAATTTCAGAGGAAACTTCTGTAACTTTTTTTCTTAATTTTTTTAAAATAAGTTCTGAATTGATAGGGTGTATAAAAAACGAAATATCCATAGGGGTATTTAAATCAATTATCGGAGAAAACCAGCCGGTGTTTAAGTATCTTGGGTAAGAAAAAACAAAAAAAGACTTGGCAAATCTTTCGCCTAGTTTTATGTGGTCTTGCATCACTCCAATATATGGGGGAGCAATTATATCTCTTACATCAAATCGGTCTTCTTCAAAAATTTTATCTTCTATCAGATTTTCTTTTTTTCCTAGAAGATTATCTAAAAAATTTACCATTGTTTTTTTAAGTTTTTATATTTTTAGTTTTTTATTTCAGCAACTCTGGTAATATTTCAGGATAATACCCAACTTCTGCTTGGTCTGGATGATGTATCGCCCAAAAGAGTTCTATCAACTCGGGCGTAGTTAGCGGAATGGCCTCTAACCCACACCTTCTTAGTCCCATCGCTAAATATTCCATTCTTTGCCAAAGTTGAGTTTTACATCTTTGAAAATCCTCGTCTTTCATCTGTTCTTTTTTTTGACTTGAGCCGGTAAGCTGTTTAAAAACATCAAACTGTTTTGACGCGCCCTTCATCCCAAAAATTTCTAACAAAGTATATGGCACAACTACATAAAAGTTTTTTGTCATAACAGTATCCCCCACAACCATATTTTTTATAAAATCCCTATAAGAAGCTGTTTGTCGTCTTAACAGTTCGTTGGGTTGTTTCTCTTCCAAATCTTTTAAGCTATCTAAGTACGGAGTAATGTTTATGTTTCTTGATTGTATAACTATCTGGCACGAAAAATCTAAAGAATTTAAAAAGCTTTGAAAAGCATAAACAACTGCTGTTTGCTCATCTTCGGATTTTAATGCAAAATTTATTGAAGAAACCATTAAAACGCCTCTTATAGAATTATTTTTAAGAAGCAAAACCCCCTCTCTAATGTCTTGTATTTCCAAAAATGCTTGTGTTGCTGATTCAGCCATAACCTTTAAATTTTAAAGACTAAATTATAAATTTTAAATAAAATGACTAATTTTCTAATTTTTTATTTTCTAAAGAAATAATTATTTTTGAAAAAATGCAGGTTAACTCATGAGCTTCTTTCCATAATAATTTACAGCTAGTCGATTTGTCTGGGTTAGCGGTAACTATCATTCTTAACCAGTGCTTAGTTTCTCTAGATTCTTTCTTGCATATAAAAATTTTATTTCTAAAATCTTTTTTTGAGCTAGCGCCATTGGCTTCCATATAATTAGCCCCTATGCTAGTAGCTGATCTCACTATTTGATTTATTAGGGGGCGGTTAATGTCGTTTTTGCCCAGTGTTTTTAAAAAACCAATCATGTTCTCGCCGAATTTTGCAGTCCTCTCTTCTAAATCATATTTTGTCGTGTTTTTAAACATTTAAATATTCAAAATTGAATTAAAATTTAAAACTTAAAATTTAAAATTATTTCACATGGGTTTCTATTTTAGTGTGCATTTTACGCAGTTGGCTTTTTTGAGCCTGTAAAACAGGACCATCTTCTATTTTTTTAATTTGAGTCCTTCTTATGGGTTTAAATGGATAAGGAGATTCTGCCTTTTTCCAAACATAATTTTTTCCGCCTATTGCAAAACCAATTGATCCCAAAATTAAATTTAATACTGGCACGCCATTTACAGTTATAAACGCTAAAGCTACAGCTCCGCCAAAGATAATAAAACTAAAAGTTATAAAAAGAAAAAATGGCAAAACATAATATAGGATAAAGCAAACAACCCCTGCCCCAACCAGATAAAAAAATTGTCTAAAAGATATAAAGAAAGCGATTTTTCCTTCTTGTTCAATAAATTGTGGTATTGGATATCTTTCCATAGTTAAATTGCTATATTGTTAAATGGTTATATTGCTAAATTGATAACCTTTTGTCAGTAAAAGATATTAGATGATTAATCTCTTTTGGCAACTTTGTCAGTTCTTGAAAAATATGATTATACTCTTCATCAGTTAAAAGAATTCTTGTTTTGGCCTTTTCGTTCCAGTCTAATGATTCTGTTACGGAGCCATAACTGATTTTATAAAAATGGATTTTATCTTTTTTATGGTATCTTCCAAAACCCTCTGCGATATTTGCGGAAATGGAGTCAACTGATCTCACAAACTGTCCTCCTACTGTTTTCTTTTTAAAGAAATCCCACTTTTCTACGATGTTCCAAACATAATTAGATAAACCCAAAGAAATTTTATAAGCACTAAGGTCATTCAATGTCAAGTATCTTTTTTTATCTTTCATGTTTTAACAGTTTAGCCATTTAGCAATTTAACAATATAATTAGTTTATTATAACATGCATAAAAAAACAGATAAAACACTAATTATCAACATCTTGACAGAGGTTATTATATATGCTATAATTAATAATAGAGCTCATTGTTAAAAATGGTCTCGTAGACCATAATCAACCACACGATTTTTTTCAGAAAGTGGAGGTGTGAGATGAAAGACCTTGTCGTTGGTGGATTGATTGCCTGTGGCCTTTGTTTGGTCGGTCTGGCAATTTACAATTTTCCAGTCCCTATTGTTGGCATCATCGTCGTCATAATCGCCGTTTACTGCGTGGTCTTGGGATTAGCTAAGGCTAACATCCTATGCACTATCGTAGGGCAAGGTTGGTGTAGAATTATCCTCAAATGGGGCGAGTATGAAAGGACGATTGGCCCTGGTCTGCATTGGATCGGTATCCCGGGGATACACACCCTTTACAGTCGCAAGATGACTTTTTTGAAGAGCAAGACCGACAAGGATGGAAAACCTCAAGCCGAACCCCACGAGGACGAGGACATCAGTAGTTTTAAAACTACCGACTATCCTTATGCCTTTCCATTCATGGACGAGGAAGACAACCGCGGACTCCCACTATCGGGGTTTTTGGCTGTTATGGCGGTGATAGAAGACTACAAAAAGGCATTTTTCAAAGCGAGCGATTGGTATTCAGTAATGAATACTGAGATAATGCCCTGCTTTCGCGATGAGCTTGTTCGTGTTTCGTACGACGATTACCTTGTCGGAAGAAACCTTAAAAAAGAGCAAGAGCAGCCGACCTTTAATGACTTTTTGCGGGAAGCAATAAATCGTCTTAAGGATGGCAGTTCAGTGGTAAGTAGATTATATGATCTGTACGGAATTAAGATTATATCCATAGAACTGCGAAGCGTTGATCCGCCTCCAGATTGGCGTGCTATTACTCTTGCGCCATATAAGGCGGAAAGAGAGAAAGCCGCCGCCAAGTATCAGGCAGAGACAAGTGCTATGCTGTTTGACGACACAAACCAAGCCTTGAAGGTTTGGTTAAGAGACCAACGCAAAACTAAGCACCATCCCACGCAGGTCCAAATTGAGGCCAAGCAGGACGAGCTTCGTCAGCGGGCTCTTGCTAAGACCCAAGGATATCAACAAATTCATATTAAGGGTCTTGAAAACGCCACTACCGCAGTTGTTGGAGGTGGCGGTGGTGGTGGAACCGGTATTTTGGTCGGTGGCCAAGGTGGCAACCCGTCCAAGCCAGGCAAAAACCCCGGCGGAAAAGGCTCAGGCGTTGCTAGTAAAGATATAGTAGATATGAACGAGGCTGAGTTAGATGAGTGGGCCCGACGCTCTAAAAAGAGAAAGGGCTCGAGCGAGGCTGGAGACGATGAAGACGAGTAACCTTGTCTTCTGTCTAAACTAAGGTTTTACTTTGGTAAAACTAAAAGGGCAAACACTTATGTGTGATTTGCCCTTTTTTTATTACAATTTTTTATTCAATCGGTTCTCTATATGTATCTGACCTTCTTGGTTGTGCTGGCTGTAAATTAGCAAATTCGTCGGTCGTTTTATTTTTTTTAGAATATTTTTTCGGAATTTTTGTTTTTTTGTTATTGTCTATCTCTGTTTTTATTTCTGTAGGCTTTTCTTGTGGTCTTGCATTTATAGTTTTTGTTTTTTTTAACGCCCCCTCTGCTCCTACGGGCTGTTTAACGTCAAAAACTAAATCAGAACTTTTTTGATTTTTGCTAAGGTTTGTTTCGTCTGCTGGTATGTTTATTTTTTTGGCAAACGGGATAAGATTTGTCTCGATGTCGCTTGTTATTTTTGATGCAACTTCTTCAGAAACAGATAGCTTGGACCGCAATAAATTGATTCCTTCTTCTTTTGAGACTTTTTTTTCAAAAAGGTCTTTTGCCATGTTGTTTACTACAACTAGTTTTGGGACTTCTTCTGAGAGGTCATCTGACGGATTTTGAATCCCGTTTTTTTCTAAAATACCCAACATTATTTGTGCAGCTGTAGCGTCCCCCGAAACATCAAAAATTATTCTTTGGTTGTTACTTTCCATAGTGATATAAATATGATTATATTATTCTTATTTCACGTAACTTGCCTATTAACTCTTGATAACGAGCATAGTCAGGACTCCTTTTGGTTGGAGGTGGTGCTCCGCTAGGTTTAATTTTAGCAATTTCTGATTGCAAATAACTGGTATGGCTTTTAATTGCCCCCACATTAGCTGCAGACATCAACGGGGCTGCCTTTGCAATTTTATTAGCAGGGGTATTGTCTATGAACTCTTTGGATTTTAATGTATCGGCGCTAAATTCTCTTATATCGCTAATGCTTGCCCTCTGGAAGCCATCCATAACTACTTGTTTTGCTGCATTGGCCCTTGTCACAGGTGGAGCTCCTGGCAAGGCTTTTTCTTTTACTTTTTTATCTATTGCATATTCATTAAAGGCTTTCAAATTTGGATTTCTCTTTTCTTCTTGTTCTCTAAGGCCAGAAGCTCCTGTGCTTTCGGCATAACTTATTCTGGCCGCCATTTTTGTATTATTTGTCTTGCCGGAACTGTCTTTGAATGCGTCACTCAAATCTTTTGCATCGGACACTACTTTCATCGCAGCCGCGCCTTTTGCCCCTCTTGCATTCTGCGCCAAACTTTGAATTCTGGCTACAGTTGCAGTATTGCCAGTTGTTTTAGCGGCAGAGTATTCGTTAGCCATTAGTTTTGCTTCTTCATTTACACGGCTCGTATTTGCCGTAGCTGTGGTCCCTGTTTGTTTTAATCCTAATCTTTCCATACCTCGTCCCACAGCCGAACTGACGGTTCGTCCTGCCGACGATACTCTATTCCCCGTTGCTTTATCTGCCATTTTAGCTCCTCCCTTTGTAAGTCCTTTTGCAAGCAAACTAGCTCCGCCAGTTGCATATGCCATTGCTCCTGTTGCTAATCCCATAACTGCAGCAGACCCCATCGCACTTACCTTTGTTGTAATTTTTATTCCTATAATAAGTGTCAGTAAAACAATAGTGAGATAAAAAAATAAATTTCCTAAAGTATTTTTTTCTGGTTGTGAAATTGGAAAAGCAGCCAGTAATTCACTTGTGAGATTTAGAAAAAAAGCAATCCCCACGCCTATAAAAGCCCATTTTATAAAATTTTCCCACCATTTGTTCCATAAATCTTTTGCTTTTGGGAAGGGAAATGCGTAAAAAGCAAAAGCTAGTGGAGAAAGCATAAACAGAATTCCGAGGACAACATACCGTGCCATTAGGATCAAAACAAGATATAAAAAAGCTACTGCAACCGCTAAATATATAAACAAAAACTCTATATTAACAATTAAATAGTTCATTAAGTTGCCTTTTTCCAACTCGTTGCATGCCATGTCTTTTTCTGAATTTTTTATATTATCAAAAATTGTTACACCCGTTGTTGCGCTCGTGCCACTCAAGCTACTAACAGCTATGTTTGAAGCATCAATTATTATACCACAGAGCAAACCAGAAAAATTAATTAAAAGAGCAATAATTATTAGTGGTAAAAGTGCTTTTTTGGCTTCATAATCTCTTATCCTTAATGTTGTGGCTATGCCCACGATAACAAAGCCCAAAACAATAAACATATTAGCCAAATCTCTGACAGATGTCCACCCTGCTATAAAGGCTTTTGCGCCTCCAGTAAAACCAGATTTTGTGTTTGTTATGGGCCAATTTTTTATCCAACTTATAACAAGCGAAGCGATATAAGTCGTCCAGTCTGCTAATGTTTTTGGTATAAAAACGAGCAGATCTGAAAAACCAGCTACTATAGCTTCATACCATGTTAAATCACTTTTACAGTCTCCTCCGCTTTTTATCTTTTCGAGGTTTTTATTGCCAGGTAATCCAACAATCTCTCCTATATCTTCGCCCTGAGCCATGGCTGGTTTTGCTATCGCCAATGGCGATAGCATCGTAATTATAATTAAAAAAATAAAAACAAAAGTCGCGCCCTTTTTTTGTTTAAAAATTAATGAGAAAAACTTTTCGATTCTGTTTTTTATCTTTGATAGCATAAAGTTTCAAAAAATTATTTTGTTAAATTAATCCAATCAAAAATTTTTATCTTATCTAATTTTACACCATTTAAAAATTTTAAAGAAGTCAAGTTATTCACACGTTGTTTTCTCGGCTGAAAAAAGAAACAAGTTTGGGTCTACCCCGTTTTGGGTCTAAGCCCGGCTTAGACCCAAAACTTGGGTTGTAAAAAAAGCTAATCGATTGTTGAGCCTTCGATTGATGCCCATAATTTTCTATCTTTCTCTTGAAGTATATTTTTAACAAAATTTATGTAATCCTGTGTTTTTGGATAAAATTCTTTTATCAAATTTTTATCAATAAGAATTGATTTTCTTTTTTCTAAAAAATCAAAATGAGTACTCCATTTATAATTTTTAACCACATCCCAAGTTTCTTCAAAATTTTTAATGCCCTCTTCTTTTAGGTTTGGTTCAACTATTTGGGCTGGGTTAATTACATTAATGTATGCTATTAAATATTTTAACTGAGAGTCTGATTTAATGTGCACCGCTTTAAATCTTCCTTGAAAAAGACTGCCGGGACGATTGTATTTTATTGTAAAATATTTTGCATAACTGGTTCCTATTTTTTGCATAAAGTTTGTGATTCCGCCTTCTTTGGTTTCTTGAACTAAAAGGTGGTAATGATTAGACATTAAGCAATCAGCAAAAATTTTTACTAAAGGGTCATAACTAATTTTATTGTTTTTGAGAATTTCTTCAATTTCAGCGAGGGAAAATCCACTTTTTTTAATTTCTAATTCAGCGATTCTTATAAAATTATTTATATTATTTGAAAGGTATATTGCCTGCAAAAATCTGTACTTATCTTTGTCGTTGTAAAAAATATTTTGCCTCGCATTACCACGGTTATATATATGGTAGAATTCTCCTGGAACAAATTGTGTTTTTCTTTTAGCCATTTTTTATTTCACCTCTTTTGGGTCTAAGCCCGGCTTAGACCCAAAAGAGGCAGTTAAATTTTTCCAATCTTCAATTGAGAGAGTTTCGGCACGCTGACTGGGATTGATATTATTTCTTATTAACCATTTGTTAACTTGCTCTTTTGGTAGCTTTAATATTTTTGATAAATTTCCGGCAAGTTGTTTTCTTGGTTGAGAAAATCCTGCCTTTGCAATTTTAAAAAACAAGTTTGGGTCTAAGCCGGGCTTAGACCCAAATGGGGTGATTTTTATTATTGCAGAGTCAATTTTGGGTGCTGGCCAAAAACAATTTTTTGAAACGTAAGAAACAATTTTTGGACTTGCCCCCACACCAGAAGTTTTTTCAAAACTTTGGTGTGGGGGTGAAGCATAAAATTGCACAGATACAGCGAGCAAGCTCATGTCTGGTGGTTTCGCGCAAATTCTTTGAGCAACTTCTTTTTGAACCATTAAAATTATTTCAGAGGGTGGATTGTTAGATTCTAAAAATTTTCTAATTAAGGGAGAAGTTAAATAATAAGGGATGTTTGCTACAATTTTATATTTATCATTTATAGTGTCGCGACTAATGTCTTGTCTTAGAATGTCGGCGTTTATAATTTGAATGTTTTTGTAGTCATTTAAAGTTTCTTCTAAAATTTCGCACATTTTTTTATCTTTTTCTACAGCAACAACTTTATTCGCGGTTTTTGCTAACTCTTGGGTTAAAATTCCAATACCCGGCCCCACTTCCAAAACAGTGTCAGTTGATTTTAAGTCAGCTGAATCAAGAATTTTTTTAAGTATATTTTTATCTATCAAAAAATTTTGTCCCAATCTTTTTGACGGTTGGGCATTGTGTCTGAGCAAAATTTCTTTAAAATTTTTAGGAGAAAGTAAATCCATTTTTGTAATTATAGCACAATAAAGAACTGTGTATAAGATTCTTGACCCACTTATCAGAAAATGGTATATTTGAGGCAAGTTATTTAAACAGTCAGCAAATTATAAACTGATGAATCTGCCAAAAATTATACATAAGTTTAGACGGTCCTGCCAAATAGGGCAGATAAAATTATCCGAATACGTCAGAGATACTGCAAAAACGATGGCGAGAAGAAAATCAAAGGGATTATTAAAAGATCCTGTTTTTTACTTTATATTAATTGCATTTGTCTTATTTGGAGGAATGTATTCTTCTTGCGATAGCTTGGCTAATATCAATGGTTTAAACAACACTCGTGTTGTGTTTTTTAATTCATTTTTTGATGAATATGACGGACTAAACGGAGACAGCTTATTCTCAAGCCAATTTAATGCAATCTCTTTAGAGAGCCCTGATTTAAAGATTTTACAAGATAATACTTTGTCTGGAGTGTCTACTCCAACAATTGTTACTGGGAAAGTTTTAGGAGATGTTCTGGGCGGAACCACTCAGGCTAAAAAAGAAATAGTTAACTATATTGTGCAGCCTGGAGACACCCTGCAATCCATTGCAGGTTCTTATGAAATATCTGTTAACACATTGCTCTTGGCAAACAGTCTTACAACTTCGTCTATAATAAAAGTTGGTCAAAGTTTGGTGGTTTTGCCCGTGGACGGTGTTTTGCACGTTATAGGATCTGGAGACACTGTTTCTGGAATTGCCCAAACTTATAAAACTAAACAAAGTGAAATAATTACTTTTAACAATTTAGCTAACCAAGGAGATATTTATATTGGAGACATTTTGATTGTCCCAGGAGGAGTTATGCCCAAAAAAGCAGTTCCTTCGGTGAGTCAAGTTCCGTTGGCTAAAAACTTCTTTATTTTTCCAACTTCTGGCCGCATTTCACAAGGACTTCATTATTATAACGCTGTTGATGTTGCTAATAAATGTGGAACTCCAGTTTATGCAGCAGCAGCAGGCACTGTACAGAGAGCTGTTTCAAATGGAGGTTGGAATTTGGGAATGGGAAACCACATAACAATCTTACATAGCAATGGGACAGTCACCTATTATGGACACTTGATGACCTTATTAGTAAAGCCGGGTGATAAAGTTTATGTAGGTCAAAATATTGCTTTAATGGGCGGACAACCAGGTATGGCAGGAGCTGGAAATTCTACCGGATGTCATTTGCACTTTCAAGTTATCGGAGCCACAAATCCTTTATCAGTATATAAACTAGGTGCGACTATAAGCTATAAATAAACTAAAAAGCCTCCCGCTTTAGCGGGAGGCTTTTTAGTTTATTCACGTATTCTATACATCAAAGCTTCAGCAATATGTTCGTGTTGTATATTATCTGATTCAGCTAAATCTGCGATTGTTCGGGCAACTTTTAAAATCCTATGATATCCCCTAGCAGATAGTTTTCCTGAATCAACATATTTTTTTAGAAGTTCTTGTGATTTTAAATCATGCTCACAATATTTTTTTATTTCAGGAATATCCATTTCCGAGTTTGTAAGAATCACACGTCCTGAGCTTGTTAAATTATTATCAGCAAATCTTTGTTTTTGGATTTCTCGGGTTTTTTCAATAGTTTCTCTCATTTTTTGGCTCTGATTTTCTGGAGACTCAGATGTCAGTTTTTCATATTTTACAGCTGGCACTTCTATAAATAAATCAACCCTGTCCATCATTGGCCCCGAAAGCTTTCTTCTGTACATTGATACTTGAGATGGAGAGCATGTGCAATTTCTTTCAGGGTCATTAAGATAACCGCAAGGACACGGATTAGCTGCGGCTACAAGCATAAACCTGCTTGGAAAAATAAAGCTGTATTTTGCTCTTGATAAAGAAATTTTTCCATCTTCAATTGGTTGGCGCATAGACTCTAGTACGTCTTTGTGAAATTCTGGAAACTCGTCTAAAAATAAAACGCCTCTGTGGGCCAAAGTTATTTCTCCTGGTTTTGGCGGAGTTCCCCCACCAATTACAGCAACTTCAGAGGAAACATGATGAGGAGATCTAAATGGCCTGGAGTTTATAATTGCTGTGTTTTCTGGCATTAATCCCGCAACACTATAAATTTTTGTAACCTCCAAAGATTCTGCAAAATTTAGTCTTGGCAAAATTGAAGGAAGTGCCTTTGCTAAAAGCGATTTTCCCCCGCCTGGAGGCCCAAACATAAATAAATTATGTGCACCAGCTGCTGTAATTTCTAAAGCTCTTTTTGCATATTCTTGGCCTTTTACCCACCCAATATCAACCTGATAGTCAAAAGTTGGTGCAAGTTTTTCTTCATTAAATTCAGCTCGTTCAATTTGAATTCTCTGTTCTAAATAAGCCAAAGCCTCTGACAACGAATCAACTCCAATCACCTTTATGTCTTTTATTAAAGAAGCTTCTCGAGCATTTTGTTTTGGCAAGACTATTTCCTTAATTCCTAATTTATTTGCTAGCAAGGCAAACGATAGAGCTCCTTTTATTGGCCTTAGTTTTCCGTCTAAAGAAAGTTCGCCCAAAAACATTTTGTCTGCTGGATTAAAAATGGTTTGTTTTGAGGCAACTAAAAAAGCCAATGCAATTGGCAGGTCATAAATAGAACCCTCTTTTTTTAAATCAGCTGGAGCTAGGTTTACTAAAACCTTAAAAGTTCTTGCGTGGGGTGATAATAATTTTGTGCTTTTTATTGCCGAGTCCACCCTTTCTTCAGATTCTTTTATTGCTTTGTCGGGTAGTCCAACAATAGAAAAAGATCGCAATCCCTGCGATACATCAATTTCCACCTCAACTAGTTGTGCGTCCAGTCCGACAATTGCTCCTGAAAAAACTTTGCTTGGCATATTTTATTATTGTATCATAAACTCAGTTAACGGGGAAAATAAAAAACCGAGGTAACCCCTCGGTTTTTTATTTATTTATTATTGTTGCATTCCATACATAATTTCCCTTCTGGAACCGCTTTTAATCTTTCTTCATTAATTTTTTTATTGCACTTTTCGCATGTTCCGTATTTTCCTTCGTCGATTTTTTTTAAAGCCAAATCAACATTTTTTAGTTTTAATTCCAAACTATATTCTACAGAAAGCATATTGTCGTATTCTTGTACCTCGTCTGCCTCTTCTTCCATACTTCCATTCTCTCGATTTGGGTATTTTGTTTCCCAGTCGCCTTTTGGTGAATCATCTTTTTTAGCAAAGCTTTCTAGCTCTTTTGTTATAGATTTTTTTTGGGTTTCTAGTTTTCTTCTTAACTCTTCTAAAAGTTTTTTATCCATTTGTGAACGAAGTAAGCACCCCGTCCTCTAAGCTTGTGCTCAAAGTTCGAATTGCAAACCCATTGATTTAATTTTTTTAAAATTTTATTGGCCCATTTATCAGCATAGAGGGCGGGGTAAGTGTTCGCTTTGCTCCCTTATTTTTTTGGCGGTTGTGGCATTTCCGGCACTTGCCGTCTTACCACAGGGCCACTATCTTTATCTTTTGCCCATCCTTCAACGTTTTCTAAAAACTTTTTTCTTTGCTCTTCTTCTTGTTCTGCTGACTTGGCTAGTTTTTCTCTAAAATCTATTGGAGCAGATCTTAAAAATTCTTTTTTCTTTGGGACGACCAGCCCACCCCACTGCTCTCTCTGAACTATTTCTTTTTCTTCTGCTCTAAATCTTGATAAAGTTTCTCTTTTTGCTTTTTGTTCTTCTGATTGGCCTCTTCTTTTTTCTTCAACCCTAGCTATAACACTAGAATATATGTCTCTCAAGGATTTGTCCATACCCAAAACTTTATTCCTTAAGTTATTTTTTTCTGTGACAAGCTGTTCTAAAGACCTGTCTATCTCGTTTGCTTTACTATCTATCTCATGAATTTGTTTTTCTACGGCCCATCTTTGCTTTTCTATTTCTTGAATTTCTTTATCAATGTCCCACCTTCTTTGCTCTAATGCTTTTTGTTGCGAGGGCACAGTGGTTGCTTGAGCTTTTTCTGAAACGACTTTTTGTTCACCCTCCATCTTTTTTTCCTGCTCTAAAATGGAATTTAATTTTGTTTGAAGATCTCTTTTTTGCAACAATAATTTATTTTTTTCTAACTTTAGCGCAGGGTCTTTTTCTTGATCAATTGCGTCTATTTGTTTTTCAAAACTAAGTCTTTGTGATTCAAGCAAAAATATTTGTTGGCGCTCTTGCTCTGTTGCATAGTTTTTTAAATCCTTTTCAGCCA
>Ga0172381_10003771_pt1 | contig 15875 bp, 17 predicted proteins | sample Leawel6488metaG_FD_119754 | JGI IMG/M metagenome (GOLD analysis project Ga0172381, IMG submission 119754) | Leachate microbial communities from a municipal landfill in Southern Ontario, Canada - Leachate well 64-88 metaG | ecosystem: Engineered > Solid waste > Landfill > Unclassified | place...
ACAAAAGAGAGGAACGGCAGTTCACATGACGCAGCGCTGTTGCAGGACACGCATCAACAGCACACTCTGCCCCCTATGGAAACTTCCCAAATCCCCTACTATCCCGCAACCGAAAACAACCGTTCGCAGCGCGTCGGCATCGCCACCAGCGGCGGCAATGCACCGGGACTCAACGCCGTCATCCATGGTGCGACCGCAGAATTGAACTTGCGCGGCCATGAGGCTGTCGGCATTCCCAATGGATGGGATGGCATGCTCGAAAGAAAGCGCCTCATTCGGCTCTCTGACCTCACGCACGAAGAGATCATGCAACTCGTGCACACAGGAGGAAGCCTGCTTCGAAACTGCCGCACGAAAATCGGAAAAGAACATTATCCAAAACTTCAGAGGGTCATCGGACAATACGGTCTGGATGGAATCATCATCGCGGGTGGCGACGATACCCTCGGGCAGGCGGCACGCATCAACCGCCTGAAAGTATTGCAGCCGGCACACGAACGCAGCAATGGAAATACTTCCATGTTCATCGGTGTTCCCAAGACGATTGATAATGATGTGGATGGAACGGAACAGACGTTCGGCTTCGAATCTGCCGTGGAGGCGGTCAAGAGACAGGTCATCCATATGAAAACCGATGCGCGCACCATGAGCCGCCTCGGTGTTGTGGAAGTGATGGGGCGTGATGCGGGACACATCTCTCTCCACGCCGGGTACGCCGGCGGTGCGGACATCACTCTCATTCCGGAATGCAAAATCCCCGTTGATGACCTCGCAAACCGCGTTGCAGAGGTTCTTCTGGGGCAGGAGTACTGTGTCATCTGCGTGGGAGAAGCTTATGGCGGCGCAGAGGCGGAGGGGGATGAAGCGGACTCCTTCGGACATAAGAAGAAAAAGGACGCGGGAAAGAAAGTCATTGATCTCCTCAAGAAAAAATTGCACGAGCATCCTGCATTGAAAAAACGGAAACTGAACGATCCGAACACCTCACTTCAGGTAGTGGGATATGACGCCCGGGACGGCGCTCCCGTCGCATCCGATGGCATCCTCGGCGGACAATTCGGCGGATTGGCAGCCCATCTCGCAGATGCAGAACAGTACGGGAGGATGGTCGCACTGAAGGATGGGCAAATCACCCATGTTCCCCTCTCGCGAGCAAAGCCGGGCAGAATGGTCACGAAACTGGAATACGATCCGATGACCATGCGTATGTGGAATATCCCGAAAAGCGTTGTGCCCGTCGTGCTCAGGGCACGGCAAAGAGCGGCAAAGATGTTGGGAGAGAAGTAAGAATAACTCCCACGATGTCATGGTGCCGGAGGGATCTCAAGTTACTACATTCTGAGTCTGAGGGTGAGAGCAACTTCCTCTTGGAATAGATCGAAGCCATTTGTTGCATAGATTCAAATTATGATGTATAATGTAATTAACTACCCCACACCGCACTACATGGATCCGAAGAATAAGCTTGGTGCTAACGGTGAAGTTCCTCTGAAAGGAGCAGCGAAGAAGCCCGAAGGGCAGATTAAGCCGTCGGATATTGGGACAGATCCAGTGAAGAAAGATATTGCCCATGTGCTGGAATCAGACGAGAAGCCTCTTACGCTGAATGACCTCTTAGAGGGATATCCTGTGCAAGTCTCCGATTATGATCATGTGTGTGAGAAGTTCGAGCATGTGGCTCGAATGCTCGGTATTGAGGAGAAGGTTACTGCCGATGAGACGACTAAGAGGTACGTGGAAGAGACAGGCAATAAGAGGCACTACATGGCCAGACTCAGGCAGCAAGAGATAGCGTTAGAGACGCTATTGCCTCTTATTGCTCAGATACCGCCGGTCAAGAAGGAAGACCTCTGGAAGAGCGGTGAACGTCCTGGCAGGACAGAGAAGATGATGTACATCTCGTATGTAGCGCTCCTGCTTGCGACTGGTGTCGGGAGCAAGTCGTGGCCGATTGACTGCTTCGTATTCCTTGCAATGGAAGGTGAGGAGAAGGCGCGGACGATCAAGGCAATCTTCGCCAAGAACAAGCTGCAGTCTTTCACGTTGTACGAGCGACAGACCGGCAAGAACACCTTCGCGACCTATGAAGCGAATTCCGGTGATATGAATCAGATACAATTCGAAGCGGCTGTGGCGTATGCGCCTTCCGCAGATGAATTGAAGAGGGCCGAAGCGACCATTGTTAAACAGATGAAGGCATTCGGAACAGACGTGAGTCTGGAGGACTTCTTGACTGGGCAGAAGAAGATGGACACCAAGGTCGTCGAAGCTGCTGCGAAGATTCGCTATGGTTCTAAGCATCCTAATGCGGATCGGGATAGCTGGCTCTTAGCTGAGGCGATGATCTTCGCGGGTCGCCCCTAAAGTCTTACTGATCCGGAATAAGCACCAGTTCCATCAGTATGGTGCCGGAGGAGGGACCCTTCGCAATAGCTCAGGGCAAGCTCGAACCCCCGTTCGTCCACAATCGTTCCTTCTTCTCTCGGCGCCAGCCTTTGATTGCTTTCTCACGTCGCCTAGCCTTCAAGCGATTGGGCTGTTGTTCTGACCAGAGCAATCGCTTCATAGGAATTTTCTTTGTATGACTACATGCGATCCCCAGAGAATGCTCATTCAATCTTCTATCAAGATTATCAGTAAAACCGACGTAGTAAGAACCATCGATCAATTCGAGAACGTAGACATGAAACATATGGCTTGCCATGAGAAGGCCCGCAGGCCGACGAATGGTGCCGGAGGAGGGAATCGAACCCTCAACGCCTTGCGGCACACGATTTTGAGTCGTGCGCGTCTACCAATTCCGCCACTCCGGCATAGAAGAAGCTTACATCCTCCACCAAGAGACGGGAAGGTCGCACTCACTACAACTGCACCTCCCCCTGCTCTCTCATTCGAAGCACGTCATACACCGCCACAGTTGTTGCACAGCCATTTATCCGAAGGCGTTCGCAGACCCTGCGCACCAAATCAGACCTACACATCGCTTCGCTGTCACCTTCCAGAATCACCACCCCGCTTTTAACGTCTGCTTCTACCTGCTGAAGAGCGGAGAGAATATTCTGCTGTTCAGAAGTGAGAGAAACCATACGGACGTTCTACCCCTCCTATTTTTGAGCGCAAGCCTCTATTTCTTAATGAAAAATCACGCGCACAGGACCCAAATCCCGCTATGATAGGGCTTGCCCTGAGGCTTGCCGAAGGGCCTCCCGATGAAGCAGTATCAAACCTTCATTTTCGATTCCTGTGCCCTTGATGCCGAGGCAGGAACAATAGAACTCCGCTACTCGCTGGATGACGAAGTGTTCTTTACGGAAACCGTGCTGCTCCCCAAAGATTATCAACTTCAGGCTCCCAGTGAGCAGCAGGAAGCCGCACTCGCAGCCCTGCACCTGATCGGCGGCATCAGCTACTACAAAACCTGCCTGCCGAAAAAGATGAAGATCCGCTCTGATTCGCTCACGCAGGAACAAGCCCAATTCTGGAACACGGTGTACACGAAGGGCCTCGGGGAATTTTTCTTCCGCAACCAAATCGACTTCCGCAGCCTCATCAATTTCCCGTCTTCACCCCTCACCCCTGCCCTCTCCCCACGGGAAAGGGTGGTGCAAAGCGCCGGAAGAGGGGCTCGAATTCTCGTCCCCATCGGCGGCGGCAAAGACTCCACGGTCACTGCAGAGCTACTCAAGAAAGCAGGCTTCGACGTGACGCTGTTTCGGATCGGCAAACATCCTCTCATCGAACAAGCGGCCAAGATCGCAGGCCTGCCGCTGCTCACGGTAGAGCGCCATCTCGCGCCAGAGCTCTTCAAGCTGAACGCGGAGGGTGCCCTCAACGGCCATGTGCCCATTACGGCGTATCTCTCGTTTTTGAGTGTCGTCATCGCCGAACTCTACGGATTCCAATACATCATGATGAGCAATGAGCGGAGTGCGAACGAAGGGAATACCGAATATCTCGACGAGCAGATCAATCACCAGTGGAGCAAGAGCTTGGAATGTGAACGTATGTTCCGCAAGTACTGCGAGAGCATCGGCGTCTCGGTGGAGTACTGCAGCCTGCTCCGGCCCTTGAGCGAGCTCTCCATTGTGAAAATTTTCTCCACCCTCCCGCAGTATTTCTCCTGCGTCACGAGCTGTAACACAAACTGGCGCCTCACGGCGCCCCTCTCCCCCGTCCCCTCCCCCACCGGGGGAGGGGTGAGGGGTGGGGGCCAGGCACGCTGGTGTGGAAATTGTCCCAAATGCGCCTTCGCCTTCGCCATGTTCGCCGCCTTCCTGCCAAAGAAGATGCTGCAGGAAATTTTCGGAAAGAACCTCTTCGACGAAGAATCTCTCCAGCCCTTCTTCCGTCAGCTCCTCGGCCTCGAAGGTTTCAAGCCGTTCGAGTGTGTGGGCACGCCGGAAGAGACGAAAGCGGCGTTCCTGCTCGCCGCCTCGCGCGGTGATCTGAATGATTCCAAAGCCATGCAGGTCTTTTTGAAGGAAGTGAAGCCGACCATCAGAGATGGCAAGACATTGATCGCCTCAATGCTGGAACCGAGCGACGAGCATTGCATCCCCGAACAATTCCTCTCCGTACTGCCCGAAGTCCGACCGTCCACCGTAGCTTTAGCGAAGGCGGAGGTCCTAAGTCCTCTGTCCTAAGTCCTAAGTCCTAAGTCCTTCGTCCCGTATGCATATTCGCGACCTCGCCGGCAAATCCATCTGCATCCTCGGCTTCGGTCGGGAGGGTCAGGCCATGCTCAAGGCGCTGGAAGAGTACTCACCCGGCTGCGAAGTCACCGTTGCAGACCGGAATGCGGCAGTCACGCTCCCGGCAGGTTCGCACCACTGGCTGCAAGTGGGTGACGGATGGCTCAAGAATCTCGACAAATTCGACATGATTATCAAATCTCCCGGAATTCCTCCATCCGTACTTTCCACTTTCCACTTTCCACTTTCCACTCCTTCGCAGATCTTCTTTGATTCCATCGCAGACACAGGAGCAACGGTCATCGGAGTGACAGGCTCGAAGGGCAAAAGCACCACCGCCTCCCTGATCTATCACATCCTCCGAACAAGCCAAAAAGCCAACCCTTCGACTCCGCTCAGGGCAGGCAAGCCAACAAGACACATTCTCCTTGTCGGCAACATCGGCGAACCCGCCATCGCGCACATCGCGGATGCCAAACGAGGCACCATCTTCGTGATGGAAATGAGCAGCTATCAGCTGATGGATCTCGCGGTGAGCCCGCACATCGCCGTCGTCACCGCATTCTTCCCCGAGCATCTGGATTACCATGGCTCGGTGGAAGCGTACAGAGAAGCAAAGAATCACATCACGCGCTTTCAGACCAAAGAAGACACAGTGTTCTTCGCCGCCGATTCGGCAGGGGCGCTGGAGATTGCACAAGAAAGCAAAGGCAGCCGCATCCCCTTCTCCACAGCGGATGCGCCCGTGGCGATCGAAGAGACGAAGCTCATCGGCACACACAACGCGAGCAATAGCGCGGCGGCCTTTCTCGTCAGTCGGGAACTCGGCGTTTCGAAAGACGTAGCCATCGCGGCAATCCGCTCGTTCACTCCCCTCCCGCACCGCCTGCAGAGTCTGGGAATCAACCATGGAATCGAGTGGGTGGATGATTCTATTTCCACAACGCCCGAGTCCGCCATCGCCGCGCTCAATGCGCTGGGGGATCGCGTTGCGACGATCATTCTGGGCGGACAGGACCGCGGATACGACTTCACTCCGCTCGCAGAGCGTCTGAAGAAATCCAAAGTGCAGACCGTGATTCTGCTGCCCGAGAGTGGCAAACGGATCGGGGAAGCACTGAAGAAAGCAAACGTCCAAGTGCAGATCTTCGACGCAAAAAACATGGAGGAGGCCGTGACCACCGCAAAAATACAAGCTAAAAGCTACAAGCTAAAAGCTACAAGCTCCTCCGTCGTCCTCCTGTCTCCCGCTTCCCCGAGTTACGGAATGTTCAAGAACTTCGAGGACCGCGGGGACCAATTCGCTCAAGCAGTGCGGTAATTGACAAATACATATAATAATGTATGATTACAATATGGAATCAGCCGACCTTCAGCATTTTTTAACAGTGGCAACCACTGCGGCAGAAGTGGGTACAGGACCGCTGACATCCGGGAACAAAAGAATGGCGGAGGATGTCGCCCTTGCGTACCACAACGCCCTGCAAAGGGATTACGAGAAACTGGATGAAATCACGGTCACAATCTCTCACCTGCTAGAGCAAAAACGGGAAGGAGACCGTGCCGCAACAAAAACACTTCAGGTGATCACCGAAACACTGGCCTTCTGCAACGCTGTCTTCCCTCCCGACGAAGACGACGAAACCACCGCATCCTAAGCCGCACTCCCGTCTCCCACTCTGACCTTTGCCGGCCGGAGGACTCTGCCATTGAATTCAAAACCTTCTTCGAACACCTCGGTCACTTGGCCTTTTTCCCCTGCCCCCGTCTGCAGAACTTCGTGGCGGGTGGGATCGAGTGGCTGCCCCAGACTCTCCATACGCTTCAATCCCAAATCAGTCAGCACGCGTATGAGGTCACTCTCGATCGCCACAATCCCGCGCACCCATTCATGACCTTCGAGATCCTTCGGCAGGTGCTGGAAAGCACGCTGAAGATTATCGAGTGTGGGAAGCATCTTCGTCATCGCTCCGGCGAGTGCGAACTTGGCCACGTCCTGCCGCTCACGCTCCAGCCGGTCCTTGGCGTTCTGCAGATCCGCCTGCGCACGGCCCGCGATCTCTTTCAATCGCTCCGATTCCTTTCGCAGAACCTCACACTCCATTCTGAGCTGCATCACCTCGGGTGACTCTTTGGCCGGTTCGGGTTTCTTATTCGCAGACATCGTCCCTATGATATGGATTATGGAAGGACGAACAAGTAAATGATGGGAATGGACAAAAAAACAGGCCCCGATAGAGCCCGTTTATTTGTTGGGATTACGAGAGAATTACTCGGCAGCCACGCTGCTTGCTGCGGCATCCACTGCCGGAACCTCGGCCTCATCAACGGAAGACACACTGCTCTCGGAGGAAGACTCATCGACTACGGGCACCTGCTCGATGGGGGCCGCAACGGAGCTCTGCTGGGCACCCTCCTCGGTAGCGGGAACGGCTGTGCCGCATGCACTCAGAAGGAAGAGTGAAAGTCCTACGAGGATCATGGAGCGTTTCATGGGGAATGGGGGAAATGAAATGAAAAATGCACTTGAGCCTAGGAGCGAATAAAAGTCGGAGCAAGAAAAAAATGCATTTGTTTGTTAATTCTTTTAAAAAAACGGGCAAGCGCCCGTCTTTTTCGTTGTATCCGTAAAAATTCCTCACTCAATCACGATGGTGCCCAACATATCGAAATGTCCGTCACCGCACATCACATTGCAGCGAAACGGATAGACTCCGGCCTTGTCCGTCGGCAGATCGACCGTGACCGTCTCCCCGGCCTTGAACTTCACATCAAGATCCAGGGCGGGAACGCCGATGCCGTGGTCACCGCTGACCCCCACAAGCTCCAGCTTCACTTTTTCACCCACCTTCGCAGTGATAGTGGAGGGAGTAAATGCCCAGTTGGTGGCCTCGACACGAATGATCCGCGCATCAGATGCGGCGGACACGACGGAACTGGAAGAGGCGCCTTCGCCTGTGGCTGTCGGCTTCGCCTGACCGCAGGCGGAGAGGAGCAGGCTCCCGAGAACGAGGGAGGCAAGAACGGAACGCTTCATAACAAAAGGGGGGAAAGAACGCCCACCTTACCAATCCAAAAGAAGCTGGACAAGGCTACTCTATCTTCTCGACGACGATGGATTGCGCCTGTTCCGGAGAAATGAGAACGGTCCCATCAGATTTCGATGTCCTCAAGGCCAATCCCTTCTGCGGATCATTGCCCGTCACATCAATCACATCACCAACTTCGAGAACGACATCTGCTTTCTGCCCTTTGCCGACCATATGCTGAACTTCAACACGCTCTGTAATCGTGTAACTCTCTCCTGACTTCGCGATGGACGCCAATGATTGTTTCTCTCGTGGGGATTCCATAGTGAAATTATAACATAATTATGAGTATTATGGCAAGTACGGCTTGGCTAGTTGCGAGTGATGAAGAGTCGAATGGTGACATCGACCTTACCACTTATTTTATTGTTGTATTCAGATTCAGACTTGTAAATCGCACGTTAATTTGGAGTTGGTAGCTGTATAATTGGCAATATGGATGAAATCTGCTTACGAATTTCGGCATTCATAGATAAAGAAAGGAATCGTTTTGAGAATCAGCATAACAATATGTTTGCTTATTCTTGGTCTGCGATTGTGCGATATCGAGATTATCTAAATATCATATTGGAGAGGTACAAAACGGCTAGCCAAGATTTTATTCAGAATCACAAAGCGCAGCAGGCTCTTGTAAGGCCAGGAAATCATCCAATGACTCAAGAACAGATGAAATTGGCTCAAGAAGGTGCCGAAATTAGCGCGCGCTTACATCTCGAAATTGAAACTTTCTATCTATTTGCCAAAATTTTGTTAGACAAGGTAGTACATGCGATTGGGTTTTACTTTGGACCAGGAAGAGGAATTTCTTTGGACTCCCATGACGATTTATCAAAAGATTTAGCAGCCTATATAGAGCTTAAGGAACTTGTATCTGATTCTTCATTGAGCGATTCTTTCCAAAAATGCAAAACAGAAATCTCCGATTATCGCGACTATCAAATTGCACATGAAAAATCACCTCGGACTATGCGAGGTACAATGTTTTCTTTGGATGGCTCGAATGTACGTATGTTTTTGGGTCAGATATACCCAAGGGAAACAGATAAGAACCAAATCGAATCAGGCACGCCAGATGCATTACTGCAACTCATCGACGAACACATATCAAATGTACTTTCGTTTGTAGAGAAAAACCGAGAGAAGGTGGGTTTGAAGCTTGAAAAGAAAAAATAAGTCGAACCTATGAATGGTGCCACGGGCCTTACACTTATTTTATTGTTGTTTTCAGATTAAATCGCTCAATCTTGCTTACAAATCTAAGAAAGAAGACTTTGTAACTTATTCAATTCTGTCTCCAAATCTGGTAAAAATAATTCTAAATATTTCGACAGGTTATCTCTCACATTTTGGCTTTGAGTAAGTGTTGAATTAACACCTATTGTGTATTCCAAGAGCTGGGAATGCAGACGATTTGCTAGAAGCAATTTATCGTGTGTATCAATGATGGATTTGGCGATTTCGATTTTGACATCCTTAACAAATCCACCTTCAAGGACAACCTGAAAACCCGAAGCCCTAAAAGGTTCAGGAAAGAATTTCGTCCAACCTTTTTTTAATGCATTTTGTATTTGATGGCAGACATCTATATTTTCTTTTATTTGAGAGCTAAGCAGTTCTTTAATAACCTTGATTAACTCTGTTCTGTTTTGATGCTGTTCGTATTTTCTAAAAAGCAGGGCTGCAATAATTCCAAAAATAAGAGCACTGATTATTCCGCTCACCAAATTCGCATTTAAGAAGTGCCAAATATCCATCATTGTTATCAATGCTAAGTCGAAACGAGATTGGTGTCACGGGCCGGGATCCTTCACATCAGTTCAGGACAAGTTGAACCGACGATGACCTGCAAGGGTACGATGGCTTGCCATGAGGAGCCGAAGGCGACGAATGGTGTCACGGGCCGGGATTGAACCGGCGACCCCAGGCTTATGAGTCCTGTGCTCTACCAACTGAGCTACCGTGACACGGAAGGAAGACTACCAAAAGAATGGATCGCACGGAAGCTCCACACAGGAAGAATCCACTGCGATTTCGAGGATCAGATGCGGAAAGTAGGGCATAATAGCCGCACATGAAACCCGTCCTTCTCTGTCTCCATGGTTGGGGCGGCTCGAAAGAGTCCTTCACGGAACTGAAAGCCATGTTGGAAGGCGAGGACCTGTTGATCCTCACACCGGACCTGCCCGGCTTTGGTGCGGAACCGGAACCGACGAGGCCATGGTCTGTGGATGACTACGCCGATTGGGTCGAAGCTTGGTTGCAAATAAACGCACCCGCGAAGGGGTGCTCTACATTATTGCTGGGCCATTCCCATGGCGGCCGCATCGCCATCAAGCTCGCAGCCAGACAAGCGAACAGCTACCAGCTACAAGCTACCAGCTACAAGCTCGACCATCTCTATCTCTGTGCCGCCGCGGGCATCCGTCACCGGTCATTCAAGAGAGTGCTCGGCAGGATACTGGCGGGCATCGGACGTGCACTCTTCGCCATTCCCGGTCTCTCAAAACTGGAACCGTTTGCTAAAAAAATGCTCTATAAGATTCTCCGAGAGCACGATTACGAACGGGCATCTCCGGTGATGAAACTCACTCATGCGAAAGTCACTGCAGAGGATCTGACTCCCCTCCTCCCATTGATCACCGTCCCCACTGATCTCTTCTGGGGTGAAGATGACACGTACACTCCCGTCAAAGACGGCTACATCATGCACAACGCCATCCGCGGGAGCGTGCTCCACACTTTTGCAGGAACCCGCCATCGCGTGCACCGCGACCGCGCCCCCGAGATCGCAGAGGTCATTCGAAATAATCTGTAACGTATCTGATTCCGAAGTCCGAAGTCCGAATCCCGATTCCCTAATCCTTAGTCCTTCGTCCTATGTCCTTACTCCTCGTCCTCCTCACCCTCACGGCCTCCCTCTCGCCCCTCTTGACCTTCTCGACCCTCTGGCAGGTGAAGGAATGGCGAACGGACCGTCTGAAAGAACACATGCGAAGCGAAGGATGGTTCCTGCAGACATTTGGGTTTCTGAAGCCCCTGATTCTCCTTCTGGCTCTGCCCGCCCTCCTGCACCGGTGGGTAGAGCACGAAACGTGGACGATGAGCGTGCTCTCGCTTCTGACCATCCTCACGGTGATCCGCCTTGCCCTGAACCGCCAGCCCCGCCCCGTATGGACGATGAAAGCCATCGCCCTCGTGAGCGGAGCCATGTGTTTCATCCTGCTCGCCGCACTCCTGATTCTGCTCCTCCCCGTCGAACACGTTCCGGCACTGGTGACGATTCCCTTGCTCACACCGCTCGCCGTCCTGCTCTCGTGGATCCTCTTTCTGCCCGTTGATGCCCTGCTCAAGCGACGCATCCGGTACCGCGCACGTATCGCGAGAGACCGGCACGGGCAACTGATCGTCATCGGCATCACGGGGAGTGTGGGCAAGACGACCACCAAGGAACTTCTGCTTCACCTGCTCAAGGATCAGGGAGCCATGGCTACCCCCGCGTACGTGAACTCCGAGATAGGAGTGGCTCGCTGGATCACGCAGGCGCTCTCTGGCACATCCGTCCCCAAAATTCTCATCGTCGAAATGGGCGCCTACCGCAGTGGTGAAATCCGCCGCCTCTGCCACATTGCGCGCCCGCTCATCGGTATCATCACCTTCATCGGATCGCAGCACATGGCCCTCTTCGGCTCACAGGAAAAACTGCTTTCGGCCAAGGCGGAACTTTTTGACTCCCTGCCGCCGGAGGGAGCGGGCATCGTGAACGGTGACAGTCCCTTCGCCGAGCAACTCCGTACGCATGCACACTGCCGGACGGTGACCGTGGGCACGGGAGGCCCTGCGGACATGGAAGCATTCGATATCGAAGAAACGTCGACGGGCCTGCGTTTTCGCTCCGGCAACACGATGATTACCACTCCTCTGCACGGCACCCACAACGTGACGAACATCCTCCTCGCGATGGCGGCCGCCGAAGTGCTGGGCCTCAAGCGCCCCGAAATCGCGCACAGGCTCCCGAGTTTCCGCCCTCCGGAACACACCTTCTCGGTGCGCGTCATCGGAACAACAACCCTCCTCGATGATACGCATAACGCAAGCCAGGCCAGTTTCAAAGCAAGTATCGGCTGGGCCAAGTCACAACCCGCCGAAGAGAAAGTCCTGCTCACGAGCGGTCTCATCGAGCTGGGAGAGGAAGAGGATCGCGTGCACGCACAACTGGGCGTGGAGGCCGCCGGTATTTTCTCGCGCGTCATTTTCTCGCACCCGCGTCATGCGCGTTCTTTCGCACGCGGATACGGCAAGCCCGTTGAAATCCTCTCGAAGAAAACACAGCCGGTCTCACAGAGATCCCTCTTCGTCTGCGTCGGCCGCATTCCCGAACAAACCGTCCGCCGCCTTCTTCCGAGATCCGGAGCCTGAATTCCCTTTTACCTTAACATTTTCCCTTCGTCCTTCTCCCTTTTCCCTTCGCCCTTAGTCCTCCGTCCTATGCCCTTGTTCCGTCCCATCCATCACACCTTTGCCCCGCATGTGAACGGGAGCTACGTGCTGCGCACGCTCTCGCTCCTGCTCAAGCCGTGGAAGTGGAAAGAGGGACCCGCGCGTGAGCAACTGCGCACCGCACTCGCAGAAAAGTTTGACGCCGATGCGTTTCTGTTCGCCTCGGGGCGGGAGGGATTGGTTGCCCTCCTGCAATCATTGAAAGGGCCGGAACGTGCCGAGGTGATTGTGCAGGCCTACACCTGCGTGGTCGTGCCCAACGCCATTCAGGCGGCCGGCAAGACGCCGGTCTACGCCGATATTGAGCGGGAATCACTGAATCTGTCAGTGGAAGACGTCGAACGCCGCATCTCGCCCCGCACGCAGGCCATCATCTGCCAGCACACCTTCGGCATCCCCGCTGATACACACAAGCTGAGAGCCCTCTGCGACCGATACGGGCTCCTGTTGATTGAAGATTGCGCGCACATCATTCCGGATGATTGCGGACCGCCGACAATCGGAAAAGACGGGGACTTTATGCTTTTGAGCTTCGGCCGCGACAAGGCGATCTCGGGAATCACGGGAGGTGCCATCCTCTCGCGCAATCCCGCAGTATCCGTGCAGCTCAAAGCGGAAGAAGGGGCTGCCCATTCGCTCTCACTCCTCCAGATCAAGCGCCTTCTGCTCTACCCGATCGTGTATGCCATCGCGCGGCCGTTCTACGGGATCGGACTCGGCAAAGGTCTGCTCATCCTCGCCCGCCAAATCGGTGCCCTCGTGCCCATCCTCACCAAAAAGGAAAAACAGGGACACATGTCCCCCTCACTCCATCGCCTCCCCAATGCCTGCGCGTCTCTCGTCCTCGGGGAACTGAAGCGCCTGCGAGAGATCAACGACCACCGGCGAGCGCTCACGGCGTTCTACCTCTCAAAGCTCACAGCTCAAAGCTCACAGCTCACTATTCCCAAATCCATCCATCCCGCTCTCCCCCTTCAGAAATTCCCTCTCTTCGTGCACGGTGCGAATGTCCTCCGTCACGCACTGAAGAAACGAAACATCCACCTCAATGACGGGTGGACCGCCTGTGTCGTGTGCCCCGCGGGAACGGATTTGGACGAAGTGAGCTACAAAAAAGGATTGGATCCTGAAGCGGAAAAAGTTTCTGAGCAGATCCTCTCACTCCCCACGCATCCGACGATGACGGAGAGGGATGCGAAGAGGCTCATAGAAACATTAACCTCCTTCGAAGACGCTCCATAGAGACAAAAACCGACCAGAACCACTTGCCTTTGGTTCGGTGGTTGATAGATTGAAAGTATGGAAGGAATGCAAGAAACCGCAGATATTGAGGGCATTCGTCGTCAGATGAAGAACATGGAGCAGAACGAAGGTGTGGCGATTTGGTCGGAACGAGCGACGGGCATTATCTGGAGAGAAGCCACGGCTCAGACGTACAAGGAGTTCGTCGGTTTCTTTCCTTCCGAGCGCCATGCCGTGCGAGAAAAACTGCAGAGACAGCTGGAATCAACCCGGGCAATGGAAAACAATCAGGAAGAGCCGAATCAGTGCACATAGCTCGCCGCGTTGATATCGATAGTCGTTCCCGTGGCATGATCTGCCAGACCACTCAGCAAAAAGGTGACCATCGGACTGATATCGGTTGGCTCGGTCAGCCGCTTGAGAGCGACGCCTTCCAGCAGAGCTGCTTCGCCATACTGCTCCAACGCCTCTTTCGCCATGTCGGTTTTTACCCAGCCGGGAGCAATGACGAAACATTTGATATCGTCTTTTCCAAAATCTCGTGCGATGGATTTACTCAGAGAGACAACGCCTCCTTTGGAAGCTGCATAACACAGATAATCCTCCGTATCACCGCGAAACGCCGCGCGCGATGCGATATTGACGATCCGCCCTCCCCCGCACTTGCGGAAGTGTATGACCGCTTCCCTGCAGAGGATGGAAACTGCACGGAGGTTGACCGCGAAAACTTCATCGCATTTCTCAATCCACTGCTCATCCTGAAGCGGCGCCAGAGGACAAATACCTGCATTGTTCACCAAGGCATCTATATGCCCGAACTCACGAACGACTTCCGCGAAAAGACGCTGACAGGCAGCCGGATCCCGAAGATCTGCCTGAAAAGACGCAGAATCGTTGCCCGCCTCCTGAACGGTGCGACTGGCAGCATCCCTGTTCCCCGAGTAATGCACGGCCACTCTCGCACCAACGGACCCGACTTCCCGTGCGATTGCAGCACCTATTCCACGGGATGCCCCGGTCACGAGCACATTTTTGCCATGAAGATCAATAGTCATGGCTCGCAGTCTACCAGCAAGTGCTCACCTGTCGCTTCCATCTTCTGTCTTACGTCTTACGTCTTCCGAAGCTAGAATACCGGCGATGACTATTCAGGAAGCCAAAAATCCGCAGGAGTGGGATGCCTTCCTCGCTCAGGAACCCTTCCGCCCCTTCCTGCAGAGCTGGACCATGGGCGAGGTCTACCGTGACACGAATCAGGAACCCATCCGTCTGGAAGTGCGCGATGAAGGAAAGATCGTTTCGATCTGTCAGGCGATTTTCGTTCCTGCGAAGCGCGGCCGCCATCTGATGATCCCGTACGGACCCGTCCTCAGCTACCAGCTACCAGCTACCAGCTACCAGCTCGCCCTCGACTCCCTCATTCAGGAACTCACAAACGTAGCGCGTGCGCACCAATGCTCCTTCATCCGCATGAGCCCCTTCTGGCCGCTACAAGCTAAAAGCTACAAGCTAAAAGCTACTCCGTCCCCGCTCCACCTCCTCGCCGAACATCTCTGGTACCTGCCGCTCGTTCAACCGGATCCTTGGAACACCGAGCTCACAGCTACAAGCTACCAGCTACAAGCTCGTACTGAGGAGGAACTCCTCATGGCCATGCGCAAGACCACGCGCAACCTCGTGCGCCGCGCGGAGCGTGATGGCGTGACCGTTGAAGCTTCCAAAGATCCGAACCGCGAGATCGAACACTTCATCGCGCTGCATGAAGAGACCCGCCAGCGCCACGGCTTCACGCCCTACACCAATGCCTTCTTCCGCGCTCAGGTACGCCGGTTCGCCGAGCGCGGGGAATGCACGCTGTACCTCGCGCGCTTTCAGGGCGAAGTGGCCGCCGCCTCCATCCACATGCACGCCTTCGGCGAGACGAGCTACCACCACGGCGCCTCCACGCACCGCCTTTCCAAAGTCCCGACGAGCTATCTGCTGCAGTGGACAGCCATACGTGATGCACTCAAGCGCGGAGACCGCGTCTATAACTTCTGGGGCATTGCTCCCCTGCCACAGCTGGACGGAGAGCAGCTACCAGCTACCAGCTCAAAGCTAAAAGCTCATCCCTTCGCCGGTGTCACGCTCTTCAAGACCGGATTCGGCGGCTCTCTGCTGCCCCTCGTGCACTGCATGGATTTCCCACTCAGTGCGCGCTACCATTTCACCCGCGCCTTCGAGCTCATTCGCAAATGGAAACGGGGATTCTGAATGTCACGAAACCGCAGCCACGAAGGGCTGCTCTGCGATTTCTGCCCTTCCTTACTTTCCTTACCTTCCTTACTTTTCTGCCCCCATGCCCTCCCCTCTCAAA
>Ga0172381_10003774_pt1 | contig 15863 bp, 14 predicted proteins | sample Leawel6488metaG_FD_119754 | JGI IMG/M metagenome (GOLD analysis project Ga0172381, IMG submission 119754) | Leachate microbial communities from a municipal landfill in Southern Ontario, Canada - Leachate well 64-88 metaG | ecosystem: Engineered > Solid waste > Landfill > Unclassified | place...
AGGGCGCTAGCCTCCGGAGCTAGATGTGCAGGTTCGATTCCCGCCAGGCGCACAAATAAGATGAGAAAAAAAATAGTTGCGGTAATTGGCGGCCATGATTGTGATGCAAAAGTGGAGGGATTGGCCTATAAATTAGGCAAAAAACTCTCAGAAGTGGTTGATTTAATTGTTTGCGGGGGCTTAAGTGGAGTAATGGAGGCGGTTTGCAAGGGTTTTAGGGTAGGAGGTGGCTTAACTATAGGTATTATACCAGGTTATAATAAAGATGAAGCTAATGCTTATATCGATATTGTGCTTCCTACAGGTTTGGGTTTGGCAAGAAATGTGCTTGTGGTTAAAAGCGCAGATGTCGTGATTGCCTTGCCTGGCAAGGCAGGCACCCTTTCAGAGATTGCCTATTGTCTACAGTTTGGCATTCCGGTTATATCGCTTAAATCCTGGGATATCCCGGGGGTTATACGGGCAGAAAGAGTTGATAAGGCAGTAATTCTAGCAAGAAAACTATTATATTCAGGGAAGGCCGGAGGGTCAAAATGAAAGCAATTCTTATGTTAGAAGACGGGAAAAGCTTTACAGGAGAATCGGAAACCCTACAAAAGGAAAGGGTTGGCGAGGTTATCATGAATACCGCAGTGGTAGGGTATCAGGAGATGATGACTGACCCTGCTAATGTTGATAAAATATTAGTTTTAACATACCCCTTGATTGGCAACTATGGATGTGCGGCTAAGTTTAACGAATCGGATAAAGTTTGGCTGGCGGGATTGGTTATCAAAGAAAGTTCGCGCATATTCTCCAACTGGCAAGCTAAGGAGAGCCTGGGGAGCTTTGTAAAGCGCAATAGCCTGCCTTTTATGCATTCAGTTGACACCCGTACTCTAGCGGTGCATTTAAGGCAGAAGGGTTCTATGATGGGGGTAATCTCCACAGAGACCTTTGACCGCAAGGAGCTGTTATCAAAGATAGCCGCGTTGGGCAAAGAGAAATCTTCAGCTTTAATTGATAAGGTATCAACGCAAAAGGTTGTGCATTCGGGAAGATCTGCGGGGAAGAGGGTGGCTGTGCTTGATTTGGGCGTAACCCGAAGCATTATGCGCCAGATGGAATCCCTGGGTTATTCTTTGAAGCTTTTGCCGCATAGCACAAGCGGGGAAGAAATCCTTAAATTAAAAACCAAGGGTTTAATTATTTCAAGCGGGCCGGAGGATGTTTCCGGGTTAGAGAAGGTGGCAGGGAATATAAGGCCTTTAATCGGCAAGTTGCCTATTTTAGGCATAGCCTCAGGCAATCTAGCTTTGGCTATGGCATTAGGGGGAAGGATTAATAAGTTAAAGATCGGTCATCGAGGGGTTAACTATCCGATACAAAGCCCTTCTTCCTTTAAGGGTGAAATTACTGCGCAAAACCATGCCTATATCTTAAACCATGATTCTTTGTTGGAGATTAAAGGTTTGAAGATCAGCAGTTATAATTTGAATGACAGGACGGTAGAGGGGATCGAGAGTAAGGCGCTTAAGATTATCGGCGTACAGTATATGCCTATTTCTCCCGGGTTCCATGAAACTAACGAAGTGTTCATTAAATTCATGAAAATGTTAGGGAGGGATTAAGAGATGCCGCGCAGAAAGGATATAAAAAAAGTCTTGATGATTGGCTCCGGCCCGATTGTTATAGGGCAGGCTTGCGAATTTGATTATTCGGGCTCCCAGGCGTGTAAAGCGTTGAGGGAAGAGGGATATTTTACTATACTGATTAATTCAAATCCGGCTACCATAATGACTGACCCTGGTATGGCAGATGTAACTTATATAGAGCCTTTGACTATTGAAATGGTTACAAAGGTAATCGCTAAAGAGCGCCCGGATGCTATATTGCCGACTTTAGGCGGTCAGACGGGGTTAAACCTTGCTTTCTTTTTAATGAAGCAGGGAGTTTTGAAAAAATACGGGGTTGAGTCTATCGGCGCCTCAGTGAGTGCTATATCCTGCGCCGAGGATAGGAACCTGTTCAAAAAGGCAATGCAGGAGATAGGCGTTAATACCCCTAGGAGCGGAATCGCTACTTCTGTAGAGGCAGGAATGAAGATAGGTCTTTCAATAGGGTTTCCGCTCATATTAAGGCCGGCATATACCTTAGGCGGCAGCGGCGGATCAATTGCCTATAACCGGGAAGAGTTGGAAAAATTCTTAGCCAAAGGTTTAGAGACAAGCCCGGTGCATCAGGTTTTAGTTGAGCAGTCTGTATTGGGGTGGAAAGAGATTGAGTTTGAGGTAATGCGCGATTGTTGCGATAATGTTATTATGGTTACCTCTATGGAAAATGTTGACCCGATGGGGGTGCATACCGGGGATAGCATTGTGGTGGCCCCTGCCCAGACGCTGACTGCTCAAGAGTATAATAATTTTGTAAATTTATCTAAACGGATTATTCGGCGTATCGGCATAACCGCAGGAGGAGCAAATATCCAGTTTGGCCAGAATCCGCGTAACGGGGATATCGTTATTATTGAAGTCAACCCCCGGCTTTCACGTTCTTCTGCCTTAGCCTCAAAGGCAACCGGGCTTCCTATTGCCCGCGTTGCTACAAAGCTAGCGGTCGGCTATACCCTGCCCGAGGTGATGAACCAGATAACCGGCAAGACTACATCCTTTTTTGAGCCAACGGTAGATTACTGCGTATTTAAAATCTGCCGTTTTACCTTTGAGAAATTCCCTCATGCACAGAGGGTCTTAAACACGTCAATGAAGGCAGTGGGGGAGGTAATGTCCATAGGAAGAAACTTTAAAGAGGCGTTTCAGAAAGGCATCCGTTCTATGGAGATATCGCGCTTTGGTTTTGGCTGTGACGGCAAGGATAAGTTAAGCGACGAGGATCTTAAAAAGGCTGACAAAGGGCTTCTTCAATTGATACGCGACAAAATCCGCCAGCCCAATGATGAAAGGATTTTTTATATCCGCTACGCGTTTAAGGCGGGGATATCAACAGATGAAATCTGCGCCCTTTCTGATATGGACCGTTGGTTTGTTGATAATATGAAAGAATTAGTAGAGATAGAAGAGGAGATAATGAAGTATAGGAATAATAAGATTGATGAGGAGATTAAATTACCCCTTGAGCTAATGAAGGTGGCTAAATTAAACGGTTTCTCCGATCATCAATTGGCATTTATTTTAAATTCCAGGGAGGCCAAGGTGAGGGAAGCACGGAAAAAACAAAACGTAAAGGCGGTATATAAATTAGTAGATACCTGCGCCGGAGAAGTAGCGGCTAAGCAGCCATATTATTACTCTACTTATGAAACAGCAGACGAGTCAAGGCAGAGTAAAAATAAGAAGGTGGTAATCTTAGGTGGAGGCCCTAACAGGATCGGCCAGGGCATTGAGTTTGATTATTGCTGTTGCCATGCCGCCTATGCCTTAAAAGAGGAGGGGGTAGACAGCATTATGGTTAATTGTAACCCCGAGACCGTATCTACTGATTATGATACATCGGATAGGCTCTATTTTGAGCCGCTTACTTTTGAAGATATTATGAATATTATCGAACTTGAAAAGCCGATGGGGGTGATTGTGCAATTCGGAGGCCAGACTCCGTTGAATTTAGCTGTTTCACTGCGTAAGGCAGGGGTAAATATCCTAGGTACTTCTGCGGAGAGTATCGATATCGCTGAAGATAGAAAACGTTTCAAACATATGCTGCATAAGCTAGAATTGTTGCAGCCGGAAAACGGGACTGCCTTTAATTTTGATGAAGCTAAAGACGTGGCTAAGAAAATAGGTTATCCGGTTTTAGTCAGGCCCTCCTATGTTTTAGGGGGCAGGGCTATGGAGATAGCCTATGATGATGAGGCGCTGGAGAAATTCATTAAAGAGGCAGCCGAGGTTTCAGGTGAACATCCGGTTTTAATTGATAAGTTCTTGGAAGACGCCATAGAGGTGGATGTTGATTTAATCGGTGATGCCGAGACCTTTGTTATCGGAGGGGTCTTAGAGCATATTGAATATGCCGGCGTACATTCAGGGGATGCGGCAATGTCTCTTCCTACTTATACCCTTTCTCAGGGCATATTACAAAAGATACGCCAGGCAACATATGAGATGGCTAAAGAATTAAGCCTGGTAGGATTAATGAACATACAGTATGCGGTGAAAGATGCGAAGGTTTATGTTTTAGAGGTTAACCCCCGGGCCTCTAGGACTATACCGTTTGTATCTAAGGTTATCGGAGTCCCCCTGGCAGAGCTGGCCACTAAAGTTCTGCTGGGCAAGAAACTTAAAGACCTGGGCTTTACCAAAGAGATAATACCAGAGTGTGTAGCGATAAAAGAATCGGTATTTCCCTTTAACCGTTTTCCGGGAGTGGATGTAATATTGGGCCCGGAGATGAAGTCTACCGGAGAGGTTATGGGTATTGATAAGGATTTCGGCCGGGCTTATATTAAGAGCCAGCTTGCAGCCGGGCAAAAGCTTCCCCGAAAGGGTAATGTTTTTATCTCTGTGCGGGACAGGGATAAGAGACAGGTTATTTTTATCGCAAAGAAGCTGGCGGATTTAGGTTTTAATATATATGCCAGTACCGGTACCGCAGATGCCCTCAATAAAAGCGGGATTAAGGTAAAGGTCCTGCCGAAGATTGCTGAAGGCAGGCCGAATATCCTGGACTTGATGAAGGACGGCAAGATACAGTTGGTTATTAATACGCCTTCGGGAAGGATACCTCGTCAGGATGAGGTTAAAATTCGTTCCCATGTAATTTTGTATAATATCCCCTATACCACCAGTATATCCGCTGCCCAGGCTACCGTAAGCGGTATCGAGGCGTTGCTGAAAAAAGATTTAGAGGTAAAGTCTTTGCAGTCGTATCATAAAAAAAGAAAGAAATAAAGATGCCGGAGCTGCCGGAGGTTGAAACTATTAAGAGGGATTTAGAGCAGATAGTTGTCGGTAAGAAGATTACGGGGATATCTGTTTACAACCCCAAGGTTATACGCGAGCCTTCACTTTCTAAATTTAAACAGGGATTGACGGGGGCAAGAATTAACCGCGTATTGAGACGGGGGAAGGTTTTGATAATGGAGCTATCAAACGCCAAGTCTCTTACTATACACCTAAAGATGACCGGTCAATTAATTTATCCCGGCCTGAAGCAAAAAGACACTAGGGTTACTTTTCACCTCTCCAGCGGCAAGGACCTGGATTTCAATGATCAAAGGCTTTTTGGGGATCTGAGGCTTTTAGATGACTGGAGGGATCTAAAATTTATCCAGGGATTGGGGCCTGAACCAAAGGACTTGACCTTAACCCAGTTTCAGGATATGCTCTCCCGTAAGAAAACCAAGATTAAGCCTTTGTTAATGGACCAGCAATTTATCAGCGGAATAGGAAATCTTTATGCCGCAGAGATACTTTTTTCTGCTAAAATAAATCCTCAACGCAAAGCCTGTGAACTCTCTCCTAGGGAAAAAGAGGCCCTCTTTAATTCTATGCGGGATATTTTAGCAGAGGCGGTTAGTTGCGGCGGTTCTTCGGTAGATGATTATGTTAGGCTATCCGGAGGCAAGGGGGATTATAAGAAATACCATAAGGTTTACGGAAGGGAAGATAAGCCATGCCCTGTCTGTAAATCTTTAATAGAAAGGACTGCGCTGGGGGGGAGGGGGACTTACTTTTGCCCTAAATGCCAGAAAAAAGTATGAAGAAGAGGCTTAAGATAAACGGTATAGTGATGTTTTTGGCAGTTGTTATATTGGCTATCTTCCCGGCGATTTTTTTCCGAAGAAATGCTGTTGGCTGGGATAACTCTATAGCTGAAGTCTTTGGTATCGGCTTTATTTTACTGGGTCAGCTCATCAGGGTTTCTGCCCGCGGGTTTAAGTCTGAAAATTCAAAAAACGGATTTGATTTAGTAAAGACAGGTCCGTATTCATTGGTGCGCAATCCGATGTATTTAGGTATAATTTTAATCGGTTTCGGGGCCGTGCTGATGCTTTTTAAATGGTGGGTAGTCATAATTTTCCTATGTTTTTTTTACATACGGTATATTTTACTTGTATATAAGGAGGAGAAAAAACTAAAACTCTCCTTCGCTGAGAAATATGCGGATTATTGCAAAGATGTCCCTAACCGTATCTTTCCTTCGGTAGAAGCGCTTTTCAACAGGGATATGCTGCAGTATCTTCCGCTGAAGCTGAAATGGGTAAAAAAAGAAATCGGCTCGATAATTGCGGTTTTAGTTTTAATTCTTTTGATTGAATCATGGGAGGATTTGCGCTACGGAGGAATAGGTCTCTTCTTAAAAGAATTGCTTGGGCTGGTTATAGTGTTTTTTTTATTTGTCCTTTTGTGCGTATATTTAATCCGTTTTATTAATCCTGATAATGTTACAGATAAAAGCAAAGATAACATCCAATAAAAAGTTTAAGGGGAGCTGCTGGCATTGTATCGTTAATGCCCCTTCCCTTTGTAGGGCTTCCAAACCGGGGCAGTTTTTAAACGTAAGAATATCCGAAGGCCTTAAGCCTTTTCTGCGGCGGCCATTTAGCATACATAATATCTTTGGCGGTAAATTGGAGATTCTCTATAATGTTGTAGGAGAAGGGACGCGGGCTTTTTCAGGTAAGAAAAGCGGGGACTATTTGGATCTTATCGGCCCCTTAGGCAAAGGTTTTGATTACGTGGGGGCGCGCGGGAAAAGGGTTATTTTAATCGCAGGGGGGATAGGCGTGGCGCCGCTACTTTTTTTATCCAAAGAAATTAAGTCCAGGGATAAGCTTATTTTAATCGGTGCAAGGACAAGGGATCAGGTTTTATGCGAAAAAGAGTTTCGGAATTCAGGAAGCGATGTTAAGATATCTACAGATGATGGTTCCCGGGGTTTTAGCGGCAGGGTGACTGATTTATTAAAAAATATTATAGCAACGGAGAAGGCGGCAAAAGGGGCAATGCAGCTATATGCCTGCGGGCCAGGGCCTATGCTTAAGGAGGTCTGTAATATTGCTATAGCTAATAATCTGCAAGCCCAGGTTTCCTTAGAGGAGCATATGGGCTGCGGTATAGGTGCTTGCTTGGGATGTGTGGTTAAAACAAAAAATGGCCTGAAGAGGGTATGCAAGGAAGGCCCGGTTTTTTATGCCAAGGAGCTAATCTGGTAAGAGATGAGAGTTAATCTTGCGGTTAAAATAGGCAAGCTTAAGTTAAAGAATCCGGTGATGGTGGCATCGGGCACATTCGGTTATGCCGAGGAATTCAAGGGCTTTATTAATTTAAAAAAACTCGGGGCTATTGTTACCAAGACTATAACCTTGAATCCGCGCCGTGGCAATCCTCCTGCGCGTACCTGCGAGACTCCTTCAGGGATGCTTAATTCCATAGGCTTAGAAAACCCGGGTTTAGAGGCCTTTTTAAAAGACAAGCTTCCCTTCCTTGAAAAGCTGGGTATACCTATTATTATGAGTATTGCCTCTGAAGATGACTCCAGGGAATTTATTGAATTGGCTAAAAGATTAAATAAGCTGAAGGCGGTATCTGCCCTGGAACTTAATATCTCCTGTCCTAATGTTATGGGCCAGGAATCTTTAATCTCCCAGGACTGCCAAGCAACTTATAGTATTGTAAAATCTATACGCCGGATAACGGCAAAAACATTAATTACCAAGCTGTCCCCTAATGTTACTTGTATTAGTGACCTTGCTAAGGCTGCCGAGGATGCGGGAAGTGATTGCCTGGCCCTGATTAATACTTTATCCGGCATGAGTATTAATACCGAAAGGCAGAGCCCCAGGCTTGCGGCAGTGGTAGGCGGTTTAAGCGGACCGGCAATAAGGCCGGTAGCCCTGAAGATGGTTTGGGAGGCATACAATAAGATTAAAATTCCAATTATCGGAATGGGTGGTATAATAGATACTCCCAGCGCTTTAGAATTCTTTATCGCCGGGGCATCCGCTATAAGCATAGGGACCGCAAATTTTATCAATCCCCGGGTAAGCGTTGAGATTATTTCCGGTTTAGGCAAGTATCTTAAACGGAAAAAAATTAAAGATATACACAGCCTCACCGGAAGCTTAATTTATGAAAGCTGATATAATTTTAGCATTAGATGTGGATAGCCTGGAGAAGGCAAGGTATTTTGTTAACAAGCTTTCCCCGGTAATAAAAATATTCAAGGTCGGGGCGCAGCTTTTTACTGCCTGCGGGCCGAAGATCATCGAGGTTATCAATAAAAAAGGCTCTGAAGTATTTCTGGACCTGAAATTCTTTGATATACCCAATACCGTGGCTAAGGCAGTGCGTATGGCGGTAAGGCATAGGGTGAAGATAATAACTTTACATATATTAGGCGATGAAGAAATGATTAGGGAGGCTGTTTTTGCTGCTAGGGATGAAGCGGGAAAGCTGCGCATTAAAAAACCCCTTTTAATAGGAGTCACGGTACTAACCAGCAAAGAGGCTAAGTCTAGCGATGTTTTGACTCTGGCCCGTATGGGGATAGAGTCTGGCCTGGATGGGGTGGTCTGCTCTGCCCAAGAAGCTAAAATGTTAAGGGATAATATCAAGAGTAAGTTTGTTATCGTAACCCCCGGCATTAGGCCTGAGGGAGGGGTAAAAAACGACCAGAAGAGGACTGCTACCGTTAGCGAGGCAATAGTCGCGGGGAGCGATTTTCTTGTGGTAGGCCGGCCGATATTAGAAGCCCAAGACCCTAAGGCAACTGCTAAAGCCATGTCAGGAGAGATATATGCCAGAGGAGATTAAGGGATTATTAGAAAAGATTCAAAAAGAAGGAATTCAAAAGGCCCAGGAAGAATCTCTCAGGGTTATAAATGAGGCCGGGGTCAGATCTGCGGAAATTATCGCAAAGGCAAGGCAAGAGGCAGATCTTATTATCCAAAAGGCCAAGGAAGAGGCTGAAAAGATGAAGGGTTCTACTGATTCCGCATTGAAGCAGGCAGGGAGAGATTTTTTAATTTCTCTGCGCGGAGAAATCAGCGCCTTGCTTAAAGGTATTGTCCGGGAGAAGGTTTCCCAGGCCCTCACCCCCCAGGAAATGGCCGGGATGATTAAGCTCTTAATTAAGGAATATGCAAAAGGAAATAGTCCGGATACAATTGAAGCTTTATTCAGCAAGGAAGATTTAGAAAAGATGAAAGGTGTTTTTCTGGGAAAGTTGTCCGATGAGATCAAGGGCGGTATTGTAATGAAGTCTTGTGATGACATAACCTCAGGTTTTACCATAAGCTTTGATTCCGGCAAGTCGCATTTTGATTTTTCAGACCGGTCCCTGGCAGAATATATAAGTTCGTATCTTAATAAGGAATTGACGAAAGCGTTCAACCTGGAATAGATGCCTTCATATTATACATATTTAATCTCCAGCCTGCCGTATCTCATTTTTAATTCAAGTCCTCCTTTTTCCCTGGAGGATTTCTTTGATACCTGTTTATATTCTGTTTCCAAGGTTGATTTAAGAAAGGTTAAGGAGGCGGTAACTGCTTCTGATTATCAGGTTTCTTTGAAGGATACGCCGCTTCTAAGAGAATGGCATCATTTTAATCTTGTCTTACGTAACGAGTTAGTGCGCGCCCGGTCCGCAAGGATGAAGGCAGATCCTTTAAAATACCTGCGCAATGAGGCGTACTTTTCAGCGGCAGTAAGGCACGTAGCAATGACGGCATACCGTAATCAAAATATACTTGAGGCTGAAAAATCCTTAGATTTAGAGAGGTGGCGTTTTTTGGATGAGGTAAGCGCAGGGCATTATTTTGATATCGATAGCTTAATTGTCTATGCCTTAAAGCTTAAGATCCTAATCCGTTGGGATAAAGTCTACAATACCAATAGCGAGATGGTTTTAAAAGCAGCCCTCGGCAGGAACTAATATGAATAATATAAGAACCGGATATATCTCTAGGGTTAACGGCAATATGGTCAGCGCAAATGTTGAGGGCGCAGTTGTCCAGAATGAGACTGCCTATATTTTGCATAAGAATGAACGCTTAAAATCCGAAGTTATCAGGGTACGCGGGCAATTAGCCCAGATGCAGGTTTACGAGAGCACCTCCGGTCTTGGGGTAGGCGATAAGGTTGAATTTACGAATGAACTCATCTCTGTAGAATTAGGGCCGGGGCTTTTGGGGCAGATATTCGATGGCCTGCAGAATCCGCTTCCTGCCTTAGCACAAAAATATGGTTTTTTTCTTAAGAGAGGAATATATTTAGAAGCCTTATCCGATAAAGTAAAATGGGACTTTACGCCTCTGGCCTCGCTAGGGGATCGGGTAATTTCCGGATTCAGGCTGGGTTCTGTGCCGGAGAAGATATTTAAACACTATTGCATGGTTCCTTTTAATCTAAAGGGAGTTTGGGAAGTAGTTTATATTGTCCCCGCAGGAGAATACACCGTAAAAGAAAAAATAGCACAATTAAAAAACGAAGAAGGTAAGATCTGCGATGTTTATCTACGCCAGTTCTGGCCGATAAAAATTCCTATCAAGGCCTTTGCTGAAAAGTTAAAGCCTTCCCAGGCCCTGGTGACAAAAATGCGGTTAATAGACTCATTGTTCCCGGTGGCAAGGGGAGGTACATATTGTATCCCCGGGCCATTTGGCGCGGGCAAGACCGTATTGCAACAGTTGACTAGCCGGCATGCGCAGGTTGATATCGTAATTATTGCTGCATGCGGTGAGCGCGCCGGGGAGGTAGTGGAAACATTAAAGACATTCCCCAATATTGTTGACCCAAGGACCAATAAGCCCTTAAGCGACAGAACGGTAATTATTTGCAATACCAGCTCTATGCCTGTTGCCGCTAGGGAGTCCAGCGTATATACGGCAGTTACGATCGCCGAATATTATAGGCAGATGGGGTTGAATGTATTGCTGCTGGCGGATTCAACTTCCCGCTGGGCACAGGCAATGCGGGAAATGTCCGGCAGGCTTGAGGAGATCCCGGGGGAAGAGGCCTTTCCTGCGTATCTTGAATCGCGCATAGCTTCATTTTATGAACGGGCCGGGCTTGTCCGTCTGCATAGCGGAGATCTTGGGTCAGTTACTATCGGAGGCACGGTTAGCCCTGCCGGAGGCAATTTTGAGGAACCGGTAACTCAGGCAACATTAAAGGTGGTCGGTGCCTTTCACGGTTTATCCCGGGAGCGTTCAGACGCAAGAAAATATCCGGCAATAGATCCTTTAATAAGTTGGAGTAAATATCAGAGCTTTATTAAGGAAGCCGATAGGCAGCTCGGGCATAAGGTTTTAATAAAAAGTAATAATATTATGCAGATGATGAAGGTGATCGGAGAGGAAGGGACATCCCTGCAAGATTACGTTGATTATCTTAAGGGTGAATTTTTTGATTCGGTATACCTGCAGCAAAATGCCTTTGATTCTGTGGATGAGGCAACTTCACAGGAAAGACAGGAATATATTTTCGGGTTTATCCGCGGTATCTTGGAGGGTAATTTTGATTTTAAAGAGAAGAATCAGGCACTGCAATTCTTTCAAAAACTGAAACAGCTCTTTAAGGGCTGGAATTCTACGGAATTTAACCTTGAGGAATTTCGTAAGATCGAAGAGGAGCTGGATATACTTATAGAAGGAAATAAAAAAGGCAGTGCTTAAGGGGAATGCATAATGCATAAAGTTTATACAAATATTATACAGATCGCCGGTGATGTCATTATTGTAGAGGCTGAGGGTGTAGGGTATGCGGATATCGCGGAGGTTGCCACAAGCCGCGGGACTTCCCTGGCGCAGGTTATTAGTCTCGACGGTAAAAAGGTTTCCTTACAGGTTTTTGCCGGAAGCCGCGGTATATCCACTAAGGATAAGGTGCGTTTCTTGAATCATCCCATGCAGGTGGCAAGCGGGGATGCGCTCTTGGGCCGGATCTTTAGCGCCAGCGGCCTGCCTCTTGATAAAGGCCCTAAGCTTTCGGAAAATCTTATTGATACCGGAGGCCCGTCAGTAAATCCGGTAAAAAGGATTATCCCCGATAAAATGATCCGTACCGGTATACCAATGATAGATGTTTTTAATTCCCTGGTGGAGTCTCAGAAACTGCCGATTTTTTCTATTGCCGGGGAGCCCTATAATGACCTTTTAGCGCGCATTGCCATTCAAGCCGAGGTAGATATTATTATCTTAGGCGGGATGGGGTTAAAGTACGATGATTATTTGTTTTTCCGCGATACCCTAAGTGAAAAAGGGGCTCTCTCCCGTTCAATATTATTTATTCATACTGCCGCTGACCCCGTAGTGGAATGTTTATTAGTCCCCGATATAAGCCTGGCCATCGCCGAGAATTTTGCCTTAAAAGGCAAGCGCGTTTTGGTTCTGCTTACGGATATGACTAATTTCTGTGATGCGCTTAAAGAGATATCCATAACTATGGAGCAGGTTCCCTCAAACCGCGGTTATCCCGGAGACCTCTACAGTCAGCTAGCCTTGCGTTATGAAAAGGCCGTTGATTTTGAAGGGGCCGGTTCAATCACTATATTAGCCGCAACTACTATGCCCGGAGATGATGTTACCCATCCTGTTCCCGATAACACCGGGTATATTACTGAAGGGCAGTTTTATCTTAAAGGGGGAGTTATCGAGCCCTTTGGTTCGCTCTCTAGGCTTAAGCAGCAGGTAAACGGTAAAACCCGCTTAGACCACAGGACGCTGATGGATACGATGATACAGCTCTTTGCTAATTATCGATTGACACTTGAGAAGCAGGCCATGGGTTTTAAGATGAGCCCCTGGGATATCAAGCTTCTTAAATACGGCGGTCTTTTTGAGAAAGAGTTAATGTCTTTAAGCGTGAATATCCCGCTGGAGAATGCCCTGGATTTAGGCTGGCGTATCCTCGCAGATTGTTTCACCCCCGAGGAGACAGGGATAAAGCGTTCAGTGATTGAGGCGTATTGGCCAAATGGGAAAGATTAAGTTTACTAAAGGTGAATTAAAGCGGCAGCGCGACTCCTTAAAACAGTATGAGCGTTATCTTCCCACCCTTCAATTAAAAAAGCAGCAACTGCAGCTAGAGATCCTGCATCAGCTTTCTCTCCTGGATGAAAAAAGCCGTATTTTGGATAAAAAAATTCAGCAGGCTCAAACCTGGGCAGGGCTTTTAAGTGAGGAGGCCGTAGATATTAAACCCTTGCTTGCCGTGAATGAGATTAAGAGCAGGCTCTTAAATATTGCTGGTGTGGATATCCCAATTTTTATTGAGGCATCGTTTCTGCCGGCGGATTACGACTTATTTTCTGCTCCCCTGTGGCTGGATTTGGGGGTAGAGGCCTTAAGGGGGATATTAGCCTTGCAATCGGAGGTTGACATTATCGCAGAGGGTATTTCGATATTGCGCCATGAGCTTAAAGTGACTGCGCAAAGGGTTAACCTTTTCGAAAAGGTTAAAATTCCGGAGACAGAAGAGAATATCCGCCTGATTAAGATCTATATCGGAGATCAGATGGCCAATGCCGTAGGACGCAGCAAGATCGCTAAAAGAAAAATTGAGGAATTAGTCCTGGAGGAATCCTTAGCATGATTGTACCGATGAAAAAAGTTTTTTTGGTGATGCAGGCTAAAGATGCCCAGGGTTTACTTGAGAAGGTCCGTAAGTTAGGTATTTTGCATGTTGAGCATTTAAATACCCCTAAAGGGGAAAAGCTTACTGCCTTGAGCAAGGACCTATCCCTTTTAGTCCAGGCGATATCTTTATTGGAGGGGATAGATAAAAAGGATATCGTTGATACAGGAAATAAGCAAACGGCAGAGTGGGATGTATTAGCGCGCCATATTATCGATTTAAACAAGCGCTATCAGCAGCTGCAGGAGTATTCCTTAACCCTTTCTTCTAAAATCGAGAAATTGAGAGAATGGGGTGATTTTGACCCGCAGGAGATTAACCGCCTTGGTGTAAACGGCATATCCGCGGGTTTTTATAAACTTTCCGATGAGCAGATAGCCCAGCTTCCTAAGGGGGCTTACCTGGAAAAGGTAAGCAGTAAGGGCAAGCTCCATAACTGCGTTATTTTTACGCAGGCTGATATAGGGATTCCTTTTAAGGAGGTAGAATTGCCAAAGGATTCCCTAATTAGAATGCAGGAGAGGTTTGCCGAAGATATCAAAACCGCTGAATTACTGAAGGCTGATTTCTTAAGGCAGGTTGTTTATCTGGACCTTTTAAGAGAAACCCGTAATAAGCTTATCCGGGAGATTCAGTTTCATGAGGCATTGGCAGGGATGGCCCAGGAAGGGGCCTTAATGTATATTAAAGGATATATACCATTTGATTCTAAGGATAAGATCGAAGAATCTGCCAGGTCTTGGGGATGGGCTGTTTTAACCTCTGACCCCGCAGAAGGCGATAGTATCCCGACCTTGGTGCGCAACCCTAAGTGGTTGAGTATAATTAACCCTGTTTTCAGGATAATTGAGGTTGTCCCGGGATATAAGGAGTTGGATATAAGCCTGTGGTTTCTCGTTTTTTTCTCATTATTCTTCGGTATATTAATCGGTGATGCCGGATACGGGTCCGCGTATTTAATTCTTACCTTCTGGGCAGAGAAAAAATGGGGTTTTAGATGCAATGATAAGTCGGTTTTTATTCTTTTATACCTTTTAAGCGGTTGTGCCATTATCTGGGGAGTACTTACCGCCACATTCTTCGGCCAAGAATGGCTTCCTGTCTGGGTTAAGCCGCTGCTTCCTTCTTTGCGCAATGATAAAAATATGCAGTCATTTTGTTTCTTTTTAGGAGCCCTGCATTTGAGTATCGCGCATGCCTGGAAGGGGATCTTAAAATTTCCCGCGCCCTCCTTCCTGGCGGATATAGGATGGATACTGATATTGTGGACAGCCTTTCTTATCGCTAAGCTGCTTGTTTTAGGTGAGGCCCTTGCGGGGTTTTATCTCTATCTCTTGATCCCCGGGGCATTTTTGATTGTTTTATTTAGTAACCCTCAGAAAAATATCTTTAAGGCTATAGGCAGCGGATTAGGCGCCCTGCTTTTTAACGCCATGAATAATTTTACAGACATTGTTTCTTATATCCGTCTTTTTGCAGTAGGATTAGCTACCCTGGCTGTGGCAGATGCATTTAATAAAATGGCAATGGAGGTGGGTTTCGGAAACTTTATCTCGGGGCTGTTGACCTCGCTGATACTCTTGGTAGGCCATTTTTTAAATATTGTTTTAGGGCCTTTATCTATTCTTGTCCACGGGGTGAGATTAAATGTGCTTGAATTTTGTAGCCATCTGGATATAAAATGGAGTGGGTTTAACTATAAGCCTCTTATTGAGGAGAAATAATTTAAAAAGGAGCAGTTATGGAGATAGGGGTGCTTTCTCAGTTTAAGGACGTAGGGGCAGCTGCGGCATTGGGCCTGGCAGCTGTTGGTTCGGGGCTGGGCGCAGGGGTTGCGGGTATGGCGGTTGTGGGTGCCTGGAAAAAGGCTTTTATCCAGAATAAAACCGCCTCTTTTATGTTGCTTGTTTTTGTAGGCGCGCCTCTTACCCAGACAATTTACGGGATGATTTTGATGAATAAAATGGCAGAGGCCATAACTAAAGGGGTTTATGCCTGGGATATAGGTTTATTTTGCGGGCTAGCTATGGGGTTTTCCGCTTTTATGCAGGGTAAGGCAGGGGCCTGTGCCGCTGATGCAATGGGGGATACGGGTAAAGGTTTTGGGAATTACCTTGTGGTCTTGGGCATTATTGAAACAGTAGCCCTTTTTGTCATGGCTTTTTCCCTTGGTCTTTTAGGTAAGCTTGCTAAATAAAAGTTTTTAATTTCATTGAATAAGGAGGAGAGGATGAAAAGAATTCTTATTTTAGCCCTGGGGGTGATATTTATTTCCGGATGCGCTTCAGC
>Ga0172381_10003775_pt1 | contig 15857 bp, 36 predicted proteins | sample Leawel6488metaG_FD_119754 | JGI IMG/M metagenome (GOLD analysis project Ga0172381, IMG submission 119754) | Leachate microbial communities from a municipal landfill in Southern Ontario, Canada - Leachate well 64-88 metaG | ecosystem: Engineered > Solid waste > Landfill > Unclassified | place...
CAGGATATCCAGGCAAGATCTGATCTTGTGTATAATGCAGTCATGGAAGCAGTTAACCAGCAGGGGAAGCAAGCACCACTTACCTATAAACAAACATGTGAAAGCTCAGTTTCGTTTATCAGGAGCGAGAGGCTGGGCACAAACACCAATTACAACGAGCTCGACAGCACACACAAGGCATTAGTAGATGATTATAGAGCTTACCTCACAGAGGCGGCTAATGTTGTAATGGTATGCTTAACCGGGCAGGCTCCGGACCTCACCGCATTAGCCGAAGCCAAAGCAAAATTATATTAATTCATTTCTCTTTTTTTTCATCTTTTCTGAATTTAAAAAACGAATATTATAATAATATTGTACTCATCGCGTACAATTAATTGTACTCGGGAACGTACAATGCATATAAACGAATTTTGCATTTTTATGATTCGGTCCCTAGTGGGAACATTAAAAAACCGTATATTCCAATTGATTTAATACAATTTCACGATTCAATTTTCCTTTATATACCTTAACTCATGTATTCTAATTAATTTACTAATACGAGGGCAGCAAATGACAGACACCATAAAAGGCATGATCGGGCAAAAGTTTGCAGTCACGGCTTACATCAAACCCGAAACTTTCCAGAAAATCGAAGCACAGCGCGGCGATGTTACCAGAAGCACATATATCAGCAAGCTGATTAGCAACATGATGAATGTATAAAAACATTAACGGGAACCCCAGTAGACCGTAGTTATTTTTAAAATTAACTTAACAGTTTCGTTTATTCCCGGTGATGTTCTAAACGAAACTGAAAATTACCTTTCAACTTTCCCATGTCTTAAAGAATTTAAGTAAGCTTTATATACCACAAACCCATATTACTTAGTACGCAAGTACTAGATAATAGAGGTGATTATGTGGTATATGATCCAGGTTACACAAAAGCCAACGTTTCACACGAAGCCAACGAGCTTTTAAAGGAAATCGCTAAAGCGAAAACGAGGGCGACAGGGAAGAAACATTACGTATACGACGTCATAGACGAACTTTTAAAAGAGAGATACCCAAAACAGTTTGCAATAATTAAGAGCAATTACAATTCAAATTTATTGAATAGTGTCTCTTCTTATCGTTTTTGTTTTGAAAAATACATCTAAAACGTTACTTTTTGTTACATTTCATCAAAAAACTTCAAATTAAATTAACCCCAACATTGATTTATTGAATAGTGTCTATTCTTATCATTTTTGTTTTAAAAAATACTACTAAAACGTTGGGGTTTGTTGGGGGCTTATTAGAAAATAAAGAAAATGAATAACTCTTTAACTCCAAAAACTATTTTTATAATCACTGACATATTAAATAACGTGGAACTTAATATCCTTGAAATTCTGGCAAACTTGCAAGCAGAGCAGGACGCTTTTCTTCTCCCAATTTTCAAACAGATTGACGAGGAAAACAGAAAATTCTTTGAAGGAATCAACCTGGATTAACTTTTTTCATTTGTGAATACTCATAACGTGAATATACTTCTTAATTTTCGCGCTGGCTTACAGTTAAACAGCTGGTGGATAGGACAGAAAGGGTAGTTACCAATTACCTTTTTTATTTTCCGGCGCTCTATTATGGCTTAATGTCTACTGATTATTATTTTAATAAAAAATAATACCTAAAAATGCCGGATTTTGCCGGATTTAAAATCCAGACATAGACCTCCCACAGACCCCCCACAGACCCCCCACTTTCTTTTTTCATTAATGCTGATTGATAACGTTTTATAAAAAAGTAACTAATGTAATAGTGGGTGTTTCAGGGGGGTGAAGTCTATTTTTTAACTCATGCCAAAGAGTAACGTTTTTAAAAGTGTAGACACTGAGCAGCGGGACCATAGTGAAATAATATTAGAGCAGCAGAAATTAATTTTAGGGCTGGCACAGGAAGTTAATGACCTGCAGGAAAGAGTAAGTAAATTAGAAGGGAAAAAAGAAGATAAGTAAATTAATTAAGTTGTTTTTGCTTTCGATTAAAAGCAGATCTACACTTCGAAGAACAAGTTTCTTTTTTTGGATTCTCAGTTAAGAACGGCTGCAAACAGTTCTTACAAACCTTTTCTATCTGTGCTTTCCCTTCCTGCTTGACTTCAGGCTTAACCTCGTGCTCAATATCCGGCTTTTCTTCCTGGGATGCAGGTTTACTTTCTTCCTTCCCGGTGGATCTGGCAGGCGCGCTTATGGCTCTCTGATTGATGAGTGTTTGAACCTGCAGGAAATAGTTATTATGCATTTGCTTAAGGTCCTCTTCTCTATGGCCTGCTTTATCCAGGGCTTCCTTCAAAAAAGATATATGCCTTTCCTGTTCTTCTGATCTGGCGCACAGCTGGGAGAACTCCGCAAGGTCCGGACCCTTCCTAATTTCTTCCTGGAGCTTCCTAACTTCTTCCTGAGAGCTTCCTAGAACTTCCTGATTGCTTCCTTTCTCTTCCTGCAGTACCAAAGCCTCATAGGCTGCAATTGTGGCCTTCGTGGGGCTCTCATATCCATAGCTTCCTATTTGCTTCCAAAGGCTTCCAGGTATCCAGACATTTATTTTTTGCTTTTCTCCTGTGGTCATAGGAAGAACTTAGGAAGCAAAATATTAAGATGTTTCCTAAACGCTTCCTGAATTCCTGGAACTTCCTGATTGCTTCCTAAATGGGAAATAGTAGGAAGTTTTTAGGAAGCTGTTTTATAATTCTCTCTAAATAATGCCTATATGTTTCTCATACAAAAAAGCTGTTAGAGTGTACGGGTATCGAAGAGAATACATATCTCTACATGCAACTTTCACAATTAGGACAGCTCAACAGGTTCAACCGATGACGAAAATAAATATTTTATCTGAAAATATCAAAAACCCTTGAATCTGTGCATATAGTCTATGGAACGCGACTAAACAAAAACACATAGGCAGGCTTAACCGATGCCGTTTATTTTTTCGAGTTAACAAGTCAACTAAAAATATCAATGATTTCTCTGATTTTTGATACATTCCTGCTAACTCAGGTTTCCACAGGAAATTAAGGTAAAAAGCAGGCTAGTATATAAACTTAGTAACACGAATACTTTAATTTTTAATACTGATTGTGCAATTGATCTTGTTCAATTTGCCTGGTGAAAAATTCAGGATTTCGGGTTAATTTTTGGTTCTAGTGTTTCCACTGCAAAAAATAGACATGGTTAATTAAACATAGGCTTAACCAATATGGTTATTATTATTATTATTATTCTCTTCTTATTTAGAATGTGAAGAAGTCCTGCAGGCAGAAGAGATTTTTAACTTCTTAAATTCAACTGTCTAAATTCACCTTGTCAGAATTCTGACAACCTTAATTTACAAAGTTGGTAAGTTCTTTCTCTTCTATGCTCCTTAACCTGGATTAACCTCCACAATAAAAACAGGCTTCACACCATCGCCACTATTAAACGTTCTCTCTTTACGTGGTATGTTTGGATGTGGGGCGCTCTAAAAACGGCTTAAACGAGCTTAGGATGGGCAAGGTCTACTGATAACTGTTTTGTTAATACGCTGCTATAAGATATAGCTTATAGCATAGTTATATATACTAGCTATAGCATATAGTATATTACAGGTGGATTACAATGGAAATGAAACTGAAAATCTTTGAAAATATACACTTCGCATCGTTTCAGATTGACGGCAATGAAATAGCAACTTGTAGCAGCTGGGATAAATACGAGATCAGAAACGAGAAAGTTCTGTTTTACAATAAGGCTGGAAATGTACAGGGCTTTTTCAAAAACGCAAATGTCGAAATTTACTGAGGTGTTGAGTTGTGGCAGCAGGATTAATAAAAGAGCCTCCGATCTTCTTTGAAATTGAAAAACATATAGGGGCATTGATGGATACATCAACTACTCCGAATTTACCTAAATTTTGTATCCTGAACAGCGAGGCATACCAGGAACTCATAGATTTTTATTCAAAAGAATATAAAATAGCGCACTACCCGGAAACTGTCTTTAACGGGCTTCCTATTGTTCTGGATAAAAATTCAGATGTTCGGGTCCGGGTTCTTGGAAATGCTTATACTGAATATGTCCTAAAAAACGATTAAAACTTATTTTTTTTTTTAATTCTCTCTTTTCATGTGGTAGCTTCGGATAACGCTTTTTATTCTTACCACGCTATAAGATATAGCTTATAGCATAGTTATATATACTAGCTATAGCATATAGTATATTGCAGTAAGGTAATAGGGGCGCAACAAATGGCAAGCGGATTAATACAATATGCATGGACTGAAGAAGAAAGAAGAAAAGACAGAATAAAGCAGGCTTTCTATGAAGCTTATGAAAAATACACAGCCGGATACATGGACCATGTGAAAGGCCTTGTAAAAACCTGTTCAAGCTGTCACAATGAAACAATCAAACCCGTTAACGTTTTTCGAAATGAAAACGGGCTTGTGATTGTCTGGAGATGTCAGACTTGCGGGCGAATTGTCCGGACGTTTGAGAAAGAAGAAGAGCTTCTTAGCAATTTCAAAAGAGCTCTTAAACATTAATCCTTTTTCTATTGTGTTGTTGCTCCGATTGAAAGAAGGTGGAAAAGATGACAGAAAACAACGTAAACTATGAATTGTTTGAAACGTTAGGCGGAAAGGCTGTTAAAGTGGGGAATGGCAAAACGTTTGACCCTACAGAAGAGTTTTCTAAATTATCCGATTCTGAAAAATCAGAATTCACAAAACGCATGATTGAAGTAATTGAAAAAAACGCAACTGAAAAAAAGAAAAGGCAGGGGCAAAAGAAGGCCAACGGGAAAACAGCGATTCCCAAACCCGTATGTTCTAAATGTGGTGAGATCCTAATAAGAATTTACACTCAGAGGCCCGTAGACGGCAAGAGGCGCTTTATTAAATCGGGGTGGTCATGTCCTTCGGTTACTTGTGATTATATTATCAAAGACATGGTAGAGCTCACAGAGGAAGAGAGCGAGGAATGAAACACGATTTACACAGAGAGCGAAACCCATTTTTGGAAATATCATTCCATGGGCTGTGGATACTCTGGAGAATTCAAGAGGAAACAGATGTTTCCAGATAACCCGGTTACCTTCGAGTGCCCGGTATGCGGATCTGAATACCGACCAGTGCAGGAGCTTAACGGCGAGCACTGGACGTTTGCAGGGGATAGTATAGATATGTTCAGCAGAGCGGCCGATACAGAGCTTATAGAAGAGCTCGAGGGGCGAGGTTACAAGGTAGAAAAGAAAACTGATTAATTTTTTTCTTTTTTCTTTTAGTTTCCGTTTTTTTATTTATTGTTTATTTCTCATTTAGTTTTTTTAATACAGTTTTGTTAACACCGTTAATATACAATTATCATTTTTAAATTCTATTTCAGGAAAAACACATTCAATTGAGTCAGCTATCATCTTATTCATTCGTTCCTCATCCATCTTACTGCCTCCTTCTCCAAATCAATCCCATCACCACGCAAAACACCACAAAAAACGGGATCATAAGGAGATTGAATAGACGTTTCAAGTTCATTTTCTCAGTCCCTCTTACCCGACATTTCAATAAGCAGTTTATTTTTCATTAGCATAAACCTAAACAACTCCTTGTGTTTTGCCCATTCCTGTTTATCTTCCTCCGTTAATTCGAGAAGCATTTTTAATGTATCAAGTTCTCCCTCAAGGTTACGAACTTTCGTTTGTAGTACAGTGTTTTCCTTTGACCAGTATCCATTGCGTTCACTGCATCCAATTATCATATAAGGAACATGTTTCAATTGAGAAATCAACCATGTTCTCTGCGCTTCAATAGTTAATACCTCACCAGTTTTGTAGGTTATCCCGGCAGCTTGTAACACATCTTTAAGCATTTTTATCTCGGCTTCTATTTCTGCGCGGTTCGTATCATATTTATATTTGGGTTTTAATATTGATAGGATACTCATTTCCTCAGTCCTCGGTATCCTAACCTTACCCCTTTATAATACATCTTTTTCAAGTGGTGCTTAGTCTTCTTTGTGATTATCATTTTCTCAGCCTCATTTTCCATCCTGTATATTTGATCCGGCGCGTTATTCTGTAAATTATTGTCATTGATTATTCATCTCCTTTTGTCTAATTACCACTTTCCCATCTCCGGCTGATACAACAAACCGTTTACAGTCCTTAATTATCTCTATATAATCAAGAGTAATTTTATCAAACGAATACCCCTTATCTGCATTTACAGTACCGTACACTTCCCCCCCGATGAATTCCCCTAGATTAAAGATAAGAGTTTCATCTGTTACTCCTGCGGCATCCATTTCTTTTTTTAGTTTTATTAGAGATACAAGACGATTATACGCAAAGTGCATTTCTTGAGTAATACAAGTTGCTTCAGTGTATCGGATAGCAAGATTTTCTAATTCTAGTTCTAGCTGTTCTACGGATTTCATATTTATTCACCGAGTGTAGATTCAGTATCTTTAATAAACTTCCTTAACACATTCAAGTACATTTTGCAATGTTTTTCTGCATACTCCGACTCCTTACCGTGATACTCAATCGGTTCTATGCTTTTATCTTTTAATATTTCTTCAGCATTGGCATAAAAGAAATAACCTTCTGAGCACGTTACTCCTAAACCGTAATCATTAGGTATAAAATCCATCCCTGTGTTTGCTTCTTTAATGGCAATTATCTTATTCAGTGCGCGTTCAAGAGCTGTCATTGTTACTCACTCCCTGTATTCTATCATCAAATCAACAATCTCCTTAATTAATCCTAAGTTATCAGTACATATTTCAGCCTGTCTCTTATCGTCGTCTCTGTGGTAGGTCTCAAAGTCGTATAGATCATAATTTGTTAAGAGTGTAAGTAGTGCATTTCGGAACTGTTTTGATTTTATAATGAATTCAAATTTCATGTTTATTCACTCTCCTTTTTCAACTCTTTGATTTTATTACTAATAGTCTGCTGGCTTATCTTCATCCCAAGTTTCTCAGAATAATAATCAGCAATTTCTTCCTGTGTTATTGTCTTCTGTTCTAGTTTTTCAATAAAATATTTTAGCCCTTTGACGTTATCAAAGGGAATCTGTTTTGTAGGGCGAACCATTTAACCTCTCTTATTTGCCCTTTCGATTTCATCCATTAATCCGGAGCCGCAACTATTTAACAGCGCGAAAAATGATATCATAAATAGTAACACCCCTGATATAATTAGCACCTTGTTATCGTAATGTACTCCACATACTAGAACACATCCCGATAAAAAAGGAGAAAGTGAGATTATGCAGGACATCCACCATACTCCCGTTTCCCACATATGAAACATCTACCGGGTTTTTGACATTTTTGCTCATTTTTAAAGTTGTTTTCTTCTTCTAAAATACGATTATTCATCTCTTCTGAGGTTTTATTTACAATCGAGTTTATCATCTGCGTAGCTATTGACAATACGTTTTTTGATTCGTTATCGTGGATATCTTTCATTGCCTCGTTTATCTGCCAAACCGCTGAATTTAAATCCTGTATTCCTCGCTCTAAACATTTGATATCAGATTTTACCATTTGCTTTACCTCGATATAGTAATTGTACCAATAATATATATAGTTATTGGTAAAGAGTGTAACAGATATATTATAATAATCTCCAACTTGAAACAAACTGTAATTAAACCAGGTTACAAAAACAGAACTCATCTAACCCCCAACACTAAACAATCTCCCCATCCATAGAGTGTTTGTTCATGCAGATAAAAAAAGAGAATGTGAGAGGTTAGAGGGGGGATGCGTGGGGATTGATTGAGATGAAGTAAAAGGATATTTAATTTTAGGGTTAAAGGTAGTCGAGAGGTAGGGAACGAGCACTTAACGGTAGGTCAAAGGTAGGTATAGGTATATAGTAAAGGTAGGTTAAAAGTAGTATAATCGGTATCAGTAATCTATTCTATATATTTTCTTTGTTTTTAGTCCTGTCAAAATCTTCTTATTCGTCCAAACTATCTTAATTAATTACATAACTTCCCCTAGGCTGAGATACACAAATATTTCTAATTATTCTGTCTTTTTTGCCGTTTCCTACCTTTACCTACCTTTAACGTTTCCCGATAACGTTTATTATTGCCTTTCAACCTACCTTTTCCTACCTTTATCTACCATTAGGAAGGCATTTCTTGACAATCCACAGTAACAAAGAGATAGTAAATAAGTAAAAGTAGTACAAAAAAGAAAAAAGAATTAAAAAAAAAGAAATAAACTTAATAAAATTTATTACAGCTAGTTACACATTCGCTGGATTATGCATATCGTCCCATTCTTTTTTACTATGCCCTGTAAATTCCCATTCTTCGGGATATCCATCAAAGTATCCTGAATCAACAACCTCTTGATAAGTCGCTTCCCATGCATTTTTATAAAATACCTTCTGCTCATCAGTTCCATACTCCAATCTAGCCGGATCGGTTTCAACATCAATACAGCCGAATCGTGCGTGCATTAACATTTTCCTTGCTTCGCTCTTGCGTATTTGTCCATACTGTTCAGTCCTCCATATTATCAAGAACATCCTGCAATCTCCTGATAGTGTCAGTTAGATTGCTTCTGAATGTTTCCGTTTTATCCGATACCGTGGTTTCCATTGAATACAATACAACTCTTTGTGATTCACCATAGATTTTCAAAACATCAAATGCGGGTTTTGTATCTTTTAATACCATTTGTTTCAGATCTCCTTATTTTCTTATCAGGGCATTGTACCAGTGATATACTACTACATACGCAGAAGTTCTATTTAAACGTTACTAATTGTAGTAAATATAATACACGATTTGTATAATATTAGGCATACAAAACGTAACTTATAAATACTATAAAGTATTAGTACTTGTATGGAAACTCAGTCCACAAGGATTAGTAAATACGTGATTGAAGAAATCGGAAAGATCGCGGAAGGAATCGGAAACCCAACGGATGACACTGCTATGCGTCATGTTATAGCGGAATATAAAAGGTTGAAATTGGAGAATGAAATTTTAAAAAATAAGCTTGCTCAATATGAAAATAAGGACGTGGAATAAATGAATGATATGGAACTTGCAAAAGCCTCTATTAAAAAGGGCGTTGAGTTCAAAGTGAAAAGCGGAGAACTCACCGAAGAACAGGCTAAGGAAATCCTTGAACCGGTTGCACATTATAAAATAATCGGATGCACAGATTACAAAGCAATGTACATGTGCTCGATTTGTTCTTACAAACTTGATGATGAGAATTGTAAGAAAACGAACGATGAGAAGATTTATGTTAAAGTCAAGGAGGCCTAAAACAATGACAAACGCAGGTGACAACGGAGTACTAATAATCACATGGAAACACGTATCAGATGCACGCATACAGAATCTAATAAGCGGAATATATACAAAAAATCAAGATGCAATTGAAGGCATGGTCTACAGAGAATATGATTCTATATTCTCCGAGGAAGTAGGAAAAGTTATTCCTCTCCTCGACGAGAAAGCAAAAGAGATGGATCAGAAGGAATCACGAAGGGAAAGGAGTTTGGAAGCATTTTGTTAAGGGGGACTAACACATGAAACAATATCAAGTAGTTGCAGAATACTCAATAACAAGAACAATCGGCTATTATAACGCAGAAAGTGAAGAAGAAGCCATTAAAAACGCAAGATCTAACATTTATGAAATGGCTGAAGAACTTGGTGTAAGCGGTCCTGATAATACGTGGGCTGAAGAACAGGGAGAATAAAAACAATGGCGACTGTAAAAATACAAGACGAAAATGATTCTATCGAAATCGACCTAGCTGATCTCGAACGTTGTCTGGCTGAACAAGGATACGGAATTGTAGTACTTGCGAATTATTGAAGGGGGTTAAAACAATGTCCACATACGCAGAAATAATAAACCAATTATTTGAGCAGATGTCAGAAAATGGGTATTTCCAAGAGGATACCCCATCCATTGACATGGGCAGCATTTTAGCATCTGGCACAGAGCTCGATGATCTCCAACATTTTCTTAATGATGTTCTTGTTAGGAGATTTGGCGAACCGGGGGAACCTGAATGAAGAATGCCCGTTATTAATTGGGAAGTGAAACAGTGAAACAGGAAACAGAAGACTTTGCTAAAGAAATAGAGAAATCAATGGACAATACCCTCGATCCCCATTATCCAAAAAGTGACCACCAGATAAGCTTCCTTCTAAACAGTCTAAATATTGCAGTCGGTAACTTAGGTGATCTTGGTAACCTCTCTGATACGAATCTAATAGAGACTGTAGATGATGAGATGGCCGGCTGGCTTGTTTATATCGCTGCTGCCGCCATGTTGCTGTGGGAAAAGAGGGTGAAAGAGTGATCCGAAACCCTGAAATCGAGTATAAAATAACTGAAATAAAATCCCTCCTCGAACAACTTAATAACCTCGAAGCAGAGATTAACGCACTTCAAACCGAATGGGATTCATCATGCCGGAAAACAGGGGATACCAGGATTACAGGGGCATATAGTCAATTCAATGAATTACTGAACCAGATTAAGGATAAGAAGGGGGAGCTTGCAGTATTGAAAAGAGATGCCAAAAAAGTCAGCGTGCCTGCATGGGATAAAGTTGGATTGAAATGTTTTTGAGGTAAAGCAATGTCAATTGAACTATTAAACCTGCATGATACTTCTTTCCACATAGATAATGGAGTGAGAATAGACAGGAAATCAAAATGGGGCAATCCCTACAAGATGCAAAGTGAATCAGATAGGCTAAAAGTAATCAAAAAATACACTTACTATATTTTAGAGAGTAAGTTACTCGATGATATCCAAGAATTAGAAGACAAATGGCTATACTGTTGGTGTTATGATAAACCTTGTCATGGAAATGTGCTGAAATATCTCTGTGAACATCCGGAAGTAATTGGAATGTATAGAGGTGGTGCACTTTCCAAAGATGATATCGTAAGACTTATTTGGGCTGAAAATGGATGGAAAATTGAGGGGAATGGGCAACAGCTTACTTTATTTTGAGGTTAAAATATGGAACTTATAGAACTTCATGATGGATTATTCAAAGATGAAAACTACGAATTACTAAAAACCGATGATTTCTGGAAACTACCACAAAACATCTTAAAACACTTTGAAAAACTAGATAAAAGTATCCACGATATTGTCTATATAAACGATGAAATTATGCATATTGGAGAAAAAGAAAATCCAGGTATTCATATGATGACCGGACGAAATAATGATGCATATTTCCAAAAACATTTTATTGATTTTATTAGAGAACATGGAGATACAGAGTTTTATTTAGTCAGGGACAATGGGTTTTTGCTTGCAGAAGTAGAGGATTTGTTCTTTGTTGTTGCCCCGTTTATACAGGAGTCCGAAATATGAAACTCTCAATAACTCCCTCCGAAGAATATCCACGGCATGAACTTGAAATCCATGACTGGCTTGCAAAAGAAAAGGAAATATTAAACAGACAAAAACAAGAGATTTCAATATTAAATGAATCTGAAAAAGCATATCAGATTAAATTTAAAAATGGTGTTCAGGAGGAACATTGGATTCCAAAGAGTCAATGTAAACTCATTGAAAGAAAATAAGTTTCTCTATTCAGGTATTAAATCTAGGAGTCAAAAACAATGAGCGATAAAACAACAAATAATTATAAACTAATGGGATTTTTTGAATTACTCACTTTAATATTTGTGGTTGCAAAGATTACAGGATACATTTCATGGTCCTGGTGGTGGGTATTTGCTCCTGTAATTGTTCATTTCGCAATAGGCTTGGTATTGCTGGGGATTGTTATTATAGTTGCGATTATAAAAGTATGGGCAGATAGGTAATCTTGAATGAACGGCAAAAACCACGAGCGACTTAATATAATCCTTCTATTTCCTATGGTATTCCTTCTAGGATTTTACCACATGGAAATCCAATTCTCACTTTTATTCTTCCTAAAATGGATCTGGAATACTAGATATTTCACACCGGATAATGACACACACTCAAAACCTACTAAACGATTAGGCCCGATCGGTTGGATAATAGATAAGTTATTTCATCACAGAGGATGGTTACATAGTCCTATCTTTTGGGCGGTACTCTTTGCTCTTGAATATCATTTTATTGGAGCATGGACGCTAGGCGGTCTTGTGCCTGTAGCAAGCCATTTAATAACTGATAAATTATAATAGTTTGGAGCCAAAAATATGACTGAACAAATAATGACTGAACAAATAATAACTTACCACTGTAAGAAATGTAACCGAGAACTCGGAGAATTCTCCGCATCAAGATCTCTGGAAATCCACGGGAAAATAATTTGTGGATCTTGTGCGCAGAATGAAAACCCCGCTTATCACGAATGGATTGCGGAGATGGTAGAAATACAGCAGAATGAAGCCGTTTTCAGTGATCCAATCTAATCTCCTCTCTTCATCCTTTTTTCCAGACATACAAACACACCACCGCATGTTTATTATTGGCGTGGTAACGCTTAGAATTAGTTCATTTTTGAACATATCGTATAAAACGATTACAGTTTTTCAATTTTCTTTTATATGCCTTCATCGGCACTTTTTTACATATGCCAATTCCTAATTTTTCAGGTGACCCTCCTTCTCACCTCATCACTGAGCCTCTGCGCTCCTTCACTCCGCTAAAATTATCAAACGGTGATCTGAGAATGGCAATAGCTGTCGCCGGTCAACACGCTTATAATTCTTACGGAGAAGAAGCAACACTCACAGAAGAGTTTCTATCTAAAGATTTTAAAACGTGGGAATCTGGATTAATCTCAACCAACCACGAAAATACAAATGATCTGTTAGGCGGGGCTACACTCTATGATCTTGAATACGATTCCGAGAAAAAGCTCGTTATCGCTTCTTTTGCTAACCTGCCGGATCTAGCTAAAAAACTGATACAATCTGAATTTTATCAGGGTCTCAGCCAGGAATGTATACCCCTATCATATCAGAAAAATTCTTTTAATGTGATTAAAGGGTACGGCACTGGCGTTACTATCGTTATGTGGCCCCATTCTCCAGCAGCAACCCCAAAAATGGGTGTAGGTATTCGACCTGAACTTGCTGCTATTCTCGCTTCAAAATATCCATCTCAAGTAGAGGATACTATGACAGAAAAAACCGGAGGCGGTACTCCCGCCATTAGCACAGAGGCGTATGAAAGTATTGCCCTGGAAAAAGTTGAGCTCAAGAGTCAGATTCAGACTCTTGAAAGTGAAAAATCAAAACTGGAGACTGAACTTGCTTCCACACGAAAGGAATTCACAGACTACAAATCCGGAGAGGCTGACAGGACTAAAGTTGAAATCGAAAAAGCCCTCCGAGCTTATGACGCTGAGGTCAAATCTCAGGAAGCCCTTAACACAGCCATTAAAGAACTCAAATCCGTAATTAGTGAAAAAGATGCTGAAGTAATCCTCTCAACAAATCCAAGCGTCGAAACTATCAACAGTTTTGTAGCCGTGAAAAAAGTTGAGCTTTCGATTGGTGTTGGGAGTGGTATTAATTCCTCAACTGATGAAGGTTCAGAGGATATTGCCAGACTCGTAAGTGAGCTCCGTGGCACTCAGAGGGTGGTCAAACTTGGCAACTGATTCCACGTCTTATATTGCGGGTAATTACGGGCAAGGGCAGACAATCCCCTGTATCCTGGACGAAGGGGCAATAACCCCCTCAAGTACAGGAATAGATGCAGCCGGAAGAGAAAGAACCGTGTACGGGTTTGCATCTGGTTTAGCGGTTGGGGATTGGGTTGCTCTCTCGAATGATGCTTCTAATACATTTGCACTTACAGGCGGGCTTATCCTCGTTGAAAAAGCGGTAAATGGAGAAGGTTTTGTTATCGGGCGTATAGTTGACACACCAACAGCTCTTAAAAACGCTCCAGCCACAGCAGCCGCAGCCGACACTCTTGCAGAAAGACTCGCAGGAGGATACTACAGAAAAGCACGTGTGGAGATTACAGCTTTTCCGCTGGGCTCAATCAAGAAATTCGTCGTATACTCAGACGGATCAAATGCAACTACCCCAGGGACTGGCACAACTCTAAAACTTTCCATAACCGGGACTTATGCAAATCATTACGGATATCTTGACTCAGCCTCTTCCGGTGGTACTGGTCTGATCCCTCTGCATGGTGTTCCGGCTGGCACTGATGGAGATACCTGTAATATTCTTGCTGTAATTACCGGACTTATGACGGCGGTGACCTAAATGGTTAGTGGAACTCTGAAAGCGTATCTCAGACGAGATGTCGCTATGATGTCAATGTATCCCCTCCTGAACTCAAAACTCCTCTGGCTGTCTCCGGACGCAGGGAACTTTGTAAAAAGAATAGAAGTCGATACTGATGCAATTACCTATCTGAAACAGAATTATACCCCATCAACTGACCCAAAACGAGAATATGCTCCTGAGAGGGTCCCAGGTGCAGGCTTCCCTGAAATAGATAGGACCAGGATGACCGATGAACCGGCTATCCTTGACCAGAAAGGTTTCAGGCTCAGGATTTCTAAGAAAGTTCTTCAGGATTCCAGAAAAGCACGTGTGGAAATCCAGGAAAACTATGATTATGCCGCTTATCTGCTCGGCTATACTGTCAACAGTAACATGTATTCTGAGATCACTTCCGGGGCAAATACAACTACTTCAAGATTCTCACCATCTGAAACCTGGGATAACGGAAGCGGAGGAGCAAAACCCATCCTTGACCTCTCGCATCTTGCACAGGACATGGAACAGGAAGACCAGCCGTTTACCGGAAATACATATTTCATTGAGCCCACCAACTTCTGGGAACTTAATGACTATCTCCTGACAGTCGATGTCGACAGCTGGAAACAACAGAACCTATATGGGCAGCCAACGGTCACCGAGGACTTTATCGACCTTCCGAAACTTGGAAGAGTCAACAAAACAAGGGGGGCAACTGCCGGCAGTGTTCTATGCATGGACAAAAATAATCCCGCTGTAGAGTACTATTATAGACTAGATCCTGAGAAGTCCAGTCCAAACATAACATATAATGTAAGGGAAAACGGGAAAGAAAGAACGATAAGCACTGATAACTTCGGGTTTGCTTACAGATGGTGGCAGGACAACGAGTCTGAAGACATCATTCAGGAGTTCTCCTGTGATTTCGTCTGTGTCGTTAAAAAACCATACGGTGTAATGTACGCATCGAGCGGTATTTAAGGAGGTCTGAAATATGGCTTCTCTTTATACTGCGAAAAATGCAGCTCAACTTCGGGCAAAATCGGGCACAAAATACGAGATTATAGCATCAGAACATGCTGGGATAGATGCAGCCATAGACGCAGCTAAAATTAAAATCGTAGATCTAACCGCATCGGCTGTTTCCAGTTCATCCCTGGCAGCAAACGGCGTAGACCTCGCGTCCGGAACGAACCATGTATTCTATGCGGTTTTCATGGCTCCCGTAGCCTGTACTATTGTCTCGATGGATGTCCTTATCACCGAGGCGTATGTAAAAGAAACCACTGATGCAAAGGTCGAACTGAAAACAGAAGCTGGAAGTCCTGTGACTCTTTGTACTACCACTCTTGCCGCCGCAGGGGTAGCAGCAAAAACGGTAATCAATGTGACTCCTACTGTTGCAGCTTTGGCAGCCGGCACGATTGTGAATATTGCAACCACGGAATCAGCGTCGAGTAGTGGAACGGGTCACGCAAAGGTTTTCATGAGATACGTGGTGGACTGAGGGGTTACATGGCTCTAATCGGACCACTCGCCCCCGCGAATCTGTTTGCAAGCCAGGCGTTGACAGTTAGTGAGGGGGCAACCCCCTCATCAAGGTTGC
>Ga0172381_10003776_pt1 | contig 15856 bp, 17 predicted proteins | sample Leawel6488metaG_FD_119754 | JGI IMG/M metagenome (GOLD analysis project Ga0172381, IMG submission 119754) | Leachate microbial communities from a municipal landfill in Southern Ontario, Canada - Leachate well 64-88 metaG | ecosystem: Engineered > Solid waste > Landfill > Unclassified | place...
CTCTGAGGAGTCATTACTGAAGCTCCAAAAGCTTCATATTTATCATACTTCTCTGGATGACTAAAATCAAACTCATCCTCCAGCCCCACTTCTATACCGTGTCTATTTAGATACGATTTTAAGTATAATATACCTAGTGGGGGATAAACTCTATCAGAATCTAAGTAAGGGCTGCGCATTGACGTAAGTAATATTGATTTATATTTCAATTTTTGATCTCATCCGTTTGTAGATGGTAAAATTATATTCTTTATAGCATCTGAGAACTCTCCTACCTCAGAATCAGGAGCATGAGCTGCTCCATAAAATCTATTCGGAGGTCCTGGAGAAGCTCCTTCATTGGACATCTCTACGTTAAATACCTGTCTTCTTTCTCCTCGATTCATAAGAGCTGTATCGTTCTTTATTCTGCAACTATTCTCGAATACTATAACTTCATGACATACAGGTATACCTTGAGTCTGTCCTTGTAATTGTACATGGAATTTTCTTTCTGGTTTCCATTTAGGTCCCCTTTTCCAAAGTCTCATATTTACTCCTTGAGACCACCTATGAAAATAGTGATACGCATCTCTAGCAGTAAATCTCATAGGAAAATCCCAAAATGGAGCTCCGTTAAACTTACTAGTTCTAAATACGTCTGGAAAATTAGTGGTAGAAGTCATATCTGCATCTAATCCAAACACAAAGTCTCCAGTAACATAATCTAATCCAAAATTTTGCTGATCCCTTGTACAGTCAAAAGGTCTCTCTAAAAGTTTAATGGGTACAGAAGTTTGGTACTCTTTTATTACGTCTATAGTACTGTCCTTAGACCCACCATCTACCAGAACTACTTCATGTAAATCATTTCCCAAACTCTGTGCAAGAAACTTACAGTATTCTAAATACCACTTAATAGGCTCTTCTTCGTCCTGACATATAGTGCATAATGATAGTGTCATATTTTCCTAATCTATAAAGTTGATACCTTATTACATATAAAATAATGCTTTACCTCATCATATGACAGATGAAATACCTTGTTCTCTGTTACTCCAGTACATAAATGTTCATTTAACCTAACCTTTGCTCTTATCTTTTCACCCCCTTCTTGTACTATAATTATAGTTTGTCCATGGGTTAACCCATCTACATGTTTACCTCTAGTACTTAATACTTCGATCATCTTACCTCTTCTTTGGTCCTAGCTTTTGACTTCTATCTTTCAAAAACTCTTCTATATTCATCTCCTGACCTAACTTCTTATTAAGAAACGATATAGTATTCTTATATAAGTCATAGCCTGGTTCCGGGTAATCTATTACCCAGTATCTCCAATAAACTTTAGCTTCCTCATCAAAATTAAAATTCTCCTCCCTTACTTTTTTCTCTAGTGCAGTAAAGATAAGCCCAGACATATCATCTGCATGAAAAATTCCACGCTCGTTGAACCATTTGGCCAATACACTTCCTTGCCATAGCCCCCAATTATTACGCACCTGCATGCCAGAACCAAAATGAACATTTGGCATTTTCTTTCTTATCTGATCTTTAGCTTCATCGGTAAGAAAATTATATAACACAGTTACTGCATCATCTAAAGACTCAGGAATCGGAATAATCTCAACTTCTGCCATATCTTTTACTCCTTTAGTTAATACTTACACAGCTATTTCGTAAGTAAGCTTATCATGAGACTTATAACCTAATAATTCAAATTCGTCATATTTCCAAGTTAATACATTTACTTTTTCCGGTAACAGTAATTTAGGGAGGGGATAGTAAGGGGTACGAGTAAGCTGTACCTTAGCTGTTTCTATATGATTTTTGTATATATGACAATCTACTAATCGCCCAGATAATTTTCCAGGAGTCATCCCTACCGTCTTCGCAACTAGTTCCAATAGTAATCCATAACTTGCAATGTTATAAGGTAATCCCAACATAGAATCTACTGACCTCTGCTCCCAACTCAAATTAAGAACTAATTCTTCTTTAGAATTAATTGTTGTAACAAACTGATATTCTAAATGACAAGGGGGTAAGGCCATCTGATCTAACATAGCGGGATTCCAAGCAGATACTATTATCCTTCTATCAAAAGGATTGTTTTGTAAAGTATATATAGCATTAGCTAATTGGTCTATACTTGACTCCTCTACTATCTTATAAGTCTTAAGACCTACGTTAAACTCCCCAACTACATCATACTTCTTCCAGTCCCTCCACATTACTCCGTATATAGATCCTAGATCATCCTCCTGCAATTGTGTCTCTTTTCTTAAAGCATCTATTTCAGCTTTCTCCATCTCTACTGGAGAATTCATAATCTTCTCCAATAGAGTCGCATTAACTTTCTCAGGATTTGCCCAAGGATCCCATATATGACAATTTCTATCCTGCAACCACTTTTTACTAGACAATCCTTTAATAAAGAATTCAAGCTCAGTAGCAACTGATTTCATTCCCATCTTCTTTGTAGTTAACAGTGGAAACCCATCTGCCATATTATGCTCAAAATTAAGACAAGCACACCCTATTGAAGGCATACCCGTTCTATTAGGTTTATAATAATACTCATCCAGGTTATTCGGATTCCGGTTTTCCGTTAATATCTGATTGACTAGTGCTAAATACGCTTGCATCCTTTTCATCCTCCTTAGTTGAACGAATTAGTGATATTCTTACTTCCTCATTTATCTCTATTCTATCTCCTCGAATTACCATAATGATCTTAAATAACTCTGAATCCTTGAATTTCTTCTTTAAGTCAGCTATACAATGTATAGTCTCCTTCTTATCATCACACTCTTCAATAGTTATATTTTCACTTACTTCGTAAATTATAAAATATCTCATTCTAATATCCTCCCGGGAACATTAGATTTCTCTAACTTCATTTTAGCTTGTATATGTTTAATGATAGATTCATGTATTGCTTCTGGAGTTCTATCACCTTCAATAGTTGCAATTCTAGAACAATTCAGAGCCAGGTGACAATATTCAGAATGTACAAGGATATTAAACACCTTACCTTCTCTTTCAAACTTATCTGGCTTTCCTCTTGACTCAGCTCTCGACTTCAATAGATTCATAGAAGTAGTAATAAAGAAAGTTATATCTGGATATCTGTCACCTATTACAAACTTGTTCAAAGTGTGTAGCAGCCCTGTATCTAATCCCCTACCTCCTCCCTGATAAGCTATTGTAGAATCTAAAAACCTATCACAGATAACTATTACACCTTCTTCCAGCCAGGGGGTAACCTTTTCTTTCATTAGCTGGGCTCTTGCGGCCAAAAATACACAAGTCTCCGCCTCCGGAGATAATTTTATATCATCTCTATGCAATAATACCTGCCGCATCATTTCTGAAAATTCTGTACCTCCCGGCTCTCTTACTAAGCCAACATCTTTTCCACAGGAAACAAGATACTCAGCTAATAGCTTAACTTGAGTAGACTTTCCTCAATAATCTAAACCTTCAAAACTAATAAACATCTATATACCTCCGGTAATTTATAAATCTGAAGTAGTCTTAAGTGTTATTTCATGATCTAATCTAGATACAAACTGTTCATAACCTCCCTCCTTAAACGCCTTAATTCGATCCTGCATTACGGCCGGGTGAGTACCTTCGAATCTCCTAACTTTACCTTCTTTAATAGAAGATTCAAATAAATATAGATAATCACAAAACTTTTCTCCTAAATTCTCTTCCATCTGTTTCATTTTTGGATCAGGAAAACCTATACTTTTGAAAAGCTGCTGAAAATCCCACTCTTTTTCCCATCCTATATTTCCCTGATGTACCTTACCATAATGGTATACCATTATAGGTGACTCCCTTACTGTATCTAAATTACCTCCGGCTAATTCACAAGCATCTCCAACTAGTTGCCATCCGGTATGATTCCTGGCCAGGCGCTTTATACTACGATAGCAAAAATCAAACTCAGTTTCATAATTAGCAAGAAAATGAAAATAATTCACAAGATAGCAGGTCTCTGTCGGAAATTCCTTCTGTAACACCTGCTTTATAAACTCATACGAGCTCTCATGCAATACTTCATCCCCCTGTATCTGCCATATCCAATCCGTAGTTAATTCGTCAGCAGCAAAATTACCGAGCTTAGATAGCCCCAAATGATTATCTATCCAATCATGTCTTATAATCTTTATATTCTTATCTCCATGTTCACTAACAAATTTAGCTAATCTGTCAAATGTATCGTCTTCAGACATACATTCACACACTACTAATTGGTCGGCAACAGGTAGCACCGATAATAATGACTCTTCGAAAGGGTAGTCATATTTAGTAGCATTACGTATGAACTGATAAAAACCTAATGTCTTTTTCATCTACACTCCTCTATCTGGTTGGGTTAATAACTTAGCTAAAACTTTTGCCTGGCGAGCTAAATTGCCATCTGTAAACGTTACAGTTTCTCCAGTAATACTATCAGCTACAATCTCAGTAACTACTCCGGAAGTTACATAATCCCGCAGTAATTTATAAAGAAAAGATACCAAAGGCTCTTGTGTCTCCTCTGTAGGTAATGAAGCTGCAGAAATTTCTTTATTAATATTCATTTATTCCTCTATAAGATATTATACTAATCAAGGCTCTCTCTTTTTAACATAGCTTGAGTTTTCTTGGTAATTTCTTCTCTTAAATTCCTACTCTCTCCTTCCATGCCGGCATGTCTCCTTTTCAACTGCTCATTCTTCTCCTGTATCACCTTTCCTCTATCCTTGCCATTCCACTTAGAATCTACCTTAAAATTAGGGGCTCCTTCGTAATTTAACGGCTGCTCTAGTATACCGCTACTACAATTCCAACATATTAATTCTCTGGACAATAGCCCGTACTCAACCCTATGTACAGCCCCGCAGTAATTACATGTCATTTTTACCAAACTAGGTTCAAATTCCCTCATCTCTTGATTACACGCCGGACACTGTCCGGGCTCGGAGGCAGTATTACCGTCTTTTGGACAATAATAAGTAGTTGCATTCCTGAGAACTACTATCTCAGAATTATCAGTTTTATGTGCTCTTAATGATTCCATAATGTTCTAATAGTCCTTTATATTGTTTTCTAGTATTCTTCTTACTAAAAAATTTTGATACAGTCAATTTACCTTCTCTAACTAATCTATAATAAACACGATCAAAATTATCAGAAGGAATTAAATCAGATAACTTATCGGCCAGTCGTCGGTAATCTCCGTCTGGAGCTAGTATGCAATTACCGTTATCTCCCATATAATCTCCTCCCCCGCCTCCCGTGAATCCCACCACTAACCTACCTATTGACATTGCTTCAGCCGGGATTAAGCCTAACCCTTCAGGGTAGGAGTGGGCAAACACTATATGAGAATTTATTATGTGCTGAATAAATTCTGCTTCTGTTACATCTGGTACTACATTAACTGTAAGCCGATCTCTAACACCTTCCGGTAATAATTCATTTAATTTATTCCAGGCCTCTTCTCCTCCCTTTCTCTGGGTTACTAAGACTACATACTTATAGGTATTTAGCTGTTTATGAGTGTACGGAAATTTGTCAATATATGGACTTATAATAGGTCCGGGAGTTACGCCCATTATCTGATTCCACTTAGAAGAATACACGATATCTATTCCATCATAAGCAGGATCAAATCCATTATAGTAAATATTACCCTGTATATAAGCTACTTTAATTGCCCTTTCTACTCCATCAAAAAGATGTAATACTTTAGGGTCTTCATAACCTATTAACAAAACTGTATCCTTACTATGAACGGTGTTTAAGAGGTTTATTGCTTCTGTATAATCTATTTCTGGGATATAATGATCAAACCAGGTAATATGAGGTATAGGCAGCTTCTCTACTTTTGGAAAAGCTACATAAGTAACAGCTCCTAATTCCCTTCCTATTTCAGCTAATTGATAGTGAACCTTTATTCCTCCGCAGGGGGAAAGATTCTCCGGAAGAAGATGTATTATTACTCCGGCCATCTTTTAAGATCCTCTCAAATCTGAATCTTGTAATTGAGCTCCGCAGTCCCTACACATCACTATAGAGCCTCCGCCTGGGATTGTTTCTTTAGAGACTTTTGTTGTACGACACATTCCTCCTCCGTCCGGACGGGCGTGAAGTGTTTGACTATACTTCTCAGTAAGTAATCTTTCAGTCTTTTCGGCAGCAGTTTCTTTAGCTAATTCTTGATTAGCTACCGGGTCAGAATACAGTGCAGTAGAAGAGAGTAAGTTATCAGGTACAACTGCGGAATTATCTAAACTTATTGGAAGCTTAGTCTCACTTGGCTTAGTCTCTTTTACAGGATCCTTGTAGAGCGGCGTATATCTCGCACTCTCTATAAGATTTTTTATTACATCATCAGAGGGAAGAACTATAGGAATTTCTTTAATCTGAATCTCCTCATCTATTGCAGCTTTAAGTTCTCCTTCGGGTATAGTAGATTCACCGGCAGCAACTGCCTTCTGGAGAGAAATTAAGGCTTCTGCCAGTTTTTCCAACCTATCCCCTCCCCCTCCTTGAATCATATTTTTTCTAAATTCCTTATACCTCTTATAGAGCCTAGTATTACCTGCTACTAATAAGTACTCTTGCAACTTTCCTTCTCCCGAAGAGATCTGGGAATTTTCATATCTTATTTCTTCTTCAGGTTTTACTTCCAATAGTCCATACTTTTCAACCTTGCCTGTACTGTCGGGAACATGGTAAAAGGAGAATCCCAATGGGTGAAGAATGCACCGGTTAATTTCGTAGACTAATCCTAGTTTATCTAACAGCTCCATTGCTGCAGATAACTCATAAACTTTCTGTATACTCTTTTTATCCATTTCCCAATGCTCCTTATGCTATGTAAAAATAAGTTTTTTTGCTAAAAATCCTATATTGTCTATAGAATACTCCTTTGCGTCTACGGAAGCCTGAAGACCTTTCTGTTTCACCTCATCTCTATGCTCGAATACGTATCTCATTTTCTTCTTCAGATCTTCTATTGAAGGTACCGCCCACCTAGCCCCTATGTAATTCTTAAAGTAAGGCAATTTTTGGAGAGGTATATCCTCAAGCTCATATTCAACCAGCCATCCATTATTGGGGTTAACAAAATCTTTTACTCCAGAGTAGTCAGTAACAATAGAAGGTATTCCCAATCCGGCTGCCTCCACTATAGGCAACCCGAATCCCTCCCCTCTTGTAGGTAATACAAAGCAATCGAAATTCTTCATATAATGAGGTAAAAGCTCTGCTGCTATACTAGAACTTGATATAATAATAGAAGGTCTAGGCTTACCTAAAGTCATCTCCTCAACCCAGGCACTTACTGAACTATAGCCCATTAAGTTACATACTACATGCTCCATTGAAAGAGAATGAATATAAAGACTTACATCTTCTTCAGGAGAAAATTCTTCAACAAAAGCTTTTATTAATATATCTGGAGCCTTTCTTTGTCCAAAATGAAACATAGAAAAGAAATTAAAAGATTTTAACTGTAAAACTTTTATAGGTACAATATCTGTATTATATAATTCAGTATCTATAGAATTAGGTAATACATCTATTACATTCCTTACCCCACTTTGCTCCATTACTGTCTTAAAAAAAGTACTAGTTGTTAATATCTGATCTACCTGGTTAAGTTGGTGTATCCAAGACTGAGGTATTACATTGCCTTCTCCGGTAGTGTGGGCTACTCTCTTCTTACCGGGGGGCATTAAATACATATGATCTCCTTCACAAGACCTAAGTACTGCACGGTTCCAATAATCCTTAGGCTTATTTATAAGAGCCTTTATTTCCCAGTCGTCCATACCTCCTACATTATGATACTCTTCTGGAGCAATAACTACGTCTACTCCATTTCTAGACAATCCTTTGGCTAAATTCCTCAATACTCCGGAAAACGACCATTCTCCATATATCTTACCGCTAATAAGTATCGCAGGATAGTGGGGAAGAATAACCCGGGAGGACTGTTGGTCCTGTTTAGCATAGAACTTTACTTGATTAGTATCAGAATACTGACTTTTTAATTTTGCTAAATCTCCTTGAAATACAGTTTTACCAGTTACATTCTCATAATGTACAGCAGTAGCTTTAGGACTATAGTAAGTCTGATAGCCTAATTCCCTAGCAGTATAACAGTAGTCAACTTCTTCAAAATAGGCCGGTGAAAATCTTTCATCAAAAAAAGGAAGCTTACTTCTTAACGCAGCTTTTATATAGAACAATGCCCCAGTAACATACTCCATCTTCCTTTCTCTATCCCTTGGAATATCTGAATATAGTTCCTTATAGCCTCCTCTTATATGCTGTCCCCATCCATAAGGTCCTAGAAAAGCTCCAGCATGCTGAATCTTACCGCTTGGAAAATATAATTTACCTCCTACTATTCCACAATCTAAGTATCTATAAGCCGTTGCAACAAGTTCATCCACACACTCTGGATACAATTCCATATCATTATTACATATTAATACGTCCCCAAATACTTTGCTCAAGAAAACACTCAGCCTTCTTAATTCTTCCAAGTTGTCTTCTACAGTATATATTCCCTTATTTAATTCCTTTAATTTAATGGCAGCTAAATGGGCTAGTCCTAAATTAACTCCTCCGGCATAGCCTAAGTTAGATTTAACATATAAGTAATGTATTTTTATATTACTCTTTTCCCCTACAGAAACCTCAGCTATAACTCTCTCTACTACCTCCAATGTATTATCTGTAGATCCATTATCTACTACAATAACATCCAGACGATCAAAGTTATTAAAGTTAAGGCGAGTTAGAGATTCAAGGAATTTAGAAGTATAGAGAGAATTATTGTGGACGGGAACTATAATATTAACCTGACGGGAGAATTCAGTAGCATTACTCATACGGTACCATACTTTTTATTAAAAAATAATTAACTTCACACTACTTCTGCCTTAACTCTGTTAAAATTAACGGAGACTCACCAGGTGCAATTTCTACCTTACTTAAATCTTGTATCAAAACATCGTATACCTTTAGACTATATTTCTCCCTGAATACTTTACCGTATTCAATAGCCTTTTGCTTTAGTACATCATAATTATTTCTCATAATAACTAACTTGTCTTTCAGGTCTTGGAGGTCTACTATAGCCCATTTACTTCCAGGAGGAAAGTATTTTCTGTCAACTTGTATAGGAACTTCTCTAAATACATATTCAAATGTAGTAGAAATTTCTGGATTTATAAAATCCATATGCCCGGACCACTTAGTTATGCCTACAGGCATATCACTGGCCACCGCCTGGGCTGCCGGACGGTTCCATCCTTCTCCAGAAGTAGCTGAAACAAATGCATGTATTTTAGGGTGACGGTAGAGAGTAGCTTCCTCTAATTCTGTTAATTCTCCGTGAATTAAATATAATTTTGGAGAATGCCTATTATTCTTAATCTTCTCAATTCTCTGGCCGGTAAAATTCCTATCTGGAGTAGAATTATTTATTGTAGAGGTCTTTAATATCAATCCTACTTCCCCGGAAGGTACATCCTTAAATGCTTCAAAAATAGATTCAATCAGAGTAGCTACCTGCTTCCTGTCAGCCCCTCTAGGAGCATTCATCCACTGGCCGGAGAACATAAAGTTGAATTTGGTATCAACAGTATCATTTATGTACTTATCTAGGAAAGAATCTATAGGTAGATCCAAACCATATATACTTAAATCTACTCCTTCAGGCAATACCTCCACCGGTACTCTCACTCCCCCTCTCAAAAAAGTATCCTTTGTAAAAGTACTGGGTACATAGATCTTGTCCATTGCTGTACAAGACTGTACCCAATTCTGAGGAATATTTGTGCACTCTACTCCAGCAGTAATGCCTATATTATAGGTCCTACTTACTCTCCGGAATTCATCTGGCATTCCAATTTGAAGCCATATAAAATCTGTATCCGATGGCATTTGATTCTGAACGGCAAACACCAATTCATCTAATACAGGTTTAGATAATTGTTCCCCGGTAGATGTCGCCCCCCATCCAACCGGGTAGAGAGATACGTTGAACATACCACTCTTTATAATAGCCATGACTATATCTCTTGAATGAGCTCCATAACCGGACATACTAAACACGGGAGCTTGAATGATAATGTTCTTTTTCAAAATTAAAAATCCTTATTTTTAGTTACAAATATACGCTATGTATCACGGATTTTGGAGAATTTCTTATACGCCTTATAAACTCTTCAGCGCTTTTGAGAGTATTAAATCTTATTGCCGGTATCGGACCTTTTACCGGTCTTCCATACTCATCTAATGCCGCCCATTGTTCTATCTGTCTTTTACGAAAAAATCCCTTTACCAGTTTAACTCTCTTTTGAGGTAAAAACTTACCGGAAGGTGTCTCTAAGATTCTATAATCAGGATCTACGTACTTGGCAAGATCTACAAAAAACGTATCTTTGTCTGAAGTTCGCATATTAGTTCTCCTGAAGCCGAAATTTACTATATACTTTATTTATCACCCTAATGAGTAGATTAGGATCAACTGGAGTATGGGTGCGTACATAGGGCTTGAGGGCCCTATCTAGGGCTTCCCTCAGCATATCGGTATAAGACCTTATTAGTCTATCTTCCCTACGTTTCATATTGCCTTTAGAGTATACCTGACAAATTTACTCTCTTCCAGATGAAGCCAGCGAAGGAAATTATCCCATTTCCTTACGGTGCCGAGAGTATTATACTCGTCCATAATATATTTTCTCCCCTTGAGGGCAAGTCTTTTATAATTTGGCAAGTTCTTCAGAACCTTATCAATTCCTGATAAAGCTGTACTATAGGATACATAATCCTGTAGTATGTAAGGCATTCCTGGGGTACCAAAAAGAGTCTGAACATCAGGCTTAAGAAGTCTACCAAAGATATCTATTCCATTGGTCATCTGTTCTACCATGCCTCCGGTAGCAGTACATACTACCGGGGTACCGGCCAATAAACTCTCTCCTACACACAATCCGAATCCCTCATTGTAGGCAATATTCAAAGTGAGATCACTAATGTTATAAAATACGTTTAATCTCTCAGAAGTTATTCTAGTCAAGTTCTGAATAACATTTACACTATGGTTATACCTATCATGAATTAGATGCATCAAGTCTGTACCTTCCCTAGAATGAGACACAGTGTTCATAAGGAGTACAGTTCTTTTAAGATCTCCTGAAGCCTGGGCTATAAATCTTTTTACTATTTCAATTACATCTCCTGGTCTTTTGCGGGTAATATTATTGTTATTCCAGAATATGATATGCTTCATATCTCTTAATCCGGCCTGCTGTAAGAGAAGTTCTTTTTCCCTGGCTATAACTTCTTCAGGTAAAGGATAGAATTCATTAGGATCAAAACCATGAGGAAGAAAAACATTATCAGTTCCTCCGGATTGAAGTAGATGATGAGAGAATTTAGAAATGGTAGCTACTTTATCACAGGCCTTATACCAGTTATCGTTGTAGGCCGGATAAGGCTTATTATCCCAAGTATGGTATAGTACTAATTTTGACATACTTCGAATTTCATTGTCAATAGAAAAAGCATATTCAAAGAACCTGGGATCAGAAAACAGCACCACAATCTCTGGCCTCTCAGCATTCAAGACTGCCTTCAAGGTACGAGCATCTCCATAACCATTTGATACCGGGTAGGTCTTTACTCCCTCTATCATTAAAGGCTGGGGGGATTGAGGGACAATGGAGCCTCCTATAGCGACAATATCGTAGTAGCCAGTTTTAAGAAGTCCTGTTAGGAGCTTGCGGGCCTGTATGCCTACCCCGGTAGGAAATCTTATATCGTCAGTAACAAACAATACTTTAATTTTTGCAATGGAATCAGAAGAATCTAAAGGGTGTATAACTGCCATAATGATACTCTATTTTATTAGTTTATAATTTTGTTCTGATACTTAGCCAAATAGGTAGTGAATGAAGGTACATTTTCTACAATCTCTATGTCAATAAGTTGCCGAGGGGTAAAGTGTTTTAGATAATACTTTAACCCCTTAACATTATGTACGAATGCATAACCGTTAAACCATCCGATTATTTGCCCCCTTATACTTCCAATATCACCTATAGCGAAGGAGTACTCGTACATGCCATCCCCGCTACTTTCTAAAATAGTAGGACTAGGGATAGATAGAGGTTTAGGTGCAGATACCTTCATCCTAGACACCCATTTATTGAGCTTGGTGTTAAAACTTATTGTACATCCGATTATCATAATATCTCACTTATATTTATCATTCTCGATTATACACATCCCCCCGTGACTTAAACTTAAGAAAATATATAGAAAAAGTAAAGAGTTAGGAGGTATTTACCTCCTAACATCTGGCTGTAGCTTAAAGTAATTTACTAACTTGCGGGGTAGGACAAGAACTATAATGAAGTTAATGAGATAGGTCGGACGTTAAATATTGAGTATTTCTTATCTACCTATTTCTCTATTTCATTCTCTACTCCTTTGCTTACATTGTGATAAAATACAGTCTGTCAGACTGGCTACTTAATGTCACTAATTCTCTTAATACATGGCGGCGGAGCCGATTGTGTTTTATTATACACAGTGTACCCGTATAGAGGTGCAGATTTTTTAATTATTTTTATAAAACATTGTATAAGAACAAGATAAATATTTTTTATACTATTTTTCGTATCATATAACTACTATTTACCCCGACCACAATGAATTCTAACTTACTGGAACATCCTTTCGGTACTACTAGTGATACTCCGCAGTAAGGCATTGAATCTTCAGCAGCAGTTACTCCATTGGCTATATAAGGTACTGAGGTACCTACTCCTGACGCTGTTAGATATATTCCAGCTACTATATAATTTATATCTCCGGCAGCAATACCTGCGCCAGTTGCACTATTTAAGAAAGCCGTTAGGAACATTGGACGATCATCGGCGTTATCTACTGTTACTGTTGTAGTGCCTATAGCAGCGACACCGGAGTCTGCTACTGATCCAGTTCCAAATAATGTATTTCCTAAATTATAGTATATATCAGAGTGTATACCAGAGACATATAGTTCAGCTAATGCACCAGAAGCAGGAACTGGAGTATCATAGGATTCCGGTTGAGTAGCATAGAGATAAAATCCTTGATCATTGGATGTTCCATTGAAGTAAACTAAATCTGCAGCAGACGCATTATTAACCATAAATCGTATACCTCTGCGTAGATTAGTATCTCCGGCTTCGGCATTGTAATCGATTGTAAATAATCTTGATCCAGTATAGAGACTTGTAGAAAATTGAGCGCCTACATATACATCAGAATACGTCTCAAGGATACTATTTGTAAAAAAGTCAAATCCATGGGCAGCAGTATATTTTAATGCAACCGGTGCAGTTGTACTGGAGTCAAATTCAACAGTACCTCCCCGAGCTTTAAGATCATTGACCCATAGATCAGCGTAAGTAGTAAATTCTGTAGAGTAGAGCTGAAATACTTTACTTGCATTCTCCCAGTACAGAGAAGCATATCCATCGCTAGCTCCCCTATACATCTTAATTGCCATATCCTCTAGGTCCCCAGTAGCAGCATCATAATTGATAATATATGTAGCTGCGCTAGTTCTAGTATGCATATGATAAGCATCAGCATTAGTTGTTCCACCGGAAGTTAGGGGGGGATTAGCTAAATTCCAAAAGGCGCCGTTTCCTCTAAGTGCTCTACCGATCATATACCGCATACGGTCTAAAGTATCTTTTAAGGTTGCAGTTTTAGCTAAAGTTAAAGCTGGTGAAGAATTACCCTCCTCAAAATCTGCACGAATTTGATACTCACTAATAGATATAAATCTTCTTTGATCTACAAAGCTTGATATTGAAGAGCCTCCATCGGCTCTGTTAAAAGAACAAAGCACATACCTGGAAGGATCATTATATGTAGCAGCTGCAGGTACTCCTGAATCTGCAGCCATTGATCCAGAACTATTAATGTATAAATAATAATTACCATTACCGGCAGTAAATAGCGATGTATCCAATAGTGATACAGTATCAAGGGCAGCAGTATAAGATATACCTCCAGATAATATTGCAGCATCAGCATCAGGAGGTGTAAATTCTATTATAACTTCTGCTCCGGTGTCTGTATAAGAAGGAGTCCAAGAATTATAGACAGCAGCATCGTAGACTCCACTTTTTGCAACAATTCCAGAGGTATGAGTCTCTTTGCGATGAGAGCTAGTTAAGTCAGATATATCAAGATCCGAAGCAGATAATCCATGAGGATTAGTAACAGTAGGAGTACCTGTACCTACTGCATTTACGTGATCTCTTACAGTAAGGTGGGAGGTAACAGGAATAGTGGTAGGATCTAAATATACTGCATCCCCGGTAGTTATGATGCGTACATAGAGCCGTCTATCTGTAATTGTACCTGTAACAGCTCCTCCTCCGTCGGCTATAAAAGTACCTAACAATATATCCCCTGCAGCGGGGATTACACTATTTATAACAATCTTGTATGACGGGGTATACCTTGTAGGATAGCTGTTGCCTAAATCATCACTTCCATAGGTGTTTGCAATCTCTAAAAATTGTAACTTGATATAATTTAATACTCCGGCGGATACTGTCCAAACCTTATTGGTCAAATTGTCGCTCAAAGTAACATCTACGTAAGCTGCAAGTGTAATAAGATTGCCAACAGAATCTATTGCGCTTCCTGGATATACTCTAATTGAAGTAGTAGATTGAGCTACAGCCCTCAAGTTTACATTAGTTAGGTAGTCTGTAGGAGCTCCTAAAACACCTCCATGTGATACAGAGCCGGATGCATAAGATGTACTACCGTATATCCCGCCGGAATCCCCAAGAATCCCTTGGGCTCTCCTAATATCTTGATCAATTGAATAAGATGCTAATTGATTCAGATCTTCCCTGTGTACATGCTGATCATCAAAGAAATTTGTACGGTCTACCATTTCTATTATTTCCTACTTTTACTAAAATTTAGTTAAAATAACCTTATTTACAAGTCTAGTATTTTTCTATAGGTACATAAAAAATATCTTTATAAGAGGGTACTAGAAGACTTAAACCTCTATGATTACTTCCTTTCAAAGTAAACTGATGAAATTAATTTCATTAGCTCCTGTTGCATAAAAAGTTAACTTACCTTGATAACAATTATCAGTAGTACTTCCGGAAGGTATACCTAAAAAATAATATCTAGGTTTAGTATCTATAAATCCAGTATAAGATTCATTCTCTGTTAAAGTATCTTCACCTATAACTATTTCATCTATCCCTAAATGCACACTTCCAGATGCATACAGAATTAGTTCTGCATCTGTATTTAAGCTCGGTAAACTAGTTATTTCTTGCATCTGAGAAGATCTCAAAGTTCCGTCCACGAACATCTGCACATACCCGCGATAGTATGAGAACTCAAAAAGATGCGGACGGTATGGTTGTTCCTGTAATATATCTGCAATAGACGTAGTAACAAGAGATCCTGTTGCAGGATTATTTATATCAAGAGACATAATTCCGCTATAAGCATTTATACCTATATCATACGAGCCGCTACCTACATTACTATGCCTCCTTAAGAATACGCTTCCACTTTCTTGTTGATCTACTCCATATACCCACATACTGCAATAGAAGGTATCATAGAGAGTGAGAGTATCACTACTTCCTCCTGGAATACCGTAAGAAATATTACCTGATGCAAACTGTAAAGCCAGACGTGCAGGATGTCTCCCTACAAAGTAAGACCCACTACCTGCAATAAGGGGTAAAGTAAGATTATGTCCGGAGATATCAATAAATTTTCCTTGAGTGGAAGGAATATAATGAGC
>Ga0172381_10003777_pt1 | contig 15855 bp, 10 predicted proteins | sample Leawel6488metaG_FD_119754 | JGI IMG/M metagenome (GOLD analysis project Ga0172381, IMG submission 119754) | Leachate microbial communities from a municipal landfill in Southern Ontario, Canada - Leachate well 64-88 metaG | ecosystem: Engineered > Solid waste > Landfill > Unclassified | place...
GTGAATCTGTAGAAGACCTTCTCAGTGGAGGTCCAGCGCATGTTCTGGTGGGGTACCTGAACAAACTGGCCGTCTCTGACCAGCTCCATTTCCTGATTGGGGGTTGTGGGCTGGTTATTCTTGGAATAGAACATGATACGCTTAATCTGCGGATCATTGGCGTTCTGCCCCATGTTCAGGCTGGACCATTCATCCATGGTTGCGGGAACGGATCTATCGATGGTCTGGGCACCGATTACGTCAGCGATCTCAAGGTCACCGAGAATAGCGAGCTGTCTGATCTGGGAGGAATTGGCTGCAGCGCTGATCTCAGCGGAAGAGCTTGCCTTCAGAGCGTTCAGCATCTGATCCTGTCCCTTGGCAAAGGCAATGTGGGCCTTGATTTCCATGTCGTTTACAATGGCTGCGTCGCCACCATGGGCCAGAGTGGGGAATTCTACCTTGAAGTTCAGCGTTTCGCTGGGACCAATCTTGACAGACGTTGAATCTGCGCCGCCACCCATCAGGAGAGCCTTGCCGAAGTTGATGCAAGTCTGTCTGTCTCTGGACGGGTAATTGGTCTCGGGTGCGCCATCTCTCAGAGTTGGACACATGTGTTCATTCAGGGAGATATTCTCACCGATATCGCTACCAGCAATGACGGGGGCAACTCTCTTTATGGGAACTCTCTGTCCAAATGCATCTACTGGGCCGATGATCTCAATACCTTCTAGCTCAGCAACCATATCTGGTGCGCATTCCCAAGGCTTGGAATATCGCTCCAGACCGATCTCATAGACATATGCGGGGTCGTCACCGCACTGTACGGACGCACCAGGGGTGGTGGCCGTTACCGAAAAGGGAAATTTGAAGTTAATTACCCTTCTGCCATATCCTTGTACCATAGCTATACCTCAATAGTTTGATTGATACTTATCTACAAAATACAAGCTATAAATATCCTTCTATATAAGTATAACCATATTAGAGTATAGACAACTATAAGTATAATAATATCAGTGTATGTAGTATGCCTCTGGTCATAAAAATGGACGAACTCGACAAAAAGGAGTTCATGATAAAGTGTTTAGAAAACGATACGACAGCCAGTGCCGTGGTTCGTGAACTAATAACAAAATGGGGTTTGGAACATCCGTCCTCTACAAAAATAAGACAGAAGCCAGCGGTGGAATAACTATCCACCACTCAGCCTATCGATAGCATCAGCGGCCTTCCCAGCATTCAGACTGGCATTACGTGTATCTCCTTTTTCGGAATAATATAATGCAACACCGATCTCGTTTATCCTATGACCACTGGCGATAACCAGCTCCTGCGCTTTTCGAATCGTGGCTGGAAAAAGCTGCTTCCCACGAAGCAACTTTGCCGCATCTCGTAACTCTGTAGCTCCCATTTCAATCTATGGCCCTTCCTGGGCCTCTCCTGAGAGGTGCTACAACCATAGAAGCTCTGCCAGAAATACTTGCCTGGCCAGATACTTCAAATCCATGTTCCTTGGCTATTTGTCCAAAGTCCTTAAAAGTGCCAGCCGACATCGCACCCAAGATGTTGGCCTTATCTTTCATCAGGGCCTCTTTCATGGCCATGACGTTCTGCTGGATCCTGGGAATATCGGTTGGGCAGACCTTGTAGTCCCGGATGATGTCCTCTGAGATCTTGCGCCAGGCAGACTGGGTGCCTCCTTCCGACGCCCAACCTGCAGCTATGCTGGCCAGGCCGGCCATCCCAATTTTGAGGATAGCTTCTCCGAAGGGCTCGCAGAAGACCTTGGAGAAAACATCAATGGCTGCAGGAATAAACTTGGGTGTTATAATGTTGCCTACATCCATGTACCTATCTGGCTGATTACGATTTTGTTCCATGGGCTCAGATGACCACTGATCCCCCTGATCGCCATAGGGAACCAATTCTTTGCCACTGGAGACTGGCTGCTGTACCGGTCTTTGCATACTCTGCAGGGCTTCAACCCCCTTCTGAATCGGGGTATCGGGTATGCCTAAGGCCTTGGATGCATCATTTCTGGCCTGACAATAGGAACATTTGGTTCCCAGTTCCCCCAGCGTAGGTATTGACAGAATCTGATCATCTGAATATTTCGTAGCATCATAATAGACCGCATAAGGCACAAATTTGTTAGTCAATGGATTTTTAGTTAGCTGCAAATAGACTAACGGCCTATCGTTTCCGTCAAAGCTAATGGGCTGCCGAAAATCCGGCCTTGCCTGTTCCTCTAAACCCTGGCCTTCCGGTACATTATAGACCCGAAAAGGTCCATTGATACCGTATTTCTCATCAACGATATTTTCAACTGGTAGGGGCATCTCGTATCTCCTGAATTAGCTTGGTTAGTATCCCAGCAATATGAGTAGACTTCTTAGTACTCTTACCTGCAGATAATATAAAGGTTGGCCATAATTCCTCTGCAATATTAAGAATCCTGGCAGCGATTTCCTTATTCTCCGAAACCGGGATATCGATAAGTGCAGACTGTAGGAAAGACAATGCCGTAACCCAAGTGTTTGAATGGGTGACGATTTTTACCGAACCGTCAATTCCAAGTACCATAGATTGAGCCAACATTGCTTTGACGGTATTGTCATCTGGGATATCATCAGCCATAGCTTTATAAGTATCTAAAATGGCATCCAGCCTATCCAATGTCATTGTACGGCCCCTGCTATTTTTTGAATAGGATTGCTGGACGCGGGCAAATCTTTTTTAGGTGCCATTCTACTCTGTACCAACGCCGTTCCCAGGGTTGCTGCTAAGGTTTTTACGGTTTCAACGGTCCTAGATGCTTCGGCTGCCCTGGCTTCTGCCTCTGCTTGCCTGGCATTTTGTTCGTTCGTTATTCTGGTTTCTTGTATCTCTAATTGTCTCATCTTGAACTCATGATCGTTCGCTACTTGAAGATCCGTAGAGTCTCCCTGGTGCAGATTTGCTCCGTTGGCATTGGCCGCCTTGATGATCTCTCCCAGGTTCATCGTGTTGCGGTTTGCATCTCCCAGCCTGGCTTCCATATTGCGTACTTTTTCTTCCATGGTTGCCTTTTGGCCTTCAAGGATGGTCTTGGTTAGCTCGAAATTCTCTTTTCTCATCAGATCGACGGCATCTGTGGGCTTATTAGCAGCCATTTCTTTGATAAGTGCCTGGTGTTCTTTGATCGTGTCTTTGTAGAATTCCATCTGTATTTTTAGTGCTTCCACTTCGGGGTTGGGTCCCTGTTGTTGGGTTTCTCCACGAGCTTCTCTAATTTCTTCAATCCTACGCTCATGTGCCTGCCGTTCAAATTCTTGCTGTTGCCTCCATTCTTCCGCTCTTGACTGCTGAGCTGTCATCTGCATGGTCATGAGACCCATCATCGACTGCAAGGCCTCACCCAGCGTCATGGGGCCAGGATGTTCGAGAGGAGCTGTGGTTGCTGGTTGAGCCTTTTGCTGCAGGAAAGCACCTATCATCGGATTGCCGGAGTTTGGCATGCCCAACGCCTGTCGAATAAACGGTTCGCGTTGAGCTTCTGGCAGGCTTTCCGCCATTGTACGAATATCATCAGCAGACATGCCATTGATCTTAAATGTACCTTGTCTGGGTGCAAGTTCGTTTTCCTCTTCCTGTGCTTCACGAAGTTCTCGCTTAGCCAGGACCACGGCTTTCCGTGCACTGAGGTTCGCTGCATCCAAAAGAGTCGATTTTGCGGTGTTGGATAGCATCTCATTAGCACGATTTAACAGCTCATCGGTTTTGTCACCAGCGCCGATCTTATTCGCATCCAGTACCTGTTTTGCAGCTTCGGTATGGACTTCATCTGCAGGTGGTCGGCCTGCTCCCGTTCTCTTCATACTGGTCAATACAATGCAAACGTATATAAATATTAGCGCACTCTAAACATATATATGTGGGAAAAGAAACCAAACCAAGTAGGTCATAAGCTACTGATACAGGGTAGCGCCAAACTAACTGATTTGGATGATATTTTACTAGCCTCAGAGTTTGCCGCAAAATGTGGCATGATTCCAAAGGATAACCAATATAACTATACCACCTTCTGCATCTCGTTTACGACCAAAGAGCTATTAAAGATCATGACAGAGTTAGCAACCGAGGGTTCCAATGCCCCAACATGAAATCCACTACAACATCGATGATTTGATGATAGGTCGGAAGTTTGCAGATGTCCACCAAGTTATGGACATCCTCTCGGGCGAAGGCCCTAACCACCGAAGGCTATTCCACGATAACAAAACAGTATCAGATATACTGGAGGCCACGGGAAGTTACGAAGCGGCCTGGGCAGCACATTATCATCTTGTCGCTGATCGCCTGCTTCGAAAGGGTGAACCTGATCCTGATTTACCAGAGAACGTTCGCAAAGAATCTATCATTGCGGAGATGTTAGATCTCATGGCCAGGGGGGAGGTAGAAGTAGTCGTTTTTCCTGATTCGATACTTACCAAACTGGTAAATGCCATCATAACCGGCAATGCGCGACTCGTAGATCCGATGAATATGCCCGTTTTAAGAAAACAGTATTATATTAAAAGATGAGAGGTTCTTACCATGGTTGAAAATGAAAAGCTCGTAACCCCTGGTGAAGCTGATAAAACAGCAGCTCTCCCGGAAGGAGAAGAAAAACCTTGTTTGCCCTGTTTATTGCCAGCAATAATGGCTGCATGGAACTCCACCCGCGCTGCATGCGAGTTTCTGCCAGACGCTGATGCAAAAACTACATGCAGAGCTGAAATGGAAAAAATGGCTGCGTCCATCAAAGACGTGAAATCAGCAGAGGAAGTCATCTTGAGAGCCATCGAAGCAGCTCCAGATCCCGATGCTTTCATCAAAGCTGAGATCGACTATGCCATAGCTCATAATGCAGCCAATTCCGCCGCACTAATAAGGTGGGCCGAAAAACAGGAAGCTGCCGGAAAACCGTTGTCAGCCAATACTTCGAAGGTAATCAGTATCCTGAGACTGGAACAGGGGATCTGAATGTCCGAGAAAGCTCAAGAACTCATTGCTTTTGCAAAAGAGCATGGTTTTGAGATCCATTCGCGAATGAATCCCGAAGAATGGGCTGAAATACTAGCTGAGGGAGAGGGTCAATGCCCTTGCCATCACGCGCCGGCATGTCCCTGTGAAGACGCCATTATAAGGATTACAGACCCTGCACGAGCCCCTGAAGACCAAATGTGTGGATGCACTTTTTTCGTGTCTAAAGCCTATCTGGAGCACTACAAAAAGCAGCCATGGAGACCCAGCACAGTACAAACTCCGACTCAAGCCCCCAGTAATTCGGAGTACGTAAAAGTACGTGAGGTTGACCCACAGATCGCAAAAAAGGCACTTGAAAAAGTAGATGTGTATCTGACCGGGGCAGAAAAGATCAAAGAAGGCGATCTGGAGGCTCTTAACGAACTAATGGAGCAGGAAAAAAAAGATTCAATAGCCTGTAGCATGTGTACGGACGATGCCGATTTAGTAGTCAGCCATAGCAAATATGCGCAAACTCTCTGCAGCCAGGGGAGACCTGGGTGCGAGGAGGAACTTGGCCGCCTGCTTGCTGAAACCGTCGAAGTTATCGACGAGAATTTCATGATGGCTGGTTTTGAGAGATCCGGTGCCGAAGCACCAGCAGAAGTTAAGAAAGCCAAAAAGGGAAATGCTTGGTTAGAATTTGCACATGAGATTGGCGCAAACCCATTATTAGAGGGCACCGCGCAAAAATACCGGATGAAAGTAGCTGCCGGGATGTACCGGGGAGAATATGCGACAATTGAGGACGCAATGGCTGCTATCCCGTTGCCGACAACCTTTTAGTGAGGAGAGATCATGGTTTGGAAAATAAATCCGGAGGACTTGAAAGCAATTGAACTTTTAGATCTAAAGGGATTCCAATCCCTTACTGATCTTGTACGTGAGATCTACGGAATCGAGATGGGTGAGGATGGAAAAGACGATAATAAGGATCGGTTAAAAAAGATCAACCGGTTCAAAAAGCACCTCAGTATCATGGTTGCAGAGGGCTTTATAGAAAAAAGCACAGCCAAAACGGAAAGTAGCAACCATCCCGTAACTGTTTATGCGATTTCAAAGGACATCATTCGGGGTAAGGGAATTCTACTTATTTTGAACGATGACGGGATAGATCTCACTGAAATCGGCCGTATCTTAAAAATCATAAAATCAGATGGTAAAGCAGCTATTTTGCCTTTGTCGATATAACTATGAAAGAGAGAGGACCTCTCCGCCTCTCTCTCATACGACATTTCGATTCCGCCATTACAGGCTTGTTTCTAGGAGAAATGATGGTGATAACCGGCGCATGGAACACCACATGCACCGGATTTTTTGAGGCGATTCCCGACAACTCAGCACCTCCCAGTCAGCATGGGGTGAGTGCTACCACTACGTTAACTTCAACCTATTTAAAGTTTTTGAAGCGGGTCAAACTTTAGATCAATATACCTACCCGCCAAAGGCAATACACTGATGGTCTTTGACTCATAACCTTCCTTCAATATTGTGATTACCGCAGGCTCAGTTGCCAGCAATTGAACCCCGATAAGAGGCGCAATTCCTTGTGGCATATCCTTGATAATCACGTCGCAATCTTCAGGTGTAGTGAAGATGTTTAGAACACCGACTGCTATCGGTAGAGCCAACAGTTTTCGGAAGAGTTTGTTCTCTCCATAAGTAACGTCCACGTTTTCATGCCAGGCGCTGCACCCATCTGCTGCGATAACTATGTGGTGAGTTCCTGGTGCCATGTCCACCCAGTCTGGTGTAACCTTGGTGATAGCTTTGCCGTCCACATAAATCCTGGCGTGAGTCGGGTTGCTCTTAATAGTGAGCCTGGCCAGGTCTGGGGTATCGGCTATCTTACATTTAGCCCAGGCAGCCTTGAACTCAAACGGGTCTACGAACATGTTCCGCCCCTTATCTGTGGGTTCCGCAAGGCATTCGTCCACCATTATATAATTCAAGAAGATTTTCTTCCAATCCGGTCTAAGGTAAAGCGCCTCGCGACTCCCATCTCCCAGGTAGACTGCACCCAGTACTCTACGGTACATCTCCAATGGCGTATAAGGATCAAAGTAGACCGTCACCATTTTTCCTTCAGCTAATTGTCTCATACGTTCAGTGGCCTTGGTTCCACCTGAAAATGTTCCTTTCTCCTGACTGTTTATCCCTACTAATCTTACTTCCTTACCACCTACGAACATGGTATCCCCATCGTCGATTTTCTCACAAATACCGATGATGGTTCCTCGGTCTAAATCCTCCTGAACCAGTGCTGGGGGCTTGGCTATGTCTGCATAACCTTGGTAATAAAGCTGGTAAGCATCATAATATTGAAAGTATGAACTGGTCTTAGAAAATCCATTGTCTTCTAGGAACTGCTTAAACCCATCTAAATCAGCAAGAAGAGCTGCATAATGGGGTAGTATGCCTTCATAAACTTTCAAAGGATTGTAGTGCTGCTCGTTAAACCAAGTAACTCGGGTCCTTACCGCCGCATCGAACTGCCAGAAGTTGGTTTGAACTCTAACAAGCCATTGTCTCGCCAAGGCATCCACCTTGCTATCGATGGCGAGAATATCACTCTCGCTTGTCGGGTAACTCATGTCTGTCATATCTGTTTCTGCCATCTTCGTCACCTCCATAATCTCTTAACAGCGGAAGAGCTACAACTTCCACTGCTCCACAGGGAACTACGATTTGCATAAGCTATACATGGGTCTCTTCTATTTATAGATCTTAGGCATATTTAATAGTTGAAGTGATCACTTATGGACGAGAAAACTTTGCAGGACCGCGCTCGGAAAACCAAAGAAGATATCGATAAAGAACTACAGGCTGCCTTACAGAGGATTAAAAAGGAGAAGAGATAAATGGCCACGTTTACAGTAAAAAAGGCTGCTGCGACCCCTACGAGGACAATAACTTTCAAAAGCTCTACTTCATCATCGTCTAAGTCGAACTCGACCAGGCCAGCAGTTTCAACACCGGTGGCTACCAAGACAATAACATTCAAATCGGCACCAGTTCCAACACCTTCCAAATCCATATCATTCAAAACCACGACACCAGCAACCAAGGTCACGACGACACCCCCACCGATTACCAAAGACCTTGCAACCGCCCTGAAAAACTTGACCGACAAAGACAGGGTAACTCCGGAGGTAACTAAAGTCATTCAGTTCAAAACAGAGCCGGCGACCCCAACACCCACCATAAAGGTCATTGAATTCAAAACCGAACCCAAGGTTACTACGCCCCCGCCAATCACCGTAGATCTGGCTGCAGCCCTGCGAAACTTGACGGACAAAGATCGGGTAACTCCGGAGGTAACTAAGGTCATTGAATTTAAAACAGGTCCGGTAGAAAAACCATCGGAAACCATCGGAGCATTTTCAGCAGTCACAGCGGTTAAAGCAATCGCTGCACCCATACTATCTTCCGAAATCAACAAAACCGTTCAGTCCTTAGTCAAAGCTGCAAACGACGCAGCCAATGTCATAGCAAAAAGAACGGATACCACCTGGGATGCTAATGAAACCACGGCTGGTAAGATTCTTATCACTGATAAGATCCAAGCTGCACTCGTAAAAGCTCAGCAGTCTAAGGACCCAGTTGTAAATTTCAATAACTTCGTAACTAACCAGCTATCCGGGATGGCAACTGTGGCTAAGGCATCCGTAAATGTCGCCACGTCCCGTGTGGGAATGGCTGCAGCTCAGAATAATGCCGATGCAGCAAATGCCCTAAATTTGATCTCGAAATTGGCCTCATATGGCATGAAATCTGCTGCCAGTGCTGCGGCTGCTCAGGATCTGAAAGAAATAGCTAACATGAGTGCCAATCATGTTCTAAACATAACGGCAGCCGCCAATAGTACCTTAAACCAGGACCATGCAGCCATAGTTGCCAGCATAGGTCAATTCGTCAAGAACAATATTGACTCTTCAATGGAAAGCAAGAAAGCCGTTGCAACACCCACCAAAACCATTCAGTTTAAGACCGCACCAAAGACCCCGGATCTGTCGGCTGCAGTTGCAAAATTAACCAGCAAAGCTGCTCCCGCCACGGTTACCAAGGTCATTCAGTTCAAGACAACCACAACCCCAAAAATCAGAACAATGATTCTCGACATACCGCCAAACTCTAAACCGGATGTGGTTGCCAAGGCCGTATATTCTCAATTGTATGATGGCACTGCACCCGTAGGAGCTGAAGTATTTGCCGAGCGTTATGCAGCCATTCTGAAAGTGGTTAAAAAGAGCGTCAGCCCCAATGGAACGGTCAGTGCTGCTAGTTTGGCATCCATTCAGCGAGATCTGTCTCAGAAACTGGTTGTACAGGCATCCGAATTCGTAACTGAAGCAAAACCAGATGCTGAAACTCCAGCACAAAAGGTCGAAAGATTTAACAAAGAAGCTGCATCCAAGGGACTTAACCAACCCAAGCCTCAGGAAAAACCCAAAGTCGTTATTCCTGGGAGCGGCACCGTCGATGAAACTCAAGTGGCCATTGGTGAAACACAATCCCCGGCACAGAAAAAGGCGGAAGCAGTTAAACTGACACCGGTGGCTGCCGCGGCTGCTCAAACAGCCACCGAAAAGGCTGCTGCTAAAAAGAAAGCATCCTCGTCTTCGACACCCGCAAAGCTTAGTATTGACCCGACTAAGATGTATAAAACTAAAAGCGGTAATCTTATCGCAGGTAGAGATATCCAGCCCGCCGATATGCCTTACATTACCGGGTTAGCTCCTGATGTGTCCGGGCCCGCAATGCCCCCATCTGGTGCAGCTCCATCGAGTGCTCCCACCACGGCTGCTAGTTCTAATGCAAGACCAGCAGAAACTAACATGGGTGAATGGAAAGCTCCTACGACACCTACCAAAATAGCCGCCGTAGCTAAGCTCATGGCTGCTAAAAATCCATTCGGCCAAACTATAAAATCCATCGAGCCGGTAACTAAAATCATAACCTTTACTCCAAAAGGAATGACAAACGTAAAAGGTTCTGATGGAAAGAGAGCAGTCAAGATAGATACTGACATCTACAACGGCCTGAAACAAACCTATAAAGATGATCAGATAGCCGATTTACTGTCTGATGCAAGACTGGGAGTAGTTGTTGATTCCAAATCTGGTGACTTAAAAATTGGACAGGTAGCAGAGAAGCCGGATGCAACTTTCACTGAAACATCGGGTCTCTACAAGGTTGATCCATACAAGGCAGTTACAGATCCAGCCACGGGTAACTTTGTTGGTGTTCCTGAGTTTACCTACTATAAGTTGCAGAAACTGGGTATCAAGGATGCTGAAATTGCAACCATTCCAAAGACCGTATTGGACCAAATGAAGACGGCAGATACTGGTTCCATGACTTCGAAATCTGGAATCGCCGCATTGCCAACTACGGCGCAGGAAGCTCTGCAGCTCCCAGGTGAAAGGCAAATTGGATCCGGGTTGTTTGTTGAAGTGCCTCTAACTGCAGCTCAAAGGCAGGCAAATATCGATGCAACACCTGATCCATTGAAGGATCCTTGGGGGTACTTAGTTTCATCTGCTGTGCAAAAAGGTGAAGACGTTTACACCTATCTGGCAAAACCAGAATATAAAAACGGTTACAAGATAGAACCTACTGTTGCTGGTCTATTGACATTCAATAAGATTGCAACGGATCTATCAAAGCCAGGTGCTACGCTTAATGATGTTAAGGACGTTGGTGGACTATCTTCATATGAAACCTTCAGTGCAACCTTGGCTCATGCCAGCCCAGAAACCCTAGCTAAGATCGCCAAAAACAACCCAAGACTAATAGTAGGAGCCTCGGTAGATAATTCTCTACAGGGCATACTTGAAGCCAAAATGGGAGACGATTATTGGGCAGCCATAGCAACCGGTTTAAGCGATAAAGAGTACGCTGATTTCGAAACCGAGATAAAAAATAGCCCCATAGATAAATCCATGGGTGATATTATCAAAGGCTATGTTGAGACGGGAGCTGACCTTGGAAATATGCCAGACCTCGTACCCTATGCCACGGGACAACTCACTCAACTGGGAAAAGACATTATCATCAGCCCTGTAACTCCCAACGTAGGTGTAAATCTGTTATTGGCACCTCTATTAATCATAGGCAAAGCCCCAGTAACTATTGCAAAAACAGGTGCGAAGGCTGGAGAAAAAGCGGCTGTATTGACCGTCGTAAAAACAGCACAAGGTCTTAGTGCTCTACGAGACGGAAAGATCATTGGATCCGTTATTGGTGATGCTAAAGATGCATCCAAATTCGTCATCGATGGATTGGATGGTAGCAAAATCGAACTTAATGTCAAAGGAGAAACGGTTACAGCTACCGAAGTAAAGGCAGCCACGACTTCTTTAGAAAAAACCAAACTCGAAGTCGTTACCGGAGTTAAGACCAAAAATGAGATTGTGCCTTTCTCAAAACCAGCAGCACAACCAGCTAAAATCATCGAATTCAAGAAAGTCACTGCAGCAGAGCTGAAAAAAGAACCTTTGGCAAAAGTAGATGTAAATATCCCCACCAATGCCAAAGCCACTGATCTCAAGGTTGCTAACGAAATGGATCAGTATTTAGTAACCCCTGAGAAACTGGCTGCAATGAGCAGCGTCGAACCAGCCATTCCCTACAAGGCACTAACATCATCCGATCTTGACCTTGTAGAAGACCTGGGAGACGATGTTTACCGGGCAAGCAATGGTCAAAAGTACGTAAAATACAGCAAGGATAAGTATCTGCCAGTTGGTGAGGAGTACAATCCCAAAGAGAGAGGTATTCTGAGTGTTGAAAGCGTAAACGATGTCGGGGAACCAAACGTGGTTCATCTTATAACACCAGATGCTGTAAAAGATACATTCCATATTACATACGAGGATGCAGCCGGCCTCAAAAAGACCATTACGGCCGTACCAGGATCTTCATCTCTTTCCGATGCAGATGCCATGAAATTTGCACAAGAATACGAAAACAAATTGGCCACAGGAGAGATACAAGCACCAACTGGAGGCGTTGGAACCACCATAGATGATGTAAAGAATATGCAGGATCAAATGGATCAGCAATTAGCTGACATTAACGCCCAGCTTGACAGCGAGAAGGCACCCAGCGGGGGCGGAGGTGGAGGAGATTACGGTGGTAGTAGCAGTGGTGGATCTGGAGGAGCTACCTATACACCCCCCGTATCTACAACTGACATCAGCCAGTGGACTGAAAATACCGACTGGGGAGCCAGAGTTCGTAGTCTCGATAATGGAAAAACCTGGCAGGTTGAAGATCCTGAGACATTGGTTGCAATGTCTACTACCGATTACGAAAAAGTAGTGGCAGAAAGAATAGAACTAAGAAGATCAAAATACGATACAGCAACCAACACCTACAAGAAAATCGACAAGGGTGCAGACGGCAAATGGACCGTGGAAAAGTATCAGGACTCAGCCGGTGGATGGGTGACAAAGAGCGAGTTGGATGCAGAAAGAGCAGCCATTGCCGCTAATAACCCGACATTCACCATGGGCGTGGATGGCACCGCCAGAATTCGAACCAACGATGTAACCCATACCGTCCAGTATCTTGACGAGATGACTGGAAACTGGGTGACAAAAGACGTTTACACGGCACTCATGGGTTCGGCAGATACGCCTATTTGGAACGCGGACGGTGGGTACTATTACTTCAAGAAAGCAGATGGAACCTTCGAAATCCAGAATCCATGGACTAATGCCAGGCAGACCCCCGACGAATACGGTAAGTATCTGTCCGATAGAGCGGCTGCAGCTACACCAGTGACCCCAACACAGGTACAGACCTATCAGCAGCCATCTTCCTATGACTCGTATGTACCGGACCTGCAGACTAACTACGCAGCCTCGGTAGCTCCGATTGAAGCCAGGGCAACCACCGTAGAAGAGGCAACCGATGCTTGGACCGCCTTTACTAAGACTCCAGACTTCGACCGAATCATCAAGTCCGATAAGGATACTCAGATCTTGATTAAAGCTAAGGATGGAAAGTCCTTATCTGCAGAAGAGATCGACCGTGCCTTATACTTGAGATCGAGAATGTCGGCTGAAGGCCAAGCTGCATTCGATGCTGCAACAGGTGGCGAGACCAGTGCTAACCTAATGCCTATGACTGATTTCGAGAACATGATCACAGGCAACAGAGCACAAATCGGAACCATGACTGATGCCGAAATTAAAGCATCCGGTCTGCCCCCAGAAAAAGAAATCCTCGTACATCAGACCAAAGCAGAGGAGAATCTGGGCAAGTTTGTCATGTCCGATGAGTATCAGGGAGCTTCGGCTGAAACCAAAAAGATCATCAATGCCGAACTCGGGTACTATGCCGGGGAGCCCAGCACCGTTTCCAATCTACTTAATAAGTTTAACGAAGTTAAGAAAGATTGGACGATTCCAACATCAGAGAGCTGGGATAAGACCGTCGAAGCACTGAGATCGTCCAAGAATCTCATCACGGACATGCCCCCATGGTGGAAGGCAGAGAACGTAGATTTCAGCGTCACTGACATGGTTCTTGGTAATAACAAGTACGCTGACATCATAGTAGGTGAGAAGGCCAAAGGTCCAACCAAATATGTCATGGAAACCGCATTCCAGAAGGCCAATAAAGAAGGCTTAGTAATTGGTGGAGAGGATGGTTACCGAGCAACCAGGCTAACCTATAAGAAGCTGGATGGTTGGGTCGTAAGATCTCCGGATGGCAAAGATATTTCGTTCGTGGCCAAAAATGAGTTCATAACCAGTGCAGAAGAGGCTATTAGCTCTACTCGTGCGCCACTGGATATGTACTTCTGGGAGATGCCAACCAACGTGCCGGATAACCTCAAAATCCCAGATGGAGCTGACGGAAGCATAATCGAATCTGTCACCAAAGTCGATCCATTTAGCTTCCCAGAGACCACTTGGAAAGGTTTGACGGACGCTGGCGGCCTGTCTAAGGACATGACGAGAGAGTTCGTTGAAATCAAGCTGAGGACCCCTGACGGGCAAGTTTGGAGCACCATTAGAGAGGCCGACAAATCCAGAGCCTTCACCGTAGGTAAAAAGGTAGACCTCTTTGAGCAGGATGCAATCCGGATCAATGGACTCTCGGGTACCGACATTCAAAAACTAAGTGCTGCAGATTACCGAGCCTTCCTTACAACCAATGCCGATGAGATTCGAAACCTGCCAGCCGAAGACCTACCATACCTCACCAAATACATCGACGAGACCAGGGCAAACCTAATGGATGATCTAAGGGCCTCCGAGGTAAAGTCCACTACAGCCAGGGTCATCGAACCGGAACCAGTGAAAACCGTAGCAGAACCCGCTAAACCTGAGCCGGTATTCACCCAGGCCGAAGCGCCACGGGCAACCAAGGTTGAAGTCGAAGAGCTTCAGACCGCTTGGAGAGGCGAGTTGAAGGGCCTAGACGAAGCCACTTTCAAAGATATGGTTGCAAGAAACATGGACGATATTGAGCAGCTCGATATCGAAAAACTGGGGCTCAACGAAGCAAGAAAGGAGATAATCAGAGGAGAAATCAAAGACCGTAACTTCATGAGATCTCTTGACTCACGAGTGAAAGAGATCAATAATCGTGTCGCTAGATCCCGAGCAGACATGCAGGCCGGCAAAAAGACCAAATATGCCCATATTGAAGAGGTAAAACAGGGCATAGAAGACAAGAATGCACTTCTAAAAAGCGTCGGAGACATAAAGACGAACTTTGCTGACCGTTTCGGTGATGCCGAAAAGATAGTTTGCGGTTCTGGTACTGGATTCGCTGCAGGCTTAGGTGCAGAGGGAAGGGCTCTAACTCCTCTCCTGACCATGGCAGCAGCCGGTGGAGCTGGCCTAGCTGCAGGTATTATCGGCATGGAGGGCATGAATTACAAGAATAACCTGGTTGCAAACTTTGAAGCTGAGCAGAGGGCTCTGCATTCTGGGACTTCATTAACACCCAGCGGTATAACAACAGTCATTCCAGCATCTCAGGTCAATGCAACAGCACCAGCAACATTTACAAGTATGGACCAGATCGATAGAAGTGCTGAGTACGTAACCAAAAGCGGTAACCTCTACCGAGGAGCAGATCTGACTGAAGCCGATCTACAATACGTAGTTCGCAAGGCAGGAGGACAGTGAAATGGCAAGCACAAATTGTATGGCAGATAACCTAATCAGCTCATTATCATCATCGATTAGGGCTGACGAGGAGGAGCTTATGGCGCATGGTGCGTCAGTTCCTTCTCATATTGAAACGCCGCCTCGGACAGTGGTTCCCAGCAAAGTACGAGAGCTGGAGACAGAAGTAGCCGAGGCTGAAACTCGCTTTGCTGAAAATCCCAGACCAAGTACAGAAGCCGCAGTATCTGACCTCAGAACTGAGCTGGATACGGCCAAAGCAGACTTCGTTAGAAACGGAGAACCAGCCGCACCAACATCTGCTGCAGACATGGCAACCGAATATGGCAAGCTTGCGGAAAAATCCAGACTCCGATCTGCAGAAAGAGAAGCCGTTGAGCAGGACATTTCAGCCGTTAGTGACGAACTAAGAGAATTAGGAGAAAAATATGCAACTGCAGCCAAATCTGAAAAAGCTGGAATAAAAGTTCAAATCGACTCTCTGAAAGTCAAGGCAGCAGGCCTTAACGACAAAAGCAAGCGATTCATTCAGGAGTCCTACGAAGCCGCCAGACAACAGAAAGCCGGAGCTGTTCATGTTGTAGATGGTAGGAATGCAGTTGACGATTTGCTGAGAGAACTGGATACTTTGCCTGTAGCTGATGGCAAAAAGACCCTAGAAGAAACCCTGGGA
>Ga0172381_10003779_pt1 | contig 15851 bp, 22 predicted proteins | sample Leawel6488metaG_FD_119754 | JGI IMG/M metagenome (GOLD analysis project Ga0172381, IMG submission 119754) | Leachate microbial communities from a municipal landfill in Southern Ontario, Canada - Leachate well 64-88 metaG | ecosystem: Engineered > Solid waste > Landfill > Unclassified | place...
AGTAAGCGGCTCTCCTGTAGGAACTTGCATAAACTGCGGAAACGGAGTATGTGAAAAGATAGAAAACGTTTGCAATTGCCAGAAAGATTGTGCAAACACAACTACACAATGCCCGATATATGCAGTTGATGCTGCAGGCTGTCCTAAAGGAACAATTTATATGGAAGAAATTGATGAAAATGGTTGTCCAAAACCGATTTGCAAAAGCAACACAACTATATACAAATGTCCAAGTTATGCTTTACCGTTATGTGAACATGAACTTACTGGAGTAAATGACCAAAATGGTTGCCCAATGTTCATTTGCAAAAAAAGAATAGGAACAAGTATTCAAAACCAACTAGAATGCCCAGAAAACTGCAAATGCTCTGGTTCAACAACTAAATGCACAATAAACGGACAAAGAGAGATGACAATAAATGCTGGAAAATCAGGAAACATTATTGTTCAAATAAAAGGGGAGAATATGTCGACAAATGTTACTCTTTACAAATCAAATGAAAAAATTTATGGGGTTTTCAAAAATAATGAAACAAAAGAAGTAAAAATGATGCCAGACCAAGTAGTTGAAAAAGTTAAAAAGAAACTGCAACAAGGAGGAGAAGAGTATAATATTACTCTTGATGAAGATGGAATGTATCAAGTTCAAACTAAGAAAAAAGCAAAATTGTTCTACCTATTTCCTGTTAGAGAAAAAACTCAATTAGAATTGAGTTCTGAGAGTGGAGAAATAATTAGAATTAGAAATTCTTGGTGGGGATTTTTAGCAAGAGATACCAAGGAACAAATGCCTCTAGGTTCAAGCTGTGGAACGGTAACTCCAGGATACAATGACGAATGCTGTCAAAACAAGGGTTATGATTATTGGAATGCAACTTCTGAAGAGTGTGAATTTAATTCTTTATCACTAAGTTTATAATCCCCCTTAATTTTATAATATTTAATCAGGTTGTTCTTTATACAACTTTCATAGGAGGCAATTAAAAAAGTTGTCCTTCCTTTGTGTTAGCAAAGGAGCTAAGGGCTTCGCCTTTTGTCTCAATGTCAAGTGGAAAATCGAAAAAAACCTGGAGGTTGTTTTTAATGGTTGGAAGATATTCTCATTCAAAACTCAGCACATTTGAACAGTGTCCTATGAAGTTTAAATATCGATATATAGATAGAATCCCGATAGAATTTGAAAAAACAATTGAAGCATTTTTAGGAGAAATAGTACACGAGGCTCTTGAATGGTTGTATACAGAAATAAAAGATAAAAAAATACCCTCGTTAGATTCCATGGTGGAACATTATGCTATAAAATGGGCAGAAAATTTTTCAAAAGAAAATTTGAAAATAAAAGAAGGCTCTAACGAAAAAGAATTTCTTGAAAAAGGAATAAGAATTCTAATAAATTATTACACAAAAAACTTCCCATTTGAAGATTTAACAATTGAGGTAGAAAAAGAGGTTTTAGTTTCATTAGATAAAGAAGAAAAATATAAGATTCTTGGATTTATTGATAGAATTGCATATAATCCTAAGACGAAACAATATGAAGTGCATGATTATAAAACTGCAAACTCTCTTCCTCAAAAAGAAAAAATAGAACAAGACAGACAATTAGCCCTTTATTCAATAGGTATTAAAGAAATGTTTGGAGAAGAACAAGATATTCTTTTAGTTTGGCATTACTTGAATTACAACAAAACAATTTTCTCTAAAAGAACAAAAGAACAATTGGAAAAATTAAAAAAAGATACAATTGCATTAATAAATAAAATAGAATCCACAGAAAATTTTTCTATTAAAAGAGGACCTCTCTGTGAATGGTGTGAATACAAACAGTTTTGCTATGCCAATAATTGAGCCCTCTTTTGAATTATTTTTCTTCTGATATATCCATTGATTAATACTCCAAAAATTACAAGCATGATCAAAAAGAATATTGTTAATTTAATATCATTAAAAACATCCAAAATAAATTTAAAACTGCTTCCTGCAAACCATCCAAGAGGAAGAAGCACAATTAGCCAAACAAAAATAGCTGCAGCATCATTTATCAAAATTTTTTTTAAAGAAGCACTCTTGGAACCAATATAAAACATTATTGCAATTCTCATACCAATCATAACTTTTGTATACAATAGAGTCACAAAAAGATTCTTTCTATGCATTTTTGAAAAAACTTTTTCTACATCAGCATACAGATTGTGATTTTGATATTTTTTTAATATATGAACTATTTTAAATTTCCCCAAGGAGAAAAAAAAGAAATCCGAAAATATTCTTCCTAAAAAGCAAAAAACAAAAACTTTCCATAGAGGAAGATATCCATTAGCAGATAAAAAAGAAAAAATAAGTATTATTTCTTCTCCAAAAAAAAGACTTGCAAAAAAAGTAAAAAGAACATTATACTCTCTTATTAATGGTTCCATACCATAAATAAAATCCAATATTTCCATATTTTAAGCTTCTTCTTCGCCAGTTTCTGCAATTTTTACAAGATCGGTGACTAAATCTCCTTGTTGTAATTTAACTATCCTTACTCCTTGCGCAGTTCTGCCCATTATACGAATATTTTTCAAAGAAGTTCTTATAACAATCCCCTTAGCAGTAGTTATGATTATTCCATCCGTGTCATTCACTGAAACAGTAGTTACAACTTCTCCAGTTTTATCGGAAATCTTTACATTTATCACGCCTTTCCCAGCCCGGGCAGTCTTTCTATAATCTTCAACAGCAGTTCTCTTTCCATATCCATTTTTGCATATCGTTAAAATTTCTTTTGTATTTAATATTTCCAAGCTAACAACTTCATCTTCCTTAGCCATTTTTATTCCAGTAACACCATAACTCGCTCTTCCCATTTCTCGAACATCATCAGAATTAAATCTAATAGCTTGCCCTTTTTTGGTAGCCAATAAAACCTCTTGCCCTTTTTTAAGAACGCTTACTCCAATTAAAGAGTCGGAATTATCCGAAGGAAGATTAATCGCCCTTACTCCTGAAGCTCTAGGTTTTGAAAAAGTATTCAAAGAAATTTTTTTAACCATTCCCTTTTGAGTAGCCATAAACAAAAAGTCTTCAAAATTATTTACCGATATGACATTTGTAACTTTTTCATCTTTTAGTCCAAGTAAATTTATTAATGCTTTTCCTTTAGAATATTTTTCTGCTTCAGGAATATCATAAGCCTTTAACCATAGAACTCTCCCTCTTGAAGTGAAAAACATTAGATAATCATGAGTAGAACAGTCCAATAATTGTTTTACGAAATCTCCCATTGCAAGATTATTTCCAATAACTCCCTTTCCACCCCTCTTTTGCTCTCGATAAGTTTTAACATCCATTCTTTTACAGTATCCTCTGTCTGTGATAGAAACAACAACTTCTTTTTTCTGAACCAAATCTTTTTCAGAAATTTCTGAAATTCTTTGCAAAACAGAAGTTCTTCTATTGTCTCCATATTTATTTTTTAATTCTGTAACCTCTTTTGATATAATTTTTAAAATTTCTTTGATATCCCCCAAAATTTTTTGAAGATCTTCTATTGTTTTCTTTAAATCTTCCGATTCTTTTTTCAACTTTTCTTGTTCCATAGAAGTTAATTGTTGCAATTTTGTTTCTAAAATCGCTTGTGCTTGCTTTTTACTAAGTTTAAATCTATTCATCAAGTTTTCAGAAGCTTCAGTAGTTCCCTTGGATTTTTTAATAAGGACAATAACCTCATCTATATTCTTTAAAGCAATTAAAAGTCCTTCTACAACTTCTTGTCTTTCTTGTGCTTTTTTAAGTTCAAACTTAGAACGATTTGTTATGATTAACTTTCTATACTTTACATATTCTTGCAAAACTTCTTGAATATTGAGAATTTTCGGCTGATTTCCAACAAGAGTTAAAAAATTTACATGGAATGAATTCTGAAGTGAAGTATGTTTATATAATGAGTTAATAACAAATTTAGAACTAGTTCCTTTTCTTAATTCCAAAACAATTCTAATCTTTCCTTTAGCAGATTCATCCCTTAAATCGGAAACATCTTTTACCTTTTTATCTTTTATTAAATTGGCAATCTGTGTAAGAAGAACCGATTTATCAACCATATATGGGATTTCTGTAATAACAACTATTTCCTTATTTTTTGAAGTTTCTGTCGTTGTTCTTCCCCTGACAATTAATTTTCCTTTTCCTGTTTTGTAAAGTTCTGACATATCTCCCTGAATCATTCCTCCGGTAGGAAAATCTGGCCCTTTTATTATTTGAGAAATTTCATCGATTGAAATCTCTGGATTTTTTATATGGGCAAGTATTGCTTCACAAACTTCTGTAAGATTATGAGGAGGAATATTTGTAGCCATTCCCACGGCAATACCTGAAGCTCCATTTAACAAAAGAGCGGGAAGTTTTCCAGGTAGCAGACTAGGTTCTTTCATAGAACCATCATAATTAGGAATAAATTTTACAGTTTCTTTATCAATATCTTCTATTAATTCCTGAGAAATTTGCATCAATTTACATTCGGTATATCTCATTGCTGCAGGAGGGTCCCCGTCAATAGAACCGAAATTTCCTTGCCCAAAAACAAGAGGATATCTCAAGGAAAAGTCTTGAGCCATTCTAGCAAGAGCATCATAAATAGCCATATCTCCGTGAGGATGAAATTTACCCATAACATCTCCAACAACTCTCGCAGATTTTTTTGTTTGAGTATTTGACTTCAAACCCATTTGATTCATTGCATAAAGAATTCTTCTCTGAACTGGTTTCAATCCATCTTCTATACTTGGAATTGCCCTGGAAACAATAACACTCATAGCATAATCCAAATAAGCCCGTCTCATCTCGCTAGAAACTTCAATATTAACTATTCCTTTTTCTAAATCTTCTTCTCTTTTTGGATCTATATTTGGAGTCATTTTATTCAGTATAATTTATTGTAAGTGAATTTTCTTCATCAATATCAAAATCAATACTATCTTTCGTCTTCTTTAATTCTTGCAATTTTTTTATGAATTCATCTATTTCTTCTTCATATAAGGAAAATTCCATAACTTCAACATCTTGCTCTTCATTATCTTCAGGCATTTTTATTCTTCATCTCCCTTCTCTTCTAAATATTTTAAAAATTCATCTTCTTCAACTTCTTCTTCAATTGGATTTTTTCCTTGCCATTTGCATTTTTTGCATTCCCATTCTCCTTTCCCTTTTCCCTCTTCTATTCCCAAAAGAACGGATACATCTCTGCTTTTACATTTTGGACATTTTTTTATTTTGAAAAGTTTAACCTTTGGCTTTTTTTCAGAAGGCTTGCTTTTTCCATTCAAAATCCAATCCGGTGTTTGTATTTTTGATTTTTTTACCATTTTTATAATTTAAAATTTGTTTAATTGACATGCCCCAGAATAATTCTCACAAATGAGAACAACATAGGTATTTGCATCTTTAAGAGTAATTTCCTTAGAGTCTATCTTTCCCCTTAAATAATTACAATCGCTAAAAGAGGAACATTTCTCTGGAGAAACATTTTGTCCTATTAATTTTATTAACTCATTAACAGTTTTTTCTTTTTGAATTCCAATATCGTAGCCAATTTTAAATATTGCCATCCATTCTTCAGAAGTATTAAATTTCGAATAAGGAATTTCATTTATTTTAGCTTTTTTAAAACCCATTTTTATTCTTTCTTTTTCAATAATTTTTTCCATTTTTCCGTCATTCATTTTAAATATCTAAATTTGCATCTGGGGCATTTTCTTGAATGAATTCTTTTCTAGATTGAACATCATCACCCATAAGCATTGAAAATGTTTTATCTGCTTCAATTGCATCTTCAATATATATTTTTTTTATTTTTCTATTTTTTGGATCCATAGTTGTTTCCCACAATTGATCAGAACTCATCTCTCCAAGTCCTTTAAATCTTGTCACATTTGGGGAATTCATGTCTTTTGTAATTTTTTTTAATTCTTCATCAGTATAAACATAATAATCTTTATTCTTCCTTATTCTATACAGAGGGGGCATAGCAACATAAACATTTCCCGCTTCAATAAGCTTTGGCATAAATCTGTAAAAAAAAGTTAACAAAAGAGTCTTTATATGGTCTCCATCAACGTCCGCATCAGTCATTATGACAATTTTTCCATATCTTATTTTTTCTATGTTAAACTGTTCTCCAACTCCCGTACCAACTGCAACAATTAAATTAGAAATTTCTTCACTTTCCAACGCTTTCGAAGGATTTGCTTTTTCTACATTTAAAATTTTTCCTCTCAATGGAAGAATTGCTTGGTACTCTTTGTTTCTTGCTTGTTTGGCACTTCCCCCAGCACTCTCTCCTTCTACAATATAAATTTCTGTATCTTCTGTTTTTTTACTGGAACAATCCGCAAGTTTTCCAGGAAGTCCCCCAAGAGAAAAAGCGTTTTTCCTTCTAACCAAATCCTTTGCCCTCTTTGCAGCAAGCCTCGCTTTTGCGGATTCCAAAGATTTAGAAGCTATCTTTTTAGCAATGGTGGGGTTTTCTTCAAAAAATTCAGATAAAGCAGAAGTTACTGCAGAATCCACATATCCCTTTATTTCAGAATTTCCAAGTTTCGTCTTTGTTTGTCCTTCAAATTGGGGATTTGAAATCTTTAAGCTAATTATCGCAGTTAATCCTTCACGAACATCCTCTCCAGTTAAACTATCTCCATTTTTTAACAAGCCTTTTTGTTTTGAATAATCATTTATTACTCTAGTTAGTGCAGTTTTAAAACCAAAAACATGAGTTCCCCCTTCTGCAGTATTAATTGTATTAACAAAACCAAAAATATTTTCCTGATAGCCAATATTATACTGAATTGCTATTTCTAAAGTGCCTTCTTTAAGTTCCCTCTTAAAATAAATCGGTTTATGAAACACTTCTTTAGATTTATTCATCCACTTTACAAATTCCATTAATCCCCCTTCGGAAAAAAAATCTTCTTTCTTCCCTTTTTCCTTATCTTCAAGGGTTATTTTCAATCCCGCATTTAAAAAAGCAATTTCTCTAAATCGAGTTTCAAGAAGTTTATATTCAAATAAAACAGTTGAAAAAATTTCTTCATCTGGCCAGAAAGTAATTTTTGTTCCAGATTCTTCATCTTTACATTTACCAATAACTTCCAATTTTGTTTTTGGATCCCCGCGAGAATATTCTTGACTATAAATTTTCCCTTCTTTTCGAACTTCTACAATCAATTTTTTGGACAAAGCATTTACACAAGATACACCAACCCCATGAAGTCCCCCAGAAATTTGATATGATTTTTTATCGAATTTTCCACCAGCATGTAGTTTAGTCAAAGCAACCTGAAGAGCTGGAACCTTATAAACCGGATGTGAGTCTACTGGAATTCCCCTTCCATCATCCTCCACTGTGACAGAACCATCCTTATTTATAGAAACATGTATATTCTTGCAAAACCCCCCTAATGCTTCATCTACAGAATTATCAACCACTTCATAAACTAAATGATGCAATCCTTCCTTTCCAGTAGAACCAACATACATGGCAGGACGAAGTCTAACACCGCTCAAACCTTCAAGAACCTTTATTTGCGATGCATCATATTTTTCAGCCATTTTACCTCACCAAATATAGAAAAAAATCCAAAAAGAGGATTCAATTCTCAACTAAAAAACTTTTCTCAGTTTATAAACTTTTCTGCTTAAAAAACAATTTTATCGTCGATAAAATAAAATGATGTATAAATTACCTATATGTTTTTAAAAAAGAGGTTTTTGTATAAAATATGAAAAATAAAACAGTAATATTTTGCTTAGCTTTCATTTTTTTACTGGCAGGATTGGGGATATTTTATGCAAAAAATGCAGTATCTAATATAATTGAAGGAGAAAATTCACTTACAAAAGCCATATGTGACAACAAAAACTATTGTGAAGATTACGAAATACTCTGTAAGGGTAAAGAAGTTATCAAATTAACCCCCACAGGAGCAGCCATACAATTTCCAGAAGATTGGAAAGATCCAAGACATAAAGAAGAAATAGAATTACTCTGTGCCTAATTACTTTTTTTCAACAATCACAACTTTTTCAGATTCCTTTTTGGATTTAAGAACCCATTTGACTTTTCTTCTATTCATCAACATATTCTTTCTGCATTTAGAAGAACATAAATAATTTATATTTCCATCCTTCATAACATAAGTTAATCCACGAGGAATATCATATACTTTTCCACAATACGAACATTTTGGCATTTTAATCTACACTCCAAGCGCCACTATTTGTTTTACTTTCATTTGATTTATGCCCATTTCCATTCCCATTCCCATTTACCAGTCTAAAAGTATAAAGATTATAATTTCCTACTGAATTAGGAACATGAGACAATTGAGAAACACTGGCTAAATAAAGCAAAGGATAAGATTTCAAAACCTTTTCTACTTCTTCTGAATATCCTTCTTTGTCAGCAAAGGCAATAAAACCATATTTTTTGTCTGCAGAATTTTTTTTAGAATCTCCTTTTTCCATAAGGGAAACTTGAATTCCAGAAATGGCTTTTTCAACAGTTTCATGTATTGAAGTAATTTCTTCTAACCTTAAAGTCATTTTAAGTATAAGCTCCTTTTGTTATTTTTGAACGAATTTTTCTCGCTTCAATTTCAGTTTCTCTAAGAATTAAAACATCTCCAGGTCTAATAGGCCCTTTTACATTTCTTCTCATTGACCTTCCCTGGTCTTTTCCCGCTTGAACTAAACATCTAACTTGGGTAATTTCCCCTCTAAACCCCGTTCTTCCAAGTATTGCCTCGACAACAGCTGGAACAACTTCTCCTAAAAGTTTATCACTAGGTCTTGAAGTTTTTTGCTGCTGACTTTGTTCTTTTTTCTTTTGATCTTTAGCCATTTTATTTAAGAACTATTTTAGCGAAGAAATCTCTGCATCCGCTTCTCCTGATTCAATTACTACAACAGAAGATGCCGAAACCGGAATACCAACAGAAACTCCAAGCTTTTGTTTACTATCTACTTCTATACAAGGAATTTTTTTTTCTTTGCATAAAATAGGTAAGTGTTGAACAATCTCTTTTGGCTCAACATCTGCAGCATAAACTACTAATTTTGCGGTTCCTCTTTCAATTGCTTTGGTAACTTCGTTTGTTCCTTTCTCAATTTTTCCAGTTTTCTTTGCCTTTTCGATTATTTGATATGCGTCAACCATTTGATTTACCTCGACAAAAAACGAATAAAAAAAGATTTCCTCCCTTATTCGTTCATCGGATATTATTTAACAATAAAGATGCTTTATAAAAGTTTTGTTCAAAACTTTTTACTTAAGTTCCCAATATACAACGCCTATTTCCAACTAACTTCAATTTCATCCGTACGCTGGCGAGGTTTTATATCAAGTTCTTGTGCTTCCTTACCCAAACACTTTATTCCAGAATTAAACTCTATCTCCCCCAAAAAAGCAATCATTGCAGCATTATCAACAAGAAAAGAATTTTGGGGAACGAAAAGTTTAGCCCCACGTTCTTCACACATAATTTTACACATTTCCTGCAACCGAGTATTGCAAGCAACTCCTCCACCCAAAAGAAGCTCCTTTTTTCCTGTGTGTGCAAGTGCCCTTTCTGCTGTTTCAACAAGCATCGCAAAAACAGTCTCTTGAGCAGAATAAGCCAAATCGTTCAGACTATATTTTTTAGATTCAAGCTTTTGTTTTAAATTTGTTAATATTCCGGAGAGAGCGATATCCATTCCTTTCACCTTATAAGGAAGTTCAATATAATTTTTTCCCTCGCTGGCAAGTTTTTGTATAACGGGCCCCCCCGGAAATCCAATATCGGCATATCTTGCGAAAGTATCTATAAAATTTCCAACTCCCAAATCGAGAGTTTCACCAAATATACGATATTTTCCTGAAGCGTAGGCGATTATTTGAGTATTTGCTCCAGAAGTATAAAGCATAACGGGATCTTTTGCTCCAGTAATTTTTCCAATTTCTAAGTGAGCAATGCAATGATTAACCGAAACGAGAGGTTTGTTTAATTTTAAATTTAATTTTTTAGCAAATTTAATTCCCTGCAAAAGACAAGGAGCCAAACCTGGTCCCTGAGAAAAAGCAATTGCATCAATTTCGCTTTCTTTTATTTTTGCTTGTTCCAAAGCTTCAGCGTAAATCTTTTCACAATTTTCTTCGTGATGCTTTGCTGCAGCCACAGGAATTATTCCTCCTTTCTCCGTAGTATACGTTTTTTTAACATTCGCCAAAATCTTTTCTTCTTTTACAATCCCTATTCCAAAAGTGTGTGCTGTTGATTCAATTCCCAAAATTAAAGACATGAATATAGTTCTACCTTGGGATTTATAAAACATTCTTCGCATGAAACAAACCCAACCAGAAATAAAAAATATTAAAAAAATAAAAATAAAAAAATACCCCTATTTATCTTCTCTTTTTCTTAGCAGCCTTCTTTTTTGCTTTCTTCTTTTTTCCGCCTCTAGCCATCTTAGCCTCACAGACATTTCCTTTACCATCAACGTAGTAAAGATATCCTGGCTTTCTCTTAACAATATTCTTAGCAATTACACTTCCCATTTTTACACCTCCTTTTCATTCAGTATTATGTAAAAACCTTACCCTATTACAAGGTTTTTACTAAATAGGCAAGTAAAATCTCTATTTAAATTTTACGGAAAACTAATATTTCCGTCGGAAAAAATTATTTGAAGAATTTTAGAAGTTTAGAGTACTTTTTGGTTATAGGAATCTCTATTAAATTAAAGAATCCTAACTCCGGAGGAGAAACACGAAGAGTGAATGGATAAACTTTCTTCCAGCATAAAATTTTGTTTTTATCGTCGGTCCAGACAGCAATAAAAGAAAAAAAGACAAAAAAAGAATGAATAGACAGATGGGAGGGCTTTTTAAACCTAAAAGCCAGAATTTTAGCATTTTTCTCTCTAGAAAACATTAATCCTATTCCTTGTTCTAGAAGGTTACATTCAAAAACATTCAAGTTCAGCCTTTTTCCATTGCTATTAATTAAACCAACCTTTTTTTTCTTCACTTTTTTTTATTTCTCCTTTAGTCTTTTCCAAATATAACAAATATAATTTTTTTATATTTCTATCGTTAACAAAATTATGGTGCTTAAATCCCCCGCCAAATCCGTTAGGTATATGCATTAATTCGTGAATGATTATTCTTATTTTATCTTCTTCACTCATTTTATCAAATCTTTCGGATAAAAATTCAAGAACATAAAAAGGCCTTATTCCTAATGCGCGCTGAAGAAGCTTTTCTAAAGAATGGCATCTTGCAATTGTCCCTCTTGAAGAAGTCCCGTAGCTCCTAAAGCATTTTATTCTTGTTATATCAATATGGGGAAAAATAATTTTAGAGATTTCTTCTGCTTTTCTCTGCAAGTCCTCTGCAAATTCATACCTCATTAAAACAAGAGAAAGAAAACCTTTATATTCCTTTAGGATTAAACTGAAATTATGATTTCAAGAATAAACGAAAATGTCTGGGAATTCAAATTTAACACATTTGGTTCACATGTTTATTTAATCAAGCTAAAAAATAAGAACATTCTCATAGATACAAGTTCCCCGCAAAATGTTTCTTGCCTTCTAAAAGATTTGAAAGAATTAAATCTTGAACCAAAAGATATCGATGTTGTTATTCTCACCCATAACCATTGGGACCATCTTGGGGGATTGATGAAGTTTTCAAATTCAAAAATCTATGGAAATAAAAAAGATTTTGGGAAAAACCTTCTGGATTCGAAAAAGATAAACATAAAAGAAATAAAAATAATTGAAACTCCGGGACATTCCAAGGGGGGGATTTGCATTCTTTACAAAGATATTCTATTTTCAGGAGATACTCTATTCCATAGAAACACTACTGGAAGAACAGATTTGCCGGGAAGTTCGAAAAAAGAAATGCAAGAGTCCATAAGAAAACTAAGCAAGATAAAATTTAAAACTCTCTGTCCTGGGCATGGTTATGATTAATGAATAATCAATCAAGAATTTCTACAATTTTATGTCTGGAACCAAAACCAGATTTTATTTTAGCTTTAGAATTAAAGTATTTACTTAGAAATTTTAATAATTCTGTATTTGCTCTTCCATCTTCAGCACGAGATTTTAACTTCACCATATAAATTTTCCCATCTTTTTCTATACCCTGCTCCAAAGAATTTGGTTTGACTTTAACTTGAATCTTCATCAGGAACTATATGCTTTCCCTCATTATAAACTTCACGGATGTATTTTTCAACATCTTTCAATTGCTTAAATGTAAACTTCTCTTTATAATTGTTATCAAAAGTACATTCGTCGGATTGATATTCTCTACAAATCTTATAACGGTTATCATAATTCATACATTTATTTTCATTCCCTAAAAATTCGCAAGGAGTCAAAAATTCCAGATACCATTCATAGGATTCATCAACAAAGACGTTAACATTTTTATGACTTACAAACCATTTTATAACTTCAAAGTCTTCAATCTTTTCAGGAACATTGATTCCAACTACAACATACTTGCAGCATTTTGCATCGCACGATTCGCAGTTTTTATTAAATTTTGCAGAGTCCATTTTTAATAAGAAATAGGTTAGTTTAAAAATTATTCCAAAACAAGAGCACTTCTAAAAATAAAATTTTTTTCTTCAGAGCCATAAATTTCGCAAGGTTCATAACAAATTTTAATTCTTTTCCCTTTAATTTCTCTGGTTAAAACATGATATCCAGAAAACAAATCTCCTCCAATAGGGCGCGCCCCTTCAGGAAGCCCATTTCTCAAAAAGGACAATCCTTCTTCTGCATCCCCCCTAGAAATATGTTCAATATCCATATCGTTTAGAAAATTTAAGACTTTTAAAAGATTATTGTGATGATTTATCTAGTCACAATTTCCAAAGCATCCCTATTCTTTAACTCATATGCTTTTCCCAATGCTCTTTTGCTTCTCGCATCAATTGCCCTTATAAAATTATTTCCAAAATCGGTATGAAGATGGTATGCAAAATCTAGAGCGGTGCTTTTAGGAGGTAATAAGAAGCAATCGGGCAATATTCTACCTTTGCTATCTGCAAGTTTATTTGCTGATGCCGGGAAAATAGCAAGGTAACCAAGAATATCAAAGACGGCTAGATTAAGAATTGCCTGAACCCCCGTGCCTTTCTCAAACTTATCAAGAACATCTTTTTTTATTCTATCCAATGCTTCTTTTTGCTTTTCATTTAAATTGCCTAAAATCTCAAAATTTTTTTCTCCCGGAATATACTTGATAAGATTTGCTTTTGCGGCTTCCCTTAATGCAAGCTCGGAATCAGCAGAACACGGGATTATAATTGAATTAGGATAAGTTGACTTTAGCATTTTGTAATTTTCCTCCCCCTCTTCTAAATCTATTTTATTTGCAGCAATTATCATTGGCTTGCTTTCTCTCCTCAATTCAGAAGCAAATTTCATTAATTGCGAATCATTCCAACTGCTAGGTTTTTCTAAAAAGCTTAATTTTAACAATACTCTCTTAACATGTTCCTCGTTTACTTTCAATCCTGAAAATTGCTTAGCCACAGCCTCTGAAAAACTAAGATTTTCTATTTCTGCTTTTCTTGCAAAACTTCTCCAAACCTTCATAAGAAGATTAAAATACCATTTATCCAACTCTTCCTCCAAAACAATAACATCATTGCAAGGATTATAGTTCTTGGTTATTTTTCCTTCTGCATCTGTTGTTCCAGAAACGTCAACTATTTGTATAAATACATCAGCCTGCCTTAAATCATCTAAAAATTTATTTCCAAGCCCCTTTCCTTCAGAAGCGCCCTGCACTAGCCCTGCAACATCCATCAAATCAATTGGAACAAATCGCTTATGCTCTATGCAAAATCCGTGAGCAGGCATACATTGAGTATTCAATTCCTTGTCTATGCAATCAATTTTTACATATCCAATTCCTTGATTTGCTTTTATTGTAGTAAACGGATAAGAAGCAATCTCAACTTCTGCTAAAGTAGCCGCCTTAAAAAAAGTACTTTTTCCAACAGAGGGCTTTCCAACGAGTCCAATCAACATAGGACTAGTTATGATAAAGTCTATTTAAAATTATTTATATAAAAATATGAGCCTACACGGATTTGAACCGTGGACCCCCGCCTTTCTTAGTTGTTCTTTTGAATCGAACCAGGAAAAACATATTCCTTATGGAATAAGCTCTTATAAGAGCGGTGCTCTAACCAGGCTGAGCTATAGGCTCTTGATATATAGTTTTGCCACCTCAGACTGGTTTAAATTTATTTCCCTAACTAACCAGGCTGAGCTATAGGCTCTTGATATATAGTTTTGCCACCTCAGACTGGTTTAAATTTATTTCCCTAACTAACCAGGCTGAGCTATAGGCTCTTGAAAACAACCTTGCGGTTTTTTTCGATTTTCCCTTTTTACAGGAATAGCAATTTCTAATTGCCTCCGATGAAATTGCCAACATCTTATCCTCAGCATGGTTTAACTTTGTTTCTAACCAGGCTGAGCTATAGGCTCTTGATATATAGTTTTGCCACCTCAGCATGGTTTAACTTTGTTTCTAACCAGGCTGAGCTATAGGCTCTTGATATATAGTTTTGCCACCTCAGCATGGTTTAACTTTGTTTCTAACCAGGCTGAGCTATAGGCTCACATATTATTGAATGAAATCTAAGAGTATTTAATTTTTATGTTTTGGCTCTTTAATTTACATACTTTCTTTAAAACAAAAGCCTTTAAAACTCTTTTTCCGTACATCTTATATGAGGAAGGGTAAATCAAAGAAAGAAGAAGACGATAAAAAATTATTTGCATTTTTAGCAGTATTTTTAAGCATTATTGGTTTCATAATCGCTCTCATTGCAAAAAGAAAGGATAAGTATGTAATGTTCTATGCAAAAGAAAGTTTAGTATTGTTTATATTTGCAGTAATCCTCACAATTGCAGGATATATTATCAACCTTGTAACTTTTGGATGGCTGAGTGTAATTCAACAATTAATCGGTTTAACAATCTTAGTTTTCTGGGTATTTCAGATAGTTTATGCATTATCTGGAGAAGAAAAAAGTACCCCCATAATAGGGAAGTACGTTAAGAACATAAAACTTTAATCGAGTATTTTAGTTATGTTTAAAAACCAGTTTTTTCTCAAATAGTTATAACTTTAAAAAAAAGAATACGCCCCGATCGTCTAGAGGCCAAGGATACGGCCCTTTCAAGGCTGCGACCCGGGTTCGAATCCCGGTCGGGGCGTAGAATTCAATTAAATTCCAATGCTAATAAAAAATTCCAAGAGACGAAACTCAAGCAATATTTATAGAAAGATATTCTAAATCGCTGTTTCCTGCTTCGTCAGAAGCCCTTATAACCAGATTATGCTCTCCTTTGCTAAAATATACCTTTTTAGAGCAAGCATTATTCTTAAGATTTATACACAAGGTTTTCCACATAGGATTTAAATTGAAATTATCTCGGTATTCAACTTTATTGAAACTATATCTGTCTTCATTCAAAATAGTCATGTTAAAATAAACATATTTTCCTGCAATAGGATTTTTGAAGTCTTTTATTTCTGGAGCAATCGTGTCAACTTTTAATCTTGTTGGTTTTGATTCATCAGTGTTATTTAATATGTCTATAATTATGAATTTATATTCAATCTCTTGCCCATTAAATGAATCCAAATTTAATGAAACTTCTTTCTTTATCGATAGTAAAAAACCTATAATTTCAAGAACAAGCCCTACAAGAGGAAAATATACCAATGGAAGTGATTTCTATATAAGGTATACTGAGAATAATTGTAAAACACTAAAAATTTTAATCAA
>Ga0172381_10003780_pt1 | contig 15850 bp, 14 predicted proteins | sample Leawel6488metaG_FD_119754 | JGI IMG/M metagenome (GOLD analysis project Ga0172381, IMG submission 119754) | Leachate microbial communities from a municipal landfill in Southern Ontario, Canada - Leachate well 64-88 metaG | ecosystem: Engineered > Solid waste > Landfill > Unclassified | place...
AGCGGGAGACGGGGTTCGAACCCGCGACATCAACCTTGGCAAGGTTGTGCTCTACCAACTGAGCCACTCCCGCATTTTAAGCTAACTAAAAAAATATCTACAGTTCAGAGTGCGTAGCGCGTAGTTCGTAGTAAGATTAAGAGCTTATAGTTAAAAACTTTCAGCTTTAAACTACCAACTTTTCTACGCACTACCGACTACGAACTACGAACTCAAATTGCGGACGGAGGGAGTTGAACCCCCACAGGTTGCCCTATATGGTCCTAAGCCATACGCGTCTGCCAATTCCGCCACGCCCGCGTCGTTCTTCCCTCGTCCCTCTTCCTTCGTCTTTCGTAAACAAGTGAGCCTCCCGCGATTCGAACGCGGCACAGCCATCTTAAAAGGATGGTGCTCTACCAAATGAGCTAGAGGCCCAAAATTAAACCCTAAATATAATTTCCAAATAACAAACTTATCAAATAATACCAATAAATACCAAAATACCGTCAGAACCGGCTAAATATCCGTAAGTTCTTTTTCTTTGCCCTTAAGCAACTCTTCTATTTTAACGGTATATTTATCCGTCATTTTTTGCAAAGCATCCAGGCTGGTAAATTTATTATCCTCGGAAATAACCTTATCTTTTTCCATCTTTTCCAGGGCTTCTCTGGAATCGCGCCTGATAGTACGCAATGATATGCGCCCTTCTTCGGTCATTTTATGAACCACTTTTACCAATTCCTGGCGCCTGTCTTTTGACAATTGCGGCAAAGGTAAACGAATAAGCTTTCCATCGTTCTGCGGCGTGATCCCCAGGTTAGACTTCATTATCGCTTTTTCAATCTCTACTATAGCACTGACATCCCAAGGCTGCACAGTTATCATATGAGCATCCGGAGCGGCTATAGCGGCTAATTGCTTTAAGGGGGTATGCGTACCGTAATAATCCACCTGCAATCCTTCTACAAGGTGCGGACTGGCGCGTCCGGTACTTATTTCATGTAATTCGCGCGTCATTGCTTCTAACGCTTTCTTCATCTTTTCTTCTGTCGCGTTTAAAACTTCCTTGGAAGTCATAATTCCTCCCCTTAGATTCAAAAAAATTAACTTACTATAGTCCCGATTCTTTCGCCTAAACAAGCCCGTTTGATATTTCCTGATTTATTCAGGCTGAATACCACGATCGGCAACTTATTATCCATGCAAAGGCTGACTGCCGTAGCATCCATCACTTTCAGGCGCATTTTCAAAACTTCTATATAATTAAGCCTAAAGAACTTTTTAGCGGATTTGACCCTCATCGGATCCGCGGTATAGACCCCATCAACTTTAGTAGCTTTTAATATGGCGTCGGCATGCATCTCTACTGCCCGAAGTGCCGCAGCCGTATCAGTAGTAAAATACGGATTGCCTGTTCCGGCGACAAAAATTACCACCCTTCCCTTTTCAAGATGCCTGATCGCTCTCCTCCTAATATAAGGCTCGGCGACCCTCTGCATCTCTATCGCGGTCATAACCCGGGTAGGTAATTTATTTTTTTCTAAAACATTCTGCAATGCCAGGCCGTTTATTACCGTAGCCAGCATTCCCATATAATCCGCAACTGATCTATCCATATCCAGGCCCCGTGACGCGCTGTTTTCCTGTCCGCGGAAAATATTTCCCCCTCCTAAAACAATAGCGACTTCCACGCCAAGGCCTTTTACCTCTTTTATCTGGCGGCAAATGTCGACCAGAACATCATTATCAATGCCATGCTCTTTAGAACCCTGCAGGGCTTCACCGCTGATCTTCAAAACAATTCTTTTAAAAATTGGATTTTTCATTATTCCCCGATCTTGAAACGGGAGAATCTACGGATAACTATATTTTCTCCGAGCTTGGCAATAATGCTAACCATCAGATCCTTTATAGTCATTGACGGATCTTTCACAAAAGGCTGCTCCAAAAGGCAATGCGCCTTATAATAATCTTCTTTATTTTTTTCATGTTTTAGAACTTGCGCCGGCACTTCTTCTTTGGCGACATAAAGCGGAGCGCAGGCAGTAATGTGCATGGCCAGGTCTTTGGTAAAATTGCAAAAATCTTCTCCGCGGGCCACAAAATCGCTCTCAGCATTCACCTCTACCAGGACTCCGATCTTATTGCCCATATGCACATAGGCTTCGATCCTGCCTTCTTTTACCTGACGGTCCTGCTTTTTAGCCGCGATGTCCGCGCCGCGCTTGCGCAAAAATGCCACAGCGTCTTTCATGTCTCCCTTAGCATCCTCAAGCGCCTTTCGGCAGTCCGATACGCTGGCAGACGTAGCATTTCTTAATTCTTTTACCGCATCTAAAGATATCTTCATTTATATACTCCCTCCAATCTTATATTTTCTTTTTTGTTTTAAACTTATCATCCGACGCAGATTTCACATGAACCTTTTTGACGGGCTTAGCATCATCCTGCGGGGTCGTTTCTTCAATAATCTCTTCAATTTCCTTGATCTTGACCTCTTCTTCAGGCAAAACCAACGGAACTTCTTCCATCTTTTCCTGTTTTATCGCCGCGCCGCTTTCAGACAGATAAGATAAGAACTTCTTTCTGCCTTCAATTATGGCTTCGGCAATAGTAGAAGTTATTAACTTAATTGATTTTATGGCATCGTCGTTGCCGGGGATCGGATAATTAACGATATCAGGATCGGAATTAGTATCAACCAGGGCCACAATCGGTATAGCCAGCTTCTTGGCCTCTTTTACCGCGGTCATTTCCTTTTTAGCGTCAATAACAAACATCGCTCCAGGCATACGCTCCATAGGCACTATACCGGAAAAGTTCCTATTCAGCTTAAACAATTCTTTTTCAAGCCGGGCAACTTCCTTTTTAGTGAGTTTCTGGAAAGTGCCGTCCTCGCGCATCTTTTCAATGTCTTTGAGACGGTTGATACTCTTCTTAACAGTAGCAAAATTAGTCAGCAAACCTCCCGGCCAACGCTCAGATACATAATACATACCACTGCGCATGGCTTCCTGCTTGATCACTTCCTGAGCTTGCTTCTTAGTACCTACAAATAAGACCATCTCGCCCTTGGATGTAATATCCAACAGGTAATCCCTGGCTTTATTCACACATTCCTCTGTCTTCTCGAGGTCCACGATATAAATACCGCTTCTCTCGCCGAAGATAAACTTCTTCATTTTCGGGTTCCAGCGTGAGCTTTTGTGTCCGAAATGAACACCTGCTTCCAAAAGTTGTTTGATTAGTTCTGAAGGCACGTTAATTCCCCCTTTGATTTTGATGAATAAAAGCTGTTTTATTACCTAAAAACAGTTTTTTAAGTATAACATAAAACGAACACTATGCAACAACTATTTCTTAAAATATACGGGGTACAGGGACCTGCCTGCCGGCAGGCAGGCAAGGGGCAAGGTGCAAATCACGGCTGAATTTCAGCCTAACAGCCTGCGGATTATCTCTGTATCTCCTGCATCTGATAAAGCTTATAGTATAGCCCTTTCTGGGCGATCAGCTGATCATGGGCACCCTGTTCAACGATCATCCCTCCTGACAGGACCACAATCATATCGGCATGCCTTATGGTAGAAAGCCGGTGTGCTATAACAAATACAGTGCGGCCTTCAATAAGCCTGTTCAAGGCCTCCTGTACTATGCGCTCGGAAGTAGTATCCAACTGCGAAGTGGCTTCATCAAGCAATAATATCGGCGGATTCTTCAAGAGAGCCCTGGCTATAGCCATCCTCTGGCGCTCTCCGCCGGATAATTTCATTCCCCGGTCACCGATAATCGTGTCATAACCTTGCGGTAGATGAGTTATAAAATCATGTATATGCGCTTTTTTCGCGGCTTCCTCTATATCGTTTTGCTTAGCCTGAGAACTTCCATACGAAATATTCGCCCGGATAGTATCATTAAAAAGAATTGTCTCCTGGCTGACAATACCGATCTGATCACGCAAAGATCGCAAGCTGACATCCTTAATGTCTATCCCGTCAATGAGCACTCTGCCTTGTTTAGGGTCATAGAAACGCGGGATCAGGTCAACCAAGGTGCTCTTGCCCACTCCGGAAGGCCCGACAACCGCCAGCATAGAACCGCGCTTTACCTTAAGATTAATATTTCTTAATATCTCCTTACTATCATAATTAAACCAAATGTTCTCAAAAACAACATCATTTTTAAACCCGGTAAGTTCTAAAGCCAGAGGCTTTTCTTCTACCGACGGAAAAGTCTCCAATACCTCGTGTATCCGGGTGCTGGCTGACACTGCCTGTTGATTCAACGAATGCACCTGGCTTAATTTCTTAAAAGGCCGCACAAGAGAAAATAGCGCGCCTAAAGACAACCCAAAAACACCGAAGGAAATCTTACCCGCTATCACGTCTTTACCCAGCCAGACAAAAACCGCTATCCCTGCGATACATCCTAAGAACTCAGTTGAAGGCCCCAAAAGCAGCAAGCGCTTTATAGACTTCATAGCCACTTTATAATAATCGTTGTTTATGGCATTGAACCGTTTGATCTCATATTGCTCCATATTAAAAGCCTTGACGATCCGCGCGCCGATAATTGTTTCATAAAGAACTGAATTGATATCAGCCATCTTTTCCTGGCCGCGCTTGGATAACTTACGCAACGCCTTACCCATATTAATTATCGGCAGGCTGATCAACGGCATAAGCACCACAACCACTATTGCCAGCTTAGGATTTAAGCTAAGAGCAAGTATCCCGAAAAGAATTACCTGAAATGTTTGATAAAACATATCCGTAGAACCATAGGAAACCGCGTTTTCCACGAGTTTCACGTCATTAGTTATCCGCGACATCATCTCCCCCCCGCGTTTCTGGGTAAAATAGTCCAAAGATAAACTCTGAAGCTTGGTATATAGCTGAGAACGGATATCGCGGACTACGCGCTGGCCGATATCAGACATAAGATACCCCTGGAAGAAAGAAAACAACCCTTTAAGCAGAAAAAGCACAACCATCACTATTGCTACCCACTTTATCAAGACATTCGGAGGAGTGGCATTAAGCAGGTCGATAAAACTACTTATAAACCGCGGCAATTTTACCGGGATAACGATCTGCTTATTGGTCATGATCCGGTCAGAAACCGGAATAATCATTGCCAGGGTAAAATTATCAAACAAGGCGGAAAAACCCATGGTGATAATAGCAAGGATAAATGTGCTCTTGTGCGGCTTGACGAATTTTAGTAACTTAAAGTAGTCTTTCATCTTTTGTTCCTGTTGGAAATTTTTAGTATTCTACCACAAGGCATACCGGTTGTCGAGAGGTGTTTATTACTTTTGTATATTTGCAGGCGTACACATAAGAGAAAAAACCAGGCAAGAAAAATAACTGTAAGTAATAATTGTACAATCTATTTCTTGTCTTTATCCACCGCTTGAGAACCTTTTCTCTCTTTTTCGGTCTTATTCCCATTAATAATTACACAGGTAAAGAAAAATACAACTACCCCCAAAAGTACATACACAGGCCAATCTTGCCCCAAGTTAATACCCATATAATATCCTCCCTTATTGCGCTATGATTCAATGTTGATAATAACTTCCTCAGAACACTATGCTCTTGTTTATTAACCTAGACGAATAACCATTGCTACATAAAAAAGATAAATAATAATAAACATAACGCCAATCCATCTATCAATAACTTTTCGCTTACCTACGAACGCGCTTACAAACAATAAAACACTGGACATGATCGCAATTATGATAGCAAAATTATCTTGAGGCCGTAGAGGTAAGGGTCTGATAATAGAGCATACTCCTAATACCAAGAAAATATTCACAATATTAGAACCAACTATATTACCAAGGGCTAAATCTGAATGCTTTTTTAACGCAGCCACAACAGAAGCGGTTAACTCCGGAAGAGAACTACCCAGCGCAATCACGGTTAAGCCAATTACTGTTTCTGTTATATGCAGCTTTACCGCTATAAATACTGCTGCAATAACAACCAATTTGGCCCCTACAAATAACGCAAATAACCCTATAATGATCCGAATAATTGACTTTACCGTATCTAGCCTTTTATTTTCTACTCCTAAGAGCTGTGGCGTCGTTTTACTGATACTTACAAGATAATAAAGATAAATCGCAAAAAAACTTAGCATAATTAACCCGTCTATCCTGCTAAGCTGCGGATAGCTAATCCCCTCAATTAACTTATCATTGCCTAATAATAACACTGATAATGCCGCAACAAATGTAAATGGAATCTCTTTCCAGACTACGCCATGCCGGATCTGCAAAGGAAAAATAACCGCTGCTACGCCAAGAATAAGCAGAATATTAGTAACATTACTTCCCACAATATCCCCAATTACAATCCCGGTGTTGCCTCTTATAGCGGCTGTAATATCAATAAACATTTCAGGCAAAGATGTTCCAAAAGCTACCACAGTCAAACCGATGAAAAAATCAGACACCCCTAAAGCCTTAGCCAAAGATGTACCACCCTCCACCAACCAATGAGCGCCCTTGATCAGAACGAAAAAACCGATAACAAATAATACTCCCTGCGACACCCAATCCGCTGACATTAACACCGCCTATTTTTTTATTCGCTTTAATGTTTTAGTTTCTTTTCCGTCAATACCCTGCCTGAATATACGGCTATAGCAAAATATAAGTAAACTGATTATGCACCCCCAGGAAATAATCATAAAAATCCAACCGCTTAGCTTCAACTTGCACCCCCTTTGCATAGAGATGAGAACTTGTCAATTCGATGAAACAAAATGCTTAATAACAAAAACGCCACCCCGCATTTACATGCGAGATGGCGGCCCGACCATCCATTTCCTTCGGAAAGCGCAATATGCTTCCGAACCCTTATCAACAAATCATCACAAATTAACTATATCTTCCGGATGATATAACGAAAGAAATAATAGCATATAATCTCTCAAATGCCTGGTGATCAGGAAATTATTTTTTATATGCGCCCTCCCGTTCTCTCCCAATTTCTTGGCATATTCGGGGCTGCTCAAGAACTGTTTTATGGCAAAACTAGCACCCTCAACAGAATGGCACAATAGCCCGGAGTATTTATGCTTTATTTGCAGGGGGATGCCTCCGACATTGGAAGCCACTACAGGTTTGGCCTTCCACAAAGCCTCAGCCACAGTCAGGCCAAAGCCTTCCTTAAGAGATTTCTGTAAAATAATATCCGATGCCCTTTGCAAAGCATTAACCTCCAGGTCATTTTGCGGCAATAACAAAATATGGATATCCGGGTCTTTTTTTGCTTTTTCCCTGACCTCGGCTAAAACCTCAATCCCTTCCGGGTCATCTTCAGCAGTTCCTCCCGCCAATATCAACTGGCAATCTGTATATTTCTTTACCTGCAGGTACGCTTCAATTACGCCGACAGGGTCCTTCAGGCGGTCAAAACGCGAAATCTGAGTAATAATAGGCTTGTCTTTTATGATCCCGTATTTTTGTAATACAGAATCAATCATTTCCTGCGGAATCTCTTTATTCTTATCGCTTAAAGGGTCAATTGAAGGCGAGATCAAAAACTGCCTTATAGGCAGCCTGGGAGAAAAAGACGGGGCAGAAAATACCGCCGAGTCATACTGAACGATATAGTCCATAAGAAATCTCCACACCTTTTCGTTAGGGTTTGATACATCAATATGGCAGCGCCAAAGCCATTTATTAACGGCTTTCTTTTTTATCAAAGCTATCGGCTGCGGGTCGTGAATAAAAACAATATCCCCGTATATATCAAGATTGTCGATATTCTGCCGGCTAGTCTCCATAAACACCTCAAAATCTCTTTGGGTAATCTCTTCGGCCCTGCCGTGCAAAGCATTATGGAATTTCTTTGTCGTTTCGAAAAATTGTTCTCCGCCCTTTATAACGTCCCATTTCGCATCAACTCCCAACTCTCTCAAAAACGGCACCATCCGGTTAAGTATCTCAGCTACCCCGCCTCCTACAGGAGTAGAATTGATATTCTGAATAACTTTCCCCTTCAGCCGTTGGCCAAGAAGCTTCAGATCATCAATAACGGGCTGGCCTACCAAAGGAATATATTTATCTATCTCCGGCATATTATTAGTTTATCCTTTTCTCAATCATATGAATAATTTTTCTTCTTAGGTCCTCTAAAGTACCAGTATAAGGGTCAAAACTTGAAAGGTTTTTTGCCAATTTCTTGTCTCCCAAGGCGCTCTCTATCCAAAGCGAGAAATCGTTAGTAGGTTTTTCAAGCCTAAGCCGCGCTTCAAAAACATGAAAATAAATAGAATCCATGGTAATTTTTTTTAAGATATCCGCGAATTCCGCCAGGTCATAAGCAATATAATTTGTAGGTAAAATAAAACTTACCGCTTTTATAAAATGGAATTCCTCTCCCGAACGGGAGAATTTTAATTTAGCCATCGGGTTATCATTTAAATATTTTTCAATGGTTGAGGCGATCTTGTCACGCAGGTCCCGGATGGTTGAATACTGTATCGTATCAATACTGACCAACCTTTCTCCCAGTTCATCCTCTCCGAGGACATCGGTTACCCAAAAAGCAAAATCATTAGGAGGCTCAGGAGAAAGAAACTGATGTTGCTGCAGGAACCTATGAGTATGGTGGTAAATACATGAACCGGGAACCTCTTTGATAATGGACAAAAGCTGGCCCAGGGTAGTGGCGCGCAATCCGGTTAATTCCGATAAATGCAGCCTAGTACAAAATCTAAACGGTTCTTTTGCTTTTATAAGTTCGGCCATAATTGTCCGCGCGTTAGCCCCGGTATTAAACGTAAAAACTTTATTACTTCCCACGTGTCCTTCAAATAGTAATCCGCCCCGGACCGCAGGGACTTTCCCACAAATATAGTCAAGCCCTTACCCTTCAAAGCCCTAAAAGCGTCCTCATCAGTTGAATCATCGCCGATATAAACCGGTAAGACCTTTTTTCCTCTCAGGATCCAACGCTCCCTGGCAAGAAGCCACAAAGAAGCCTTCCCCTTATCCCATCTGACAGGAGGTTTTATCTCGTAAACTTTCTTACCGGGATCAACCCTGATCTTATCCCGTGCAGCATAGGGAGCGGTTATTTTAAAGAAAATACTTAGAAATTCCCGCTGATCTTTTTTAGCTACCAGCCGGTAGTGAACGCTAATGGTCAATCCTTTGTCTTCAATCAAAACCCCTTTAATTCCTGAAAGCCTGCCGGCAAGATCTTTATATATTTTCCTGATAACAGGCTTTGATGCCGATGGAACAGGCGCTCTAAATTTTATCCGCGGGCCTTCTATTTCTAACCCATGGTTACCCGAATAAATCGCACCCTTAATGCCCACGGCTTTTTTAATGCCTTTTAACGACCTGCCGCTAATAATACACAGCCTACAATACCGGATCCCGGATAATCGCCGTAATAATTCTTTTGTTGCCCCGGGGATCAACGCGTTTTTAGGAGTTTGCGCGATAGGCGTCAATGTCCCGTCATAATCCAGTAAAAGCAGGATAAATTTATTTTCCAACAGCTTCTTGATCTTGTCAAATCCGGAAAACAGATGCTTCATCAGTTTAAGTTTGGTTTCTATTCAACGCGGTTAACTCAGTTATAATATTGCCTGCCCAACGGTAAACATTATTTTCTGCGGTGATCTTACGCATATTCTGCATACGCCTTGCTTTTTCTTCCGCGGGCATCTCTATGGTAAATTTTATCGCGTCGGCAAATTCTTCTATTGAATACGGGTTGATCAGTACTGCGTCCGTTAATTCTTTTGCGGCTCCGGTAAAACGGCTTAAGATCAGGGCCCCCTTGCCGTCTTTCTTTGAAGACACGTATTCTTTAGCCACCAGATTCATCCCGTCATGCAAAGAACTGACAATACACATGTCGCCCAAAAGATAAAAAGGCCTAATCTCTTCAGGAGAAAAATGGCCTTTCAGATAAATAACCGGTCTCCATTCGCCTTCGGAATATTTCCAATTTTTCTTTTCGACCAATTCATCTATCTCCGCGATCAGGTCATGATAACGTTTTATGTGCGTGCGGCTGGGAGCAGCCAGCTGAATAAAAACAAACTTATTTTTATACTGCGGATATTTTTCCAAGAACCTGTCAATAGCCATTATACGTTCAACAATTCCTTTGGTATAATCTATCCTATCCACCCCGACAGCGACTATTTTATCCTGAAGCTTAAATTCCTGGCGGATCAATTCTATTTTTTTTAGTTCCGCCTCAGTCGTAGAACTGCCGGCATAACCGTCCAGGCTGATCGGAAAAGGCTTAACAAATGTCTCATTACTACCCCTGATAATGCTGAACTTCTCCGTATCAACGCGGCATTCAATCAAACGGTTAGCGGTATCCAGGAAATTATTACAATGGACCTGTATATGGAAACCTATCAGGTCACATGCCAGCATCCCGTCAAGTATTTCCTGCTGATACGGGCATATTGTAAAAACCTCCGGGTTCGGCCAAGGTATGTGCCAGAAAAGGGCCACTTTCGCATCCGGCCGCTTTTCTTTGATCATCTTGGCAAGCAGGGTAAAATGATAATCCTGGATAAAAATAAAAGGGGTTTTTACCGGCAGCTCTTCCAGGATACTATCGGCGAATTTTTGATTAACTTCTTTATACATCCGCCAATCGGCTTCTCTGAATATCGGCCGCGTGTGAGTAACATGGCACAACGGCCACAGCCCTTCATTCGCAAAACCATAATAATACCCCTCTTCCTGCTCTTTGGTCAACCAGACCCTTTTTAAGATATACCGGTTATCTTCAGGCGGAACTCCCAATTTATTTTTTGAATTTACGAATTTTCTATCCGCATCCGTACTGCCATGCGCGATCCATGTCCCGCCGCAGGCGCGCAGTATCGGGTCTATCGCGGTAACAACGCCGCTGGCAGGCCTGACACATTTAACCGCGCCGCTTACTTCATCAATAACATGCATATAAGGCTCTCTGTTAGACACAACAAAAAAAGTATTATCGCCCAATTTGACATGGATCAGATCCCTTAATTTACCCTCTGTCCACAAGTCTTCCTTTTGCAGGCGCGCGTGCGCTTTTTCAGTTACTGCTTTCCGCGCCACTCTCAGGCCTAAAGCCACCTGCTCAACTTCACTGACAAGCTTGCCAAATTCACCTTTTTCTTCAAACGGCCGCAGTTTTTCAGTTTCGCCTTTCTGAAAATAAGTGAACCACTGAGTGAGCCTGCGCACCGGCAGAATAAATATCTGCCTCTGGATCAGCAAGGCAATAGCCGCGATAAACACGATCAAAATGATCAGAGTAATGCTTATTCTTTTCCACAAAACAGCCAAAGTAGTAAATAGGTACGAGGTATCATAAACAACCTCTACAGCCCCTAAAGTGACACCGTCATCTCCCAGTATCGGCTGGATATAACTATAAACTGAATAATCCCCAAATTGCTCTATCGCCCCGAACGCGGCCCTGCTGTTCAGGGCTCCTTTAACATAAGGCTTATCTTTCTGTCCCCAGCCGGAGATCCTCTCGGTTATGGCCAATATCTGCCCATCCTTATCATAGATCACACAACCCTGCATCCTCTCTCTATTCTGAAAACTTTCCACCAGGCGCTGAGCTGATCTCATATCATTATTAATAAGCACGTATTTAGCTGATAATTCTACGCTTTCAGCCACGGCTTTGGCTTTTCGTTTCAGGTCATCCATAAGCTTTTCTTCCTCATAATTAACCTGAATTATGCCAAATATGGTAAAGACTATGCCGATTATGATCAACAACGGAAAGATAAATAAAAGGATTCTTTTCATGGGTTTATTCTTTGGTCCTTAGCCAACCGTATAATTCTATTCTTTCTGATTTATTTCTATTCCTGCAGATAAAAAAACCATCCTGCGTAAAATTGCAAGATGGCGGCCCGACCATCTAAAAGCCTCCGGGAACAACAGTGAACCCGGACCCTTATGCGTTATTGTTTTAATATACCACAACTGGGATATAACTCAATAAATTAATCCGGCAATTAGGCGTTGCAATAACTATCAAAATTTTAGTTGAAAGCTATAACCCATTGAGTTATCATTGCTGTATGAATAAACTTAAGGTAGGGGTTATCGGCGTAGGGTACCTGGGCCAGATACATGCCCGCATATATAAGGAAACCAAAGGCTGCGAACTCGTGGCTGTCTGCGACACCAATCCGGAAAACCTTAAAACAGTCTCCCGGCATTTAAGGGTGCCCGGCTTTGCCGATTATAAGGAACTATTCGGCAAAGTTGACGCGGTTAGTGTTTCTACGCCTACCTTCTCCCATCATCAGGTCGCGGCTGACTGTTTAGAACATGGCTTACATTGTTTAGTTGAAAAACCCTTCACCCTAACCCTTGCTGAAGCTGATTCTCTTATTGAGATCGCCAAAAGAAAAAGCCTGATCCTCCAGGTCGGCCACATTGAAAGATTTAATTCCGCATTTGACGCTACCCATAAAATAATCAAAGAGCCGAAATTTATTGAATGCCACCGTCTGAGCCAATTTACCAACCGTTCTACTGATGTAGGCGCGGTCTTGGATATAATGATCCACGATATTGATATTATTTTGGGGCTTGTTAATTCCGAGGTTAAGAGCGTGGAATCAGTCGGCATAAATGTCCTGACCAAGTTTGAAGATATTGCCAATGCGCGAATAACCTTTGCTAACGGCTGCGTTGCAAATCTTACTGCCAGCAGGATATCCGACGAAGCAATGCGTAAGATCAGGATATTTCAGGAAAATATGTATATCTCGCTTGACTATAAAGACGCCAAGGCCTGTGTCTACCGTAAGATCGATTCTAAAATAACTAAAGAACACCTTCCTATTGAAAAAGAACAACCTCTACAAAAAGAACTTGCCTCATTCGTCAACTGCGTGATTGAACACAAAGAGCCGATCGTCTCAGGCGCTGTGGCGCGCCAAGCGCTTAAAGTTGCCTTACAAATACAAGAACAAATATGGCAGAAAAACAGGTCCTGATCATCTGCGGTGAGGCTTCAGGAGACTTGAATGCCGCTAATCTGGTAAATGCTGTTAAAACAATCGCTCCGAATATTAAATTCGCGGCAGTTGGCGGAGAAATGCTGCGCCAGGCAGGCTGCAGGATCATTTGCGATATAAAAGAATTTTCCGTGATCGGGCTCTTTGATGTCTTAAAAAAACTACCCAGGTTTTTCGCACTAAAAAAAGCATTACTGCAGGAATTACAGAATATAAAATTTGACGCCGTGATACTTGTGGATTTCTCCGGATTCAATTTACGGCTGGCTAAGGAAATAAATAAAACTGTTCCCACCATTTACTATATCAGCCCCCAAGTCTGGGCCTCCCGCGAAGGCAGGGTTAAGACCATAAAAAAGTATATCGATAAGATGATCGTCCTTTTCAAATTTGAAAAGGAATTTTACGCGCGATTCGGCATAACCGCTGAATTCATCGGCCACCCTCTCCTGGACATTGTCAAGCCGACGATGGACAAAGCGTCTCTTCTGGATAACCTGAAGCTTACCCGGGACAAAAAGATCATCGGCTTATTGCCTGGCTCACGCAAAACCGAAGTAGAAAAAATATTACCCATAATGCTTCAATCCTGCCGCTTAATGGAAAATGCATTGGGCCGCATTCAGATAGTGATAGCCAAATCAACCCAGGTAGACTGGAGTATTTACAAAAAGATCACCGGCAGGTTCAATTCAGACGCAAAAATAATTGAAAGCAAAACTTATGACTGCATAAATATCTCAGACTTCTGCCTTGTGGCCAGCGGAACAGCCACACTGGAAACCGCGATAATGCAAAAACCATTTGCCGTAATATATAAAATGAGCCTGCTAAACTACCTGCTATACCGGCCGCAGGTGAAAGTCCCCTTTATAAGCCTGGTCAACATACTGCCGGGCAAAATGATAGTCCCGGAATTCATTCAATTTAACGCTACTGCCAAAAATATATCCTCTAAATTGATAGGCATATTAAAAAATAATTCAGAACTTGAAAAGATCAACCTGGGATTGATCAAAGTAAACGAAATGCTCGGAGAAAAAGGCGCGTCCCGGAGGGCGGCCCGGATCATCGTTGATTTCCTTGAAGCCAAATGAAGACAAACCCCACAAAATGCGTAGCCGAGATTATTTCTATCCTCTCCTATATCAGTGATGTAGAAGGGGATCATAGATTATACCACTCTTGGAAAGTTGCAATACTATCCAGTAATATTGCCGGTAACAGGCTCAACAGCCGGGAGAGGAAAAACTTATTTTATGCGGCGCTTCTTCATGATATTGGCGGCATATCGCTGCCTTTTCATATAATCCACTATCTTTTACGCCAGGGAAAGGTTTACCGCAACATCGTCCTCTCTCATCCTATTGTTGGAGCAGGACTCACAACACAAATACCCCAAATGGGCACCGCGTCAAGATATATACTGGATCATCATGAATGGATAAACGGAACTGGTTACCCCAGAGCAAAGATAAAAGATTTTATCCCGCTTGCGGCGCAGATACTCAGGATCTCCGATACGATAGATATACTTCTTCAAAGCGGGCAGTACTCAAAACTGCCTTCCCTTACCAGGCGGCTCAAGGAAACAACAGGAAAAGAATTTGACAAAAGGTTATTCAATGCCGCGATAGCAGCATTAAAAAAGAACCGGCTATTTGATAGAATAAAAAACGAGGAAAATATCTTCGGGCTTTTTAAACACGAATTATCCAAAACCGGGCTTATCCATATCTCGCGTAAACACGATGCTATCGGAAAAACCCTGGAAACAGCCGCAGAGATAATTGACATGAAGCACCCCTTTACCGCTGGGCATTCGCTGCGGGTAAGCCATTATGCCATGAAAGTAGCTCTAGCCATGAAATTGAACCACGACGAAATTACAATAATCAAATGGGCGGGTTTAATACATGATATAGGAAAGGTAAATCTTGAACGTAAAATCCTGGACAAACCGGAATCTTTGACCGTGTCAGAATACCACAGAGTACAAGAACACACAAACCTGACTAATGAAATAATGAACCTAATATCAGAATTAAAATATCTGGCTCCTATAGCTTCCAGCCATCACGAATTTTTTGACGGTTCCGGATACCCGCATGGGCTTAAAGGCGATTATATACCATTAGGTTCAAGAGTGATCAGTATCTGTGATTCTTTTGATGCCATGATATCCAACCGTCCATACCGCAAAAATTTAACCCCCAAACAGGCCTGCGCGGAGATCAAAAAACGCGCCGGAGCGCAATTTGACCCGGAAATAGTCAAAATCGCCATCCCAATACTCAAAAAACTCTAAAGAATTATTCAAAACGATAAGAAGGCGGGATAATTTATGCCATGCGTCATTACGAAAAGCGATTTTTGCGACGAAGCAATCTCTTTATTGAGATTGCTTCGGGCTTCGCCCTCGCAATGACAAATTTAAATAGGGATTAGGATTTAAAATTACGGGCTGCTGCGATACGCTCTGCGACAGGCGGATGATCAAAGAAAAGGATCTTTATAAGTAAACCCGGGTTCGGGTCAGATAGATTCTGTCCGGCTAATTTTTCCATCATAGAGATAAAAGCGTCTTTTAACCCGGTATTGGCTAACGCTGCCTTATCCGCGTTTCTCTCCATCACCCTGCTTAACCAATTCTCCAACGGTTGTGTAATAATTCCGAACAGGATCATATAAATAAAAATAACCGGCAAGCTGGCAATATCGGTAAGTTTGGAAAAATTAAAATAATCCAATACAGCGGGGCTGGTTTTATAGATAAGATAAAATAACCCGACGCTCACGCAGGAATTCGTCAAAACCATCTTCCAAA
>Ga0172381_10003781_pt1 | contig 15849 bp, 13 predicted proteins | sample Leawel6488metaG_FD_119754 | JGI IMG/M metagenome (GOLD analysis project Ga0172381, IMG submission 119754) | Leachate microbial communities from a municipal landfill in Southern Ontario, Canada - Leachate well 64-88 metaG | ecosystem: Engineered > Solid waste > Landfill > Unclassified | place...
ACACTTAACGGAATCAGAACAAAAATAGGAAAAGTTGTTGAAAAAGAAGTTTCAAAATCAAATCCAATCAGTGTAATGATTAATTCAGGAAGCGGTGGAAATGTTTTAAACATCACTCAGATGGCATGTTGTGTAGGTCAGCAGGCATTATGGGCAAAGAGAATTGGAATTGGTTATCACAATAGAACTTTATCATTTTTTAAAGAAGGAGATTTAAGTCCAAGGTCAAGAGGATTTATTTACAATTCATTCCTTAAAGGACTTGAACCTTATGAATTCTTTTTTGGAGCAATAACAGGAAGAGATGCTCTGATGGATACAGCACTTAGAACTCCAAAGTCAGGTTATTTATACAGAAGACTTGCAAATGCTCTTCAAGATATAAGAGTTGAATATGATAAAACAGTTAGAGATGGAAGTGGAGCTATTATTCAGTTCAAATATGGCGGAGATGGAAAAGATGTTTCTAGATTACACAAAGATGGAGATGTTGCAGCTGGAGAAGCAATTGGTATTGTTACTGCTCAATCATTCGGAGAACCTTCAACACAGATGGCACTTAATACTTTCCACTTTGCAGGAGTTTCTGAGATGCAGGTTACTTCAGGACTTCCAAGACTAATTGAAATCTTTGATGCAAGAAGAACCCCTTCAACACCAACAATGGAAATTTGGCTGGACAAAGAACACAATAATGAAAAAGATGCAAGAGTTATTGCTGAAAAAATCCAAGAGATTAAACTCAAAGATATTGTGAAAGAAATTAAAATTAATTTTGCAGATAAAAAAATAGAAGCTTCTGTTGACAATGAATCAATCAAAAGAGTTCATTCTTCTATTGAAACAATTGCAGGAAGACTTAAAGAAAATGGCAATGACTGCAAGGTAAATGGAAGCACAATTATATTTAATGGAAAAGATTTGAACTTTAAAGAAATTTACAAGTTAAAAGAAAAAATAAAAGAATCACAAATTTCTGGAATAAAAGGAATTGAACAAATCTTAGTAGTCAAAAGAGATGAAGGATATGTAATACTTACTGCTGGAACAAATCTAAAAGAAATAATCAAGTTCAAAGGAGTAGAAAAAAGTAAGACAATCAGCAATGATATTCATGAAGTTTGTGAAGTCTTTGGAGCTGAAGTTGCAAGAGCTACAATTATTAGAGAAATTCAAAAGGTAACAAACTCTCAGGGACTTGACATTAATGAAAGACACTCTCAGTTAATCGCAGATGCAATGACTTCTGAAGGAATTGTAAAGGGAATAACTAGAATGGGAATAATCTCGCAAAAAAGTTCAATACTTGCAAGAGCAAGCTTTGAAACACCAGTTAAACAATTCGTTAATGCAACACTAAAAGAAAATAAAGATGAACTTAATTCAGTTATTGAAAATATAATCTTAAATCAACCAGTTCCAGTTGGAACAGGACTTCCAGGACTTATGGTTGAAGTTACTGGTCCACTTACAGATCAAAAACCAAAAAAAGATAAAAGTGTTGCTCATTTAACCAAAGATACAAAAGATTCTTCAAAACATTCAACTGAACCGATTGTTGAAAAAGCAAAGAAAAAAAAGTAAACAAATTAGTCTGTGTTTTCAAACCTCGAGGAGAAACATTTAAAAACTAAACATTCAATTCATTCTTATAAATCATTTTATATTCACATGGTAAAAATTTTAGATATGCAATTCATAAGATATGCAAACTTGTTTGAAAATGTAACAAGAATAAAAACAAATCATTGTTTTGAATATAATAATACAATTATTTTTGTTGTTCCAAGAAAACTTGTTATGAGAGCTATGGGAATCAATAATAAAAACATTGACCAGCTAAGTTATTTGATTAGTAAAAAAATAAAAATCATTGCAATTCCCAACGGAAAAGAAGATTTGGAAAGTTTTGTTTCTATGATAACAAGGCCTGTTAGATTTAAATCAATTGAAATAAGAGATAATGAAGCAATTATAACTGCAAATACTCAAAGCAAAGCTTCTCTTATTGGAAGAGAAAGAGTAAGACTTGAGGAAATGGAAAATATTCTTGAACAATACTTTGGAGTAAAAAAAGTAAGAGTTAAGTAATAAAAAGCATTTTTTTAGACGAGACTTACTCAAAAAAAGAATATTATTTTGCCATAATCTTTTCTAGTCCTTCAACAATTGTATTCGGAACGTCGATTAAAATCAATTCATGAACTGGTGAATTTAAACTGTTATCTGTTAAGACTGCAGTCTGACCATCATGACTTCTAAAACAAGAGCCATTTCCATCGAGGTTTATAGGATGCCCATATTGTTTTTGAAGAGTATCCCAAATCCGTGAATAAATTGAATTTAAACTTTCAGAATCCTTACCTTCATCATAAAAACTAATTACTGTTACTGCCATTTTTATTTTTACCTAGAACAAATTCAGAGGTATTTTTCACCTCGGTTTTATTAGATAAAAGTAGTTTTTAAATTTAATTACAGTTTTTTAGATATAACAAATTATTAATATTTCGGGGACATCCAAATTATTTATGAATATTCCTGCCTCGACAAGAAAAAATTTCTTCGATAGCTTTTTAAACCCTAATTATTATCATTAATTATTACTATTTAGATTAAAAATGGGACTTAGAAACGCAACAAAATTAATGAAGAACAGGAGAAAGTTCAGATGGAAGGACAGACCCTATAAAGTTAGAACTCTAAATCTTTTCAAAAAATCAGATCCGCTTGGAGGAAAAAATCAAGCAAAAGGAATTGTAATTGAGAAGGTTCAAAAGGAAGCAAAGCAGCCAAACTCAGCAATGAGAAAATGTTGCAAAGTTCAATTGATTAAAAATTCTCGAACAGTTACTGCATTTATTCCTGGAAATCTAGCTCAAAAATTTATCGATGAACATGATGAAATAGTTATTGAGAGAATTGGTGGAAAACAGGGAAGAAGTAAAGGGGATATTCCTGGAGTTAGATGGAAAGTTATTAAAGTAAATGATCAACCTTTGAAAAGACTTTGGAAAGGTAAGATCGAGAAGGGAAGAAGATAAACATGAGACAACAATATGATGAAGATTTGAATGAAGAGCAATTAATGCAACTCGAGAGAGAACTTAAAGAAGAAGAGGAAAAGAAAAAAGACCTAAACGGATTTAAGTTATTTGGAATCTATGATGTATCTGACATAAAAATCAATGACCCTGGAATGAGAAAATATCTTAATCTTGAACCAAAACTTGTTGTAAAAAGTTATGGAAGAATCAGGGAAAAATACTCTAGAGGAAAAATCAATGTTTTAGAATTGTTTGCAAACTTAATTGCAGTTCCTGGACACCGAGGAAAAAAACATAAGATACAAACTTTCTGGAAGTCTGGAAAATATTCACAAAATATGATGATAGTTCTTAATACACTCAGAATAATTGAAGAAAAAACAAAACAAAATCCAGTTCAAGTTCTTGTTACTGCGATTGAAAATGCTGCTCCAAGAGATGGAATCACAGTAATTGAGTATGGAGGAGCAAGATATCCTCAAGCAGTCGATATAAGCCCACTTAGAAGAGTAACAATGACAATAAGAATAATTGTTCAGGGAAGTTATGATAAATCTCACAATAAAAAAACCAAGATCGAAGAGGCTCTTGCAGATGAAATAATGAAAGCTTACAGGGCAGAACCTGATAGCTATTCAATGATTAAAAAAAGAGATTCTGAAAAGCAAGCTGATTCTGCTAGGTAATTTTAACTATGGCAAAAAAAGAAACACCGTTTGAGAAAATTCAAAGACTAATTTCAAGTCAGGATACAATTAGAAACATCGCTACTTCTGCTCATATTCACCATGGAAAAACTGCTTTAACTGATAATTTACTTGCTGCGGCAGGTATGATGAGTGAAAAGCTTGCTGGAGATCTCGAAGGTGGAATGCAGACATGGCAACACTCTGATGAACAGGAAAGACTTTTGACAGTTGATGCTGCAAATGTTTCAATGGCTCACGAACTTGAGGGTAAAGAATATTTAATCAATCTTATTGATACACCTGGACATGTTGACTTTTCAGGAAATGTTACAAGAGCTATGAGAGCAATTGATGGAACAATAGTTCTTGTTTGTGCTTCAGAAGGAATTATGCCCCAGACTGAAACAGTTATGAAACAAGCTCTTCGTGAAAGAGTAAAACCAATTCTTTTTATTAATAAAGTTGACAGAATGATTAAGGAATTAAAACTTACACCTGAAGGAATGCAAGATAGATTCATGAAAGTAATTGACCACTTCAATCTTTTAATTGAGCAAATTGCAGAACCAGAATTCAGACAAAAATGGAAAGTTAATGTTCTTGATGGTTCAGTAATTTTTGGTAGTGCAAAAGACAATTGGGCACTTTCAGTTGCTTATATGAAGAAAAAAGGAGTTAGCTTCAAGGATGTTATCAGCTTATACGATGGAAGCATGACTGAAGAAGAAAGAAAAAAATGGGTTTGGGAAAAAGCTCCATTATTTGAAGTATTACTTGATGCAGTAGTTAAACACTTACCTTCACCAGTTGAAGCTCAAAAATATAGAATTCCTAAAATCTGGTCATCAGGAGATTTAAGCACTGAATTTGGAAAAGGACTACTTAGTTGCGATAGAAATGCAGAAGTTGCTTTTGTAATAACAAATACTATTATTGAATCTAGAAGCGGAAAAGAAATCTCTGCTGGAAGACTTTTCTCTGGAACAATTAAAGAGGGAATGGAAGTTTATCTTAATAATGAAAAGAAAAAGCAAAAAATTCAGCAAGTTCTAGTTTACAATGGAATAAAACCAGAACAAGTTGCAGAAGTTCCTGCTGGAAATGTTATTGCTATAACTGGCCTTGTTTCCCAGCCTGGTGAAACTGTAACACTTACTCCTCAAGAACCTTTTGAAAATATTAAACATATTTTTGATCCAGTTATTACAAAATCTATCACAGTTCCAAAACCTCAAGACCTACCAAAATTAATTGAAGTTCTTAAAAAAGTTGCAAAAGAAGATCCAACCCTTAAAATTGAAATTAATGAAGAGACTGGGGAAAACCTTATGAGTGGAATGGGAGAACTTCATCTTGAAATAGTTGAAAATAGAATTAAAACTGAAAAAGGAGTTGAAGTGAAAACATCTGCACCTATTGTAGTTTATCGTGAAACTGTTGCAAAAAAAGGAATTGAAGGAGAAGGAAAATCACCAAATAAACACAACTTATTTTTTATGCAAGCTGAACCTCTTGAAGATGAAGTTTACAAAGCAATCAAATCAGGAGATTTACCTGAAAGAAGATTTAAGAAAAGAGAAGAAGAGATATGGAAGAAACTTAACGAACTTGGAATAAACAATGATGAAGCAAGACAATATATTCAAATTTACAAAGAATGTGCAATTGTTAACAAGATTAAAGGAGAAGTAAATCTTGGAGAAGTTATTGAACTTGTTATGGATGGTATTGAACAAGTTATTAATGCAGGAGTCTTGGCTCGAGAACCATGTACAAAACTCAAAATTAGTTTAACAGATGTAAAACTTCATGAAGATGCAATCCATAGAGGGCCTGCACAGGTTTATCCTGCTGTAAGAGATTCTCTTAGAATGACAATCAATAGTGCAAGTCCTTGCTTATTTGAACCAGTTCAAACTTTACTTATTGAAGGTCCACTTGAATTTATGGGTGAACTTACAAAGCTTGCTCAAAGCAAAAGAGGACAAATTCTTGATATTGAACAAGGATCTGGTCATGTTACTGTTAAAGTAAAACTTCCTGTTGCAGAAATGATTGGAATGGCTTCTCAACTTAGAAGTGCAACAGAGGGAAGAGGAACATTCTCTATGATTGATCAGAGTTTTGAAAAAGTTCCTTCAAATATACAACCTGAAGTTGTTAGAAAAATCAGGGAAAGAAAAGGTCTTGCTGATAACGAATAGAAATAAATGATTCTGTAGAAGAAGAGTTCTTGATGATTAAAATAATATGGAAAGATTTTATCCTGAGAGCAGCAAATTAAAAGAAATAATTGACAGTCAGGGATGGACTTTATTTGATGCAACACCTAAAAGAAAAAGGAACAGGCCAATTAGCTGGGATGAATTTGAAAAAAATGGTCCTGCAACCAAATTTGAAATAGGACACAATTATATTTTTGCGCGAATTCCAATTAAAGGACAAACATTAAGACAAGCTTATTCTGTTACAAAAGGACTTGGACCTTCATTATTTATTGAAGATGGAACAGATGCAGACAGGTGGGCAGGAATAGAACTTGTAACTGATTTTTATTTTAGGGGCAAACCTATTTTATTTTCACGACTTGGTTTTACGCCTGAATTTCTAGCAGTATTCTCCCCTAAGACAAGAGAAATGCCTGATTCAGATATTTTGGGAATTTGGTATCCAAAAGTTATTGATACTTTTGAAAAATACTTTAGGATTGCAACTCCTAAAGAATATGGAATACATAGCCCGATAAGAATGGTACACAGACTAGAAGATAATTAATTATTTCTTTATTTTCTTATATTCCAAATAAGAATAGATTATCAACCAGATTGATGATAATATTACTGGAACTAAAGTAAACCATATTATATAACCAGGAAAGAAAACTCCTATAATTGTTATTATTCCAGATATTTTAAAAAGAGTACTTCCAAGTTTATGAGTTTTTTCCCAGACTTTATCACTGCTTACTGTCCAGGGAGTTTTTATTCCAATGAACCAGTTTCTTTTTAATTTCTTTAAAATTATTCCAATATAAAAAAATAAAAATCCCAATGCTGGAATTAAAGCAAGACTCATATTAAAGCTAAATCCAAAATTCCATAAAATAGTTAGCAAATAAGCATAGAATAAAAAAACAATCATAACAAGTATAAATGAATCATAGTAATTACTAAAAGATTTATAATTCTTCTTTAGAGGGTCTAATTTTGGAAGATATATAAAAAGTAAAAAAAGAGCTATTGAGAGTAAAGGTATTAAAAAAATTCCCCAGAATTTAGACATAAAACCATCTACAAGACCACTAGAATTCCAGTGACTTGCTATTTTGTCTGGAAAGTGTCCATAAGAATAAATTCCAATTAAAAAAGAAAATACAATTATAAGTATTGCAGCAAGATGAGTTTTTTTCATAGTTTAATTAGGAATGGGTTGTTTAATAAGGTTTTTAATCTATTTTTTATTACTAAAGTCATGGAAAAAATAATTGAAATTATTGGATGGACAGGAGCAATACTTCTTGCAACATGTGGACTGCCTCAGTTAATCAAGACATTAAGAACAAAGAATTTTTCAGGGTTATCTTTAACATTTATTGTATGGTGGCTTCTTGGAGAAATTTTAACACTTACTTATATTGTATATACTGCCTGGAGATGGCCGCTTTTATTTAACTATGGAATAAACATAATTGTTTGCATTATTATGCTGATATTGTTTTTGTCTGCAAAGAAAAAATAATTCTAACTAATACTTTTATATACAACAATGCTTATATATTTCGAGTTACTCCCTTAATTTATGAAAAGAGAAATCATAATAAGTATTTTAACAATTCTATTTGTAGCTTTAATTGGAAGTGTTTCTGCAAGCTTATGCAAGAATTCCAATGGATATTATGAAGATTGCAAAAAAGTTAATGGATATTACTATGATTCTGATAATTACTATTACAGTTCAAGTTATTCATATGGCCAAATGGACTCTTGCAGAGATAGTAGAGGCAATTCTTATCCTTGCTATAAACAATATCGCACTAATCCAAATGATGATGAAGATTATTATGATTATGACCGATATTATTATAATGAACTTTCTATAAACTACAGAGATGTTTATGGCAATTATGTCACAGAAATAAGACCTGATTATACTAGAAGATATTGTCAGGATGATTGGAATTTACCCTGGCATTTAAGAACAAGTTCAAATTGTTATTCGGACTATGACCCAGTTTACAATAATCCTTACTACCCTGATATTTATGTCAGTTATAATAATCAACAAAATAACAACCAAAAAGATGTTGTTATTTATGTCAGATAATTCTTAGAAGTAAATCAACAAATTTATTAACTAAAATTACTTTAAAGTTCAATTAAAAAGAGAGTGAATAATGTGAAGAAGCCATATATAAAAAAGATAGGCAGATTTGGAGGATACAATGTTTTCTATGTTAATGGCTATTTTATAAGAAAAAATTATGACAAAGAGTTTACAAATTTTGGCAGCGAGCGATATTTTAAATTCATTCCAAAAAATGAATTCTGGATAGATTATGAAAATGGGAAAAAAGAAGCAAGATATTTTATAGAAAATTTTATTACAATTCAAAGAGAACTAAAAAATGGCAAGAGTTATAACCAGGCAGTTAAAATTGCAAATGAATATGAAAAAAAAGAAAGAAACAAATCAAAATTCCTGCAAAAAATTAAAAAAATAAAACAGAAAGAGGGAATCTTAAATAAAGTCTATAAAAAACAGCTCCTTACAAAATATAGCAAGAAAATCAAGATATATTCAGTTAGAGGAGACCTTGTGAGAAGTCTTTTCTTTATTGATTTTACAGAAGGTGGTCATGACAAGGTTTATACATTTGTACCCAAAGGAGAAGTATGGATTGATGATGATGTCTATAAAAAAGAAGTCCCATATATTCTTATCCATGAACTTCATGAAAGATATCTAATGGGAAAAGGCTGGGTTTATGATTCTGGAGGAATAGGAGTATTTTCAAGAAAAGCAGAAAAAGGGGAAAAATCTGCTCATTTTGAAGCTGAAAAACTTGAAGAATATTCAAGAGACCATCCTAAGGAAGTTAAAAAAATTCTCATAAAAGAAATAAAAAATAATGATTCCCTAAGAGAAGATTAAAACTACCCTTGAATGTATTTTAATTATCTTTAAATACTTAAATCCAATATAAATTATATGAAAAAAGAGAGTAAAAGAAAATTAGGACAGGTTTCTATTTTTATCCTACTTCTTGTAATTATAGTTGCAGGCATAGCTATAGTTTTTGTATTTAGAAATAATTCAACTCTTTCAAAAGCAACTGGTTCAAATACTGATTCTGCTGAAATTGGAGAGATAAACAATATGGTTGAAGATTGTGTAAAGCAAAGAGCAATCGATGGGATAAGGATTGTTGGACTCCAAGGAGGATATGTTAATTTACCTCAAAATTATCTTGCTACAAACATTACAAATATTGCATACGGATATTATATGGGCAAAAACACTCTTGCCACTAAGCCTGAAATTGAAACAGAGATAAGCGACTATGTTGAAAAAAGTGTTCCATATTGTATTGAAAGCGAGTTTAATAATTTTAATATAACAAAACAAAAACCAAAGGTAACTACAAAAATAAGCCCGGACTTTGTCTCAATTAGTGTGATTATGCCAATATCTGCAATTAAGGAAAGTCAAGCATTTACGCTTGATAAAGTACATAATAATGTAATTTCAGTCAGGCTTGGAAAAATGATTGATGTTGCAAATAAAATTATTGATCAGGAAATAGAAGAACCTAATTATATCCCTTTAAGTTACTTAGACGGGGTTGATTATAATGTCCTTGTAATGCCTAGTGACAATGACTTGATTTATGCAATTGTAGATGCTTCAAATAATTCTAAAAATGAAATTGTTCCATACAGCTTTTTATTTGCAAATAGATTTGGAGGAGAGAAATGACAAACAATAATTTCAAAAAGATAAACATTATTCTTGCAGGAATTATATTTATGGTTTTTATATTAAACTTGGTTAGTGCTGATGTTACAGTAACCGTAGGGAAAAGCCGCCCAGAGGATCCAGCAAAAACATACAATGACCTTAGTCCTGAACTAAAATCAAATGTAAATCAGCTTCAAAATTATATTACTAATAATTATCCTGATTTAAACCCTAATTCTAAAGATGCAAAGATAATTGTTAGTGGAGATGGAGCAGTCAAATTTGAATATAAAGGAAAAACAGCTCTTTCTGTTCCAAAAGGACTTAAAATAACTAATAATAATGGAAACATGGTGTTTAGTGGCAAGGTTGAACCGATTTTTACTCCATCTACTTCTGGGGGACCTGGGGGAAATAGAGAAATTCCTGCACTGGTAATAAATGGAAAATCCATAGGAGACTTTAAGCAGGGATATAATTTCTATGCAGAGCTTGAACAAGATAATAAAGCAGGAACTCAAAAAATACGAGTTGCAGGAGCATATTATCATTTGCAGTTTAGCAGTTGGAAAGTAGAAGGAAATATGATTCGTGAAAACTTTCTTCTGAGTGGGATAAAAGATGCAACAATAACTCTTGATTCTGCAACAGGAGAGATAAAAAACTTTGATGCAAAATTCAATGATCAATATGGAGGAAGTTTTACTCTTGATGGCAAAACCTATGAAAACCTAAAAGATATGTCGGTTTCTCTTGATAAAAATGGCTCAATATCTTATGCAAAATTAACCTCGCTTAAAGGTGGAATTTATAATTTTGAATATGGGGGTAAAAAATTTATTTTTAGTGCTTCTCCAAAAGGAGAAATTGTATTTGATCCACAAGGGGGGAAAATATCTGGAGAAAATGCTAATTTATTACTTGAAGGAAAAATCATTGAGTCTAAAGGAACTACATTTAGTGCAAATATGGACAAAGAAGGAAATATTGTAGATATTAGCCTTGGAAAAAACGGAAAATTTACAGAAGCCTTGGGAAACACTTACACTTCTTCAAAAGGACTTAATATATATTTTGATGGAAGAGACATTAAAAATGAAAAAAATGCAGTTTCTATATCTGCTGATGGAACTTCAAAAACTGCACTTAAAGGAGAGGTTGAAGTTACAACAAAATTAAGCCTTCATTACAAAGGAGAAGGAAATTCCTATACATTATTTGATGCAAGTCCAAATGGCGGTAAAAAATCATTTGAAGTAAAAGAAGGAAATGCCCAGATTGATAATGGAAATGCAAAAATACTTGTAAAAAATGGAGAGATTTTCCTGGAAAGAATGATAGGCAAGAACAGCAATGGAGAAGAATTTTTAGTTAAAGCATCTGGAGAAGGCAACAAAGAAACTGTTGCAGATATTTCAAGGTCAAATAATGATTTTTCAGTTTCTGTTAAATCATTTGTAGACGGAAAAGAAACAGGCACAAAAGTTGTTCCACTAAGTAAACTTCATGCACAAGTTTCTCTTTCGAGTATGTTAGTCGAAGACCAAAATAAGATGGCAGATAAAGAAAATGCAAAATCCAATATTGAGAAATTGGAAAAACTTCTTGAACAAGTCAAAAGTGATAGTTCTGACCCAAAAACAAAAGAAAAAATAGATGCAATAGAACTTGAAATAATTAATAATAAAAATAAATTAAACGGAAATACTGAAGCCACTATGGCTGAATTAAGAAAATATTTGAGTTCTACAGAAAGAGACGAATCATCAAAGATGAGGGCTCAGTTAAGACTTGCTGAGTTAATTGATACTAAAGCAAGTGAAAAGTATGCTGAATTTAGAGCTTTAAACAAAAAGATAGGGCCTGAAGAAATGTATATGCTTGACGATGTTGGATTTGAACTTGATGAAATTGCAAATGAAGCTAAAGCAATATACAAAGAACTTAAAGAAAAATCAAAAGGAAAGGATGAAAATCTGTTTATTGCGGCTAGCTTTGGAGAAGCTAATTTAGCTATAAGTTCAGGAAGATATAGTGATGGAATTGAAAAATATAAAGAAATTGCAGGATCATCTGATTATTCAGATGTAGTTAAATCTGAAGCAATGAGAAATGCAGCAAGGATTGCTTATCAAACAGGAAGCAGGTCAGATGCAATAAGATTTCTTGAAGAATCAACCAGAATTTATTCAGGCAATGAAAATTCAAAAGAACTTGAATTGACCCTGCAAAAAGATTATCTAAGAAAAATGATTAGTTCAATAGGCGGTGAAACTTCTCAAGCTTATGAAGGACTTCTAGAAAGAACTACCTGGAGAAGAGAACTTCCAAGCCCTGCTTATTCTAATTCAGAACTATTGTCAACTGTAAACAAAGCAACTTCTCAATTAAATGACCAGCAGTTTGGAATTTTTGCAAATTTATATGCATTAGACAGTGGTCTAAATTTAAATGATTTCTACAAAATGGATCAAAAACAAAGAACTGATTTTATTTCAGATTATTGGTTAAGACAAGGAGTTGACCCTAATGTTAATCAGGCATTTATTAACAGACTTGTTGAAGGAAGCTTTTCAGTTGAAAAAAATGCAAATATAGCCTCAGATATGAATTTTATGAGAGACCCGATAACAAACTCAAAAACAGTTTTAACACTCGATACACCTAACAAATATATAACCGAGATATTCTCACTTAAAGATGATTTGCTTGTATATGCAAATCCTGTTGATGCAGCAATGCTTGCTGCTCCTTTTGCACCAGTTAGTGTTGGTGGAAAAGTAGTAACTCTTGGAAACCTAGCAGGCAAGGGACTTAATGCAGCAAGTCTTGGAACTCTTGGAGTTGCAAGAGCTTCTACTGCAGAGTTCCTAGGTTCTGAATTACTTGCAGACCTTTCTATTGGAACTGGAATTACTATTGGAGCTAGTTATATTCCTGGAGAAATACCTAACTCAGGTGGAATGAAAATAGGAGAACTAGCTTCTGAACTTAGTGCAGGCATAACTTTTGAAAGTTTAGCTTCAGGAGCTATAAAAAGAATAGGAAGTGCTGCTCTTAAAGCTGAAGGATCATTTGTAAGAACTTCTGGAGAAATAATACCTGCATTTGAAATAATTGGAAAAGAAGTTGGAGAAGAGAGCCTAGCTAAAAGCGGATTTACAATAATTGAAGCTAATGGCAAAAGATTAGCTGTTGAATCTGAAAAAGTAGCTGATACTGTTGCGGCAAATGCAGTAGATAGGGAATTGCAATATTTGAGCCAAGAAGCTACAAATAAAGCCCTTTATGAAAGAATGGAATCTACTCTTGACCAACTTGAAAAAAATATAGCTGCCCTTTCAAGAAATGAAATTCCTGAAGTTGCAGAGATATCTCAAGTTCTTCTTAAAAAAGGAACTAATGTAGAATTTAATTATGGAGGCGCAGCAGTTAAAGGAGTTATTGCAGACTCTGTTAATGCTGAAGGAAAATATGTTGTAAGTTTTACAAAGGATGGTCAAAATATAGTTGAAACAATGTCTGCAGACAAATTAAGAGAAATCAGGAATAGTGAAAATTTAATTTCATATGGAGAGGTTGAAATGGCTGATGATGTAAGGCAATTAATAAAAGAAAAGGATTCTATGATTAATTACAAGATGGATGCACAATGTGAATTCTTTTCAGGATGCAAAGCACTTGAAAATAGCCCTTTTAAAAACTGTGGATTTCCTGGAAATGCATGTGAATATCCAAGATGCAGAGAATGTCCTCAATGGCTGCAAAACAAGCTAGGCTCATTTAGTGGAAGTAAATAAATTCTAAATAATTCAAATTGAAAGCGTAAAATTTTATTACCAATAAGTACTAAAATTATCAGGAGAAGAGATATATATTAGTCTATGCTCAATATAACATGACTAAAAAGCCAATTTTAGCTATTGGAATTTTAGGGGTCTTCTTATTAATAATTTCGTTATCTTTTGTTTCTGCTCTTTGCCGTGGAAGCAGCGGATATTATGGAGACTGTAATTCAGATTATAGTGATTATTATTCATACAAACCAAGTTATACACTCGACTATTATCCAACTTATTACAGACCTGTTTATTCAAATGATATTTTTAGTGAAGATGATGATTACTATTCATACAACTATAATAATAGACCAAAATTGTTTGCAGGCTCATATGACAGATATACTCTTTCTAAACTCGATTATATGAATACTTATCATGGAAATTATTATGATACTGGATATGATGATTATGGATATAATTCAGGATATTTTTATAGTGGTGCGTCGCCTTATTATGGATATGGCAACTATGGGGGATACGGCGGTTACTATGGCGGATATGGATATTATGGATACTACTAGAAATCAAGATAAGAAACAACATAAAATAACTCATTATCTGTTTTGAATGTCTTAAATTTTAAATTATTTCTCTTAAGCATAAGTTCAAACCATTTTCTATTTGGATAATTCATTGATTTTCTTGTTAAGGTTTTTGTTGCAAAACTTGCTACAATGAATTTTGCTTTTTTATTTTTTAATAAATAATTAATTAATTCTTCACTAGGTTTGTGATTTTCTTTATCAATCAAATCTATTACCTTGAACAAAAATATGACCTCTGCTGAAGGCAAGGAATGTAAGTTCTTGATTTTTTCTAAATCAAGAAGATTTAATATTTGTGCTTTTCCATTGAGCCCTTTATCTTTCATAATTTTAATATAACTGTTTAAGTAATCAATATCTTTTTCATTAATATCATAGGAGTAATAAGTCAAAGATGGTAAGTCCATAAATGGAAACGAGAATAGATTAAATCCTGCACCCAAGTCAATTATTGTTTTAGGATTACTAGTTATTTCAAAAATTTGTTTGTAAATTTCTGGATAACTATCTAGTCTTTCTTTTGTAGAAAGAGTTATTGATAATAATTTATTTGTTATCTCGAGATTATCTGGATTATTTTTTAATTCATTCAAATAAATAGCAATCTTGTTTTTCTTTTTGGTTTGAAAACTTGCATAGGATTTATGCAAGGTATTTCTTATTTCTTTGATATCTTCTTTGGTTATTTTTGCGAGGTTATTTTTTAAAAGATAATTTTTAATTTCAGGCAAGACAATCTCGTCGGATATTTCCGAATATTTTTTATTGGATTTTACTTCAGTTAGTAATTCATTAATTAATTTATTATCCATTGAATCAATAAGGCTTGTTCCTATAAAAATTCTTTTAAAAAATTAAAGAATAAAAACAAGAGACATTCAAACGTTTTATTCTAATAAAAATCATTTAATTTTTTTATCCTCGATAAGATTAGAATATTTTCTAAAAAACAGAAAAGTTTATAAACCCAGATTTTTATCATATGATATCTTAAATATTTTATAAAAAAGATAAAACAAAAATGGCACAAATCAAACCAACAATGAATGTTGTATTCGTAGGTCATGTAGACCATGGAAAATCAACTTGTGTAGGTAGACTTATGTATGATTCAGGAGTTATACCAGAACAAGAAATGAAAAAGCTTAAAGAAGAAGCAGTTAGACAAGGAAAAGTTGGATTTGAATTTGCTTATGTTATGGATAAAGTTAAAGAAGAAAGAGAAAGAGGAGTTACAATTGACCTTTCTTACCAAAAATTAATTACACCAAAAAGACAAGTTACAATCATTGATGCACCAGGACACAAAGACTTTGTAAAGAACATGATTACTGGAGCTTCTCAAGCTGATGCTGCTTTTTTGACAATTGCTGCTAAAGAAGGAGTTCAACCTCAAACTAAAGAACACTTGTGGTTACTTAGAACTATGGGAGTTCAACAAATTGCAGTTTCTATCAATAAAATGGATACTGTAGACTATAAAGAAGATGCATTCAATAAAGTTAAAGGAGAAATTTCTACATTACTTAAAGGTGTTGGAATCAACCCAGAGAAAACTGTATTTTTACCAGTTAGTGGACTTATGGGAGATAATGTTTATAAAAAATCAGATAAAATGCCTTGGTATAAAGGACCAACATTATTCGAACAATTAGACTTATTTGATGAACCAAAAAAACCAACTGATTTACCAATGAGAATGCCAATCCAAGATGTTTATGAAATTACTGGAATTGGAACTGTTCCTGTTGGAAAGATTGAAACTGGA
>Ga0172381_10003782_pt1 | contig 15846 bp, 28 predicted proteins | sample Leawel6488metaG_FD_119754 | JGI IMG/M metagenome (GOLD analysis project Ga0172381, IMG submission 119754) | Leachate microbial communities from a municipal landfill in Southern Ontario, Canada - Leachate well 64-88 metaG | ecosystem: Engineered > Solid waste > Landfill > Unclassified | place...
CCCCCGTTGCTGCGCAACGGCGGTGTCGGTCGCTGCGCTCCCTCGGGGGACCGGCCTACGGCCGGTACGGGGCCGCCCACGGGCGGCCGGGGCCCCGGGCTACGCCCGGAGGACTCGCGTGCTACGCACGCTCGGTGACCGTGGCTCTGGTGATGCACGGCCCCGTCCCCGGGGTGCGCCGCGTGGGGACGGGGCCGCGTCTCGGCCCGACGTTGCCCGGGCTCCGCTCGGATGAGCACGGACTGAATCAGCCGAACCAGGGATCAGGAGGATCATCCCCGCGCGTGCGGGGAAAACCGGTCCACCCATTCCTCCGCGGACATCGAGTGCGGATCATCCCCGCGCGTGCGGGGAAAACCGCTTGCAAGACGCAACGCTAGGTTATCGGCCGGGATCATCCCCGCGCGTGCGGGGAAAACACTGCTTGACCAGGTGTTTCTATACGCCCATCGGCGTGACTGTCCCCCCTCCGAGACGCGCGGAGGGGGGACGCGGGAGCACTCTCAGTGTATCAGGACGGGTCCAGCCACGGGGTGTGTTTCGGCCACCGTGGCGGTTCATCGTCGGCCAGGAGAACACCGACCTGGGTGATGCGAAGCTCGCCGCTGGGGAACGTCGCGTGGATCACCTGGGCAGACTCCCCGTAGTGGACCTCTGGCCACGGGGGGTGGGGTGCTGTCTGGTCCATCCCAAGGTCGTACCAGCCCAGCTCACGGGCCCTGTGAAGCGGCGGGTCGGTGGTCGTGGCGACGGCCAGAGCCCGGCAGGGTAGGCCCAGTTCCTCGCCCAGGGTGCGGATCAGGGTGCCCAGGCTCTCACTGACGTGCATCACGACCCGGGGGTGCTGTTGTGGCAGTGGGACTGCCACGTACACGATCATGACCGGCTGCCCTCCGTCGCTCGGAGTGGAGTATGCTGTGATGTGTCTGTGACCTGTTTCACCGTCGGTGGCACGACTGCCCGGAGTGCGACGCTGACGACCAGGTCCCGGGGCTGGTCCCAGAAATCCAGCAGACAGGTCGGGACGGTGGAGTAGCCCACCCAGAACGCTCCCGATGTGGTCGGCAGAGTCAAACCGTTGACCCTCAGTTCTCCGGTCAGGATCGTCCACGCCCCGTCGTAGTACGGGCCGAGTGGTGTCAGGGACAGCTGATACCGGTCGGAGGGACACTCAGACCTCACCGAGACGTGGAACGACTGCCTCATGGATATCCCCGGGACGGGGGCAGCGATGAAGAACGGCACCTGGTAATCCGTGGCGATCCAGACCCGGTCAGAGTCCGGGCGTCTCCTGGACTCGATCACGTCGATGGCCATGGTTACCCAAGAACTCAAGGAACTGTCGGTCATGACGGAGACCACCCCTTCGACACGTCCCCGGGGCATGGCTCCGCGGCCAGCTCCCGGGAGTACGGGCGCTCACACCACAGACACATCGGTGGCGTGACATTGATCAGGTTTTCGACGTCCAGAATCTGCTGCGTGGCCTCGGGATCCGCCACCCGCCACGCCCCGATGACGTGCCAGCAGTGCTGGCCGGAGACCAGCCGGGGGAACCGGGTCCGGGGAATGCCCCCGGACTCGATCCGGACCCCGGTCGCGGTGACCTCGATGTCCCCACCGGGGGCAAAGAACCGGCGACGTGGCCGGGGCTGGGGCCGGCGTTTCTTGGTCATCGGTTGCCACCCCCGGGGACGCGCTCTGCTGCTGACCCTACCCACTGGATGGTCACCCGGTACGGTTCCTCATCGGGTCCGGGGGCCGGGACGTCCACGGTGCACGGGTCACTGGTGACCCGTCGCGTGAGCACCAGGTTGTCTCCCTGCCACAGCTGCACCGACATGACGGGCACTCGGCGGAACCCGTAGCGGACCACGCCGAACCCCGGTTCGGACCGGATTGGAACGGGAACCTCCGGGGCCGGCGGAACCCACGGGAACGGGCGTCCGGAGCTGGCGGCTTGGTAGTCGATCGCCGGGCGATCGTCCTCAATGTCCTCGATCATGATCCCTCTCCTGATAGGTCATGGCAGTAGCAAGGGCCCCGGTCACCGGGTGGGTGACCGTGCCGATGGCTACGTACGCGTCCTGTGTGCTGTTCTCCGGGCCGGTGGCGGTCCGGTCGGCCCAGTCGTCGACGGAGAACCACCGTCCACGTAGGGGGCCGTTCAGACACGCCACCAGCCGTGGCGTCGTGATGATCATGTGTGCCGTTCTGTCAGGGCAGGAACGTCACGGAGACGTTTTTGCCCTCGAAGGAGACGGGGACGCCGTAGCGGTCCCGGACTGCGGCCAGCAACGCCATTCGGGCCCCGACGTCGCGGACAGCGCCGAACCGGTCCACGACCAGGTCGAGACGGAGATCGACCAGCCGGGTGGTCCGGAACGGGACCGGGTTGTAGTACCCCGCCCAGCGGATTTTTGCGGTGACCACGACCGTGGTCGGCATCTGCTGGCGCCACCGGTTCGCCGCGGCCCGCCGGAGAGCCGCGGCGATCTTCTGTTCCGATGCCGCGGACGGGCGTGAGCCACCCAGGCCGCGGGCACCGGACATCCACCGGTTCCACGTCGCCGCGGTGACACCGACCTCGGCCGCGGGCCGGCCGGCCCGTCCACCGTCCGTGTTCTGAACGATGAACAGCAGCTGGCCCAGCAAGCTGCCCGGGATGTCCCCGGACAGCCCGCTGGTCACCGCCTGCGTCAGGTTCATCGCGCGGCCCAAGCCTCCGCCGTGTAGGTGCCCTTGACCCGCCACGACCCCAGGGACACGCCCGTGGGATCGACCTTGACCGGCATAGGACGGCCAGCTTCCCTCATCGACCGCATCCACTGCAGGGACCGGCGCCGAAACGCCAACTCATCCACCGACCCGGCGGCCACCGGGCCATGGCCCAGCTGATAGGCACGCCACGCCTTCCTCCACGTGTTCGCGGCGTGCTGGGTGCGAATCGCCCGACCCCAGTCCGGCCGGAAAATCTTGGACTTCCGGTCCACCCCCATCAACGTGACCGCCTGCGAGTAGGAAATCTTGATCGCGTCGTACAGCTCACGATCATGGGACATGATCGCCTCACGTCGGAGGGCCGACATGTGCTGTGCCCAGGGACGCAGACGCACCGTGTACGGGCACGTCCACGACTCGTGGACGTCGATACCCGGCCAGTGCCCCTCATCGGTCAGGTCGGCCAGCAGAGCGGCCGTAGGGGTAGTAACCCAGACCTCGGTGCCCAGTCGGGCCGTCCCCAGGGGGGAGAACAGGTCCGGCACCGTCCACGGGTGGACGGTGACCCGCCAGTACCCCGCGCGATTCTTGTCGAACGTGCGCTCGACCCCCGCCGACACCAACCGGCCGTGAGCGACCTTCACCGAGGTCGCCGCGGCCAGATACGCCGCGATCAGGTCCAGAACCACAACGTCCTCGGTCACCGGTGTCGAGCTCACCCACGACCATGCCGGTTCATAGATCTGGTCCTCGATCTGTGCCGGGGCCGGGCGCCAAAACGGCGCCCGACCGCGGATCATCGGGGGGTAGTCGGCCAGCAGGATGTCCAGGGCCCGGACCCGGGCTATCGCGGTCACCGGTCGCTCCTGACATGAGGCAGAGCAGCCGCCGGACACGGTGTGACCGACACGGTGAGGTCGGCTGGCGCCGTCGGATCCTCGGTGATCATCACCGTGGGTCGGTTGTCCGGATCCCTGTCGTCAGCGACGGCCAAGATCCCGACGTTGAGGCATCCCCCATGGCTGTACTGGGCCATCATTGCCAGGATGCTGCTGGTGGTATCCAATACCACCCGATCGTGAGACGTGACAAGAATCCGGACGCCTAACGGTGTCTTCTGGGTTTCGTGTTTCCTCGGCCATGGGATCCGTTTCATGGCAATCTCCTTCCCAGTGTAGGCATACCCGATCGCGAAACCGGATATCGTGATTGAAACAAGCGAAATGACGATCGGAACAATACGCATCCGCTATTCCCCCCGTTCCCTCTCGTCAACGATCAGCTGCCACTCGGCGGGGCGTGCCGGGTCGGAGGCAGACAGATCATCGTCCTGGTCGAGGATCACGCCCCAACACCACGCGGTGCCGCGGTAGTCGCCGGCCAACCGTGCCGCGGTGTCGCAGTCGTCGAGTTCGGCGACCCGGTGGCCGGTCCCGTCCTGGACCATCCACTGGGTGCACCCCGGTGGCGGGTCCATGACCATCACGGCACGCCGGACGTGGTGGTCATGGCAGTGCTCGGAACACCAGTCACACAGGACCGGTGCCCCGGGCGCCGTGGACGGGGGTAGGTGGTCGAACAGGCGGGTCGAGCAGCACGCACACGCGGCGACCTGGACCCGGCGGTAGTGCCACATCGGATCGGAGGGGTCCAGCTGGCGCGGTGCCGGCTGGACCCGGCGCCGGTCCTGACCGGACCGGCGCTCGATAGCTGGGGGTGTACCCAGGTAGACGGCGCAGTCGTTCAGCGCACCGACCAGGTCGGTGCCCCGACCGGTCTCATCCAACATGCTCAGGAACGCGCACCCAGCGTGGATCACGGCGTCAGCCGCTTCTGACCTGGACAAGGCCCAGCGGTTGGCCCGGTCGATCAGCTCGGTATAGGACGTGGCGGACAGTCTCGCGTCAAGGACGTGAGACCTCCGTTCTGTGGTGCTGTGATCAGCCATGGCACCATCTTACGCGCTTGCAAGACGCAACGCTAGGTTATCGGCCGTTGAACCATCCCTTTTTCTTGGCCGGGGGCTTGGCACCGGACATGTCGTCCGGGTCGGCCCCCTTCTTGACCGGGGGCTTGGCACCGGACATGTCGTCCGGGTCGGCCCCCTTCTTGGGGTTGGCCAATTCGTCCAGCCGGGCGGCCATCGAGCTGAGTCCTTCCTCGACCCGGTCGGCCAGCTGCCCTACCGCCGACTGGGCATCCCACGCGGTTTCGATCGCTGCGTCGGCGACGTCCTTCGCCGACGCGGACTGTTCGACTGCCACCTCGGCGTTGTCCTTGGCCTCACCGGCGGCCAGAGCCGCCCCGTCACTCTCACTCATGATCCGATCCTCTCAGGAGATCTGGTCGACGTAGAAATACGACGGGAATGTGGCCCCGGCGCATCGGGATATGTTACCGGTGCCGGCGGATCGGAATCCCGTCGTCACGAACGTTTTCCACCCGGTCGCGGCAGCGTGCGTGTACTGGGCATAGAGGTGATCGTGATTCACCGACCCGGACGCACTGACTCGCGTCCGGTTCTCCTGGATCGTCGTCCCGGCAATGTTGTCCTCCCTGATTCGGGAGCCAACAATGTCACCGGCGACAGTAGATCTCCACCCGCCGCGGAACTCTAGGCAATAATCCTTACCGTTTATGCAATACACAGTCACCGTATCTGTGACGGTTTCCGCGGTGAATGTCGCCGTTGTTGCTGTGGACATAGTCGTGCCAGCACGTAGACGCGGGTAAATCCCGGCGACATTCAGGGTGTGTCCGGTGACCGTGAAATCACCGGTTACCTGTAGATTCCCGGCGGCCAGACGGGAAAGCATCACGTCGGGCGGGTTGGTCCCATCCCCCCATAGCAGGTTGCCATTCCCGTACAGAATGATCCGGTAATTCGCGTCGGCCGTGGTGGCCATTCTGAACGCCGGTTGACCGACAGCGCCGCAGAGTACGACCAGCCCCTGCGTGGTAACCATCTGAACCAGATAGGAATCGGTGTCCAGGAATGTGTATCCCCCGGTCTTGTTGCGTCCAAGGCGTAGCCACGGGGCGTCCCCGGCCACGTCGGTGGGTCCGGTCAACAGGACGTTCAGAAAGTCCGATCCGTCACCGGACCACGCCTCGGCCAGTAGCTGGCCCGGTGCGACCTCGGCCACGTCGTTGGTCCAGAAGTCGATGACTCCGACCCCGGCCGCGGTGTAGACGTGGATCTGCCCGTCCGGGGCGACCCCCACCCAGATCTCCCCGCGGATCACCGCGTCGGAGAACTCCGCCGTCCCGTCCTTACGGATGATCCACCCGGATACCCCGGTGACGAAGTTCGGGGAGTGGATGTCGTTGCGGATCAGGCGGGTTCCCCCGACGATCTGATCACGGAATCCGGTCATGATCGGGTCACCCCGGAACGGTCTTCGTGCCGCTGACCGTGGCCGTGGCCGTGGCCCCGGGATCCCCGTAGACCCACGCCACGGTGATGACGTCACCGGGCATCATCTGCAGGTCGACCCCCGTCGAGTTCGTCGACCCGGTGTACGTCCCGTCGACCATCATCTCGTCGACCGCTGCCCCGCGGTACACCCGCGCCTCCGGTTCCAGGACCGGCGCCGTAGCCGGAGGGACCGGGGCGACCCGTACGGCGACCCTACGCACGGCCCAGGTCTCGGCCGAGTGCATCGGTCCGATCCGGACCTGACCGGCCCCGGCCGCGTCAAGGACACACGTGGCCGAGGTCGTGAACGGGATGTTCACTCGGCCCAGGTCTCAGTGACCACGGTGATCGTCACGGCGTTGACTGTGTCGGAGTTGCGGGCCCAGACCTCATCGCAGTGGGTGAGGTCGATGACTGACCCGGCGACCGGGGGCATGATCCCCAGGCCGCTGGCCCAGGCGACCGAGTCCGACTCACCGATGTAGGTCACCGGGCAGACACCACCGCCGGCCCAGGACACGATCCACACGCGCATCACCGCGCGGGTGAGATCCCTGCCCCCCAGCTGCAGGGTCACCCCCGGGTCGATGGTCATCGACCGGGAGACCCACCGGCGCCGTGGTAGTTCCCGGACCCGCACCGGGCCCTGGACCTCGACGGGGACGGAGACCAGGTCGCCCCGGTCTTCCTGGTCCAGGTCCTCGACGTCGTCGCGGTCCTGGTCGTCCTGGTCGTGCACGTTCATCAGACAGCTCCCTTGCTCGCGACCTTGGTGACTGCCCGGGTGGCCGGGGCGATCATGGGACGGGCGACGATCGACACTCCGATCCCGACCAGAGCCAGCCCGCCGACGACCTTCGCGGCACGTAGCCACGTCTCCTGCCGGCCCAGAGCGGCGACCAGGTCGCCGACCTGGGCCAGAGCACCGACCGTGGCCCCGGCCGCATCCGCGGCCGTTGACACGGCGTCCCCGGCGGCCCCGGCCGCGTCGCCGACCACCGCGGCACCGCCCATGGCTGCCGTGGCTGCCGTGGCCGTCGGGACGAACAGCAGGTACGCCCCGGATTTGTACGTCGTCCACGGCCGGAACGACTTCCCGGCATCGGCGTACACCCGGTAGGCCAGCTGGGCATTCACGCCTACATCGGACCACTGGTGAGCGGTGGGGTTGTGCACCGAGTTGATCTGCCAGAGCCCGTAGTCCCTGCTCCCGTTGCTGTTCGCCGGGCTCACCGCGTCGCGTTTGTACCCCGACTCGGCCCCGGCGATCGCCACGGCGATCGTCAGGTCTCGGCCGGTGAACCCCGCGGCTCTGGCCGCGGATGCCGCGGTGACCGGCGTGACTCTGGCCATGGCTCAGCTCGCGTATCCGACGACGCCCTCATCGGCGACCATGTCGGCGACCTGGTCGGACTCCGGCACCGCCGGCGGGTTCACCCCACCGGTCCGGGGATCGACCAGGTTGGCGTGCCGGTAGGTCCACGCCATGGCCAGCACCACCGTCTCGCCCAGGACGAAGACCGTGGCATCTCGAGCCATGAGCGCAACCGACGTGACCAGAGCCGAGCCGACCAGAGTCGCGGTGCGCTCTGCGGAGTCGACGTCGGGATCCTGCGGTTCAGCCACCCGCACGTCCGCCAGAGATGGGGTCAGGTTCTGGTGAATCGCGAAAACTCCGCCGGCCAGCGCCAGACCGACCAGCAGGGACTTATCGGAGGGGAGTGCCATTGTGTCACCTCTTGATCGGATTATTTGACGCGGACTCGGTCACCGGGATAGATCCACCATCCCGACGTAGAACGTTTCCGGGGCTTGGTTGCCTTCGTGAACAGATACTTGTTCTCGGAGAAACCCCGGAGCTTACTCATTGTCGTCTTGTGACGAACAGCGATCTCAGAAAGGGTGTCGCCTTTCTTGACCGTGACGTACACCTTCGGAGTCGTGGTCGTGGGGGGTTTCTCCGCCGGCGGTTCCTCCGCCGGGGGTTCCTCGGCCGGTGGTGTGACCACCGACAGGATCGGTAGGTCTCCGGACTGCGGTGGGTTGCCCAGGATGCCCTTTGCCGCGACGACGATGTCGGCCTCGGCATCGGTGAGCGGCTTCCGGTCGAGGTAGCGGCCCAGGGCCAGCGCGGCCTTCGCGCCGTCCCAGCCCAGCCCACCCAGGTACTCGATCGCTTGCTGTACCCAGGCGGCATCCGTACCGGGTGCCGTGGTGATCGTCTCCGTGATGTCGCCGACGGTGAACTCCCCGCCGGAGTACTGGGTGGTCGGTGCGTCGTAGGTGCCGACGGCGTAGTCGCCCCCCACTACGCCCTCGGCTTCGGCGTCGGCGCCCAGGTCGGCGACCTCGGTCTCTGATGCTGATGCCTGCCACCATCGGTAGGCCACGAACACCACGGCGGCCCCGCCGGCGGCCAGGACCACCGGGCTGGTCGGCCCGACTCCCGGAATGTTGATCTTCTTCACCAGACCCACCCCGCGTCCACTTCGGCGTCGATGCCCTCATCGTCGGCGGCGTCGTCGAGAGTCGACTCGTCGATGGTGGTCGGCACCCGTCTGATCTGCGGTGTCAGCATCGGGCCGTTCAGACCCCGGGCCCAGACACTGAACGGCGAGCTGTACCGACCCCACACGTCCGGTGTGGTGTCCAGGTCGAGATCCGGTAGGACCACACCGGGTTCCCGGGTGATCCGTCGGTCGGTGACCCGGTGACCGGTCCACCGGGCACGGTCGGCCCAGACCCGGCGTAGGTGCAGACCCGCGCGTGGCGGGTCGGTGGGGTTCATCTCAGGTCGGGCGTTGCGGCCCCGTACCTCGCCGTAGGGGGGCAGCTGGGTGGCCATCCCGGCGAACGACTCCGACTGGTATCTCTCGTCGAAGTTCAGCGCCGGTAGCTCGCCGGCCCCCCGGGCTTCCCCGTAGTCCACGACGTGGCTCTGGGGGACGTCGTGGCCGGTGGGCAGCTGGTCTACGCGGACCCCCGGTGCGTCCACCACCCAGTCCGTCCACGGGTGTTCCCCGGGCTGGCCGTAGTCCGGGGACGGTGGTGCTTCCGGGACCTCGACGCCTTCGCCGTACCACTCCGTGGTGTGGATCGGGTCGACCCCACGAATCTGGTGGGCGAGCGGCCGGTACCGGCTGTTGTTCGCCCATCTCCCAGTGATCATGTTCCTCCCTCCGGAGTCATCGGCGACCAGGTCGCCGCGGTCAGACCTTCTTGCCGGTTCCCATGGCCGTGGCCAGCGACCCACGGAACAGACCCGTGAACGCCTTGATCACCCCTACGGTCTGACGTTTCGGCAGGATCAGGGTCGTCACCATGCCGACCCCGACGATGCCCATGGCCACGCGTTCTGCACTGCTCATGATCGGTTCACCTTCCTCGGTTCCACGCGCTCAACAGGGCTTCCGCTGGCGCGGGCTTCTTGGGATCGGTCCGGGCAAACACGACCGTGATCAGGGCCAGATACGCCACGGCCGGGGCCACGGACCCAACAGCACGTTCGGCACCGGCGAACATGGCCGCGGCGATCCCGGTCGCCAGCGGGATCCGCCAGTCGACGTCGTCGCGGTCCAGTAGGACGTCGCGGCCCATCGTGATGGCACCGATGGCCAGAATCGGCCCGGTCGATTCGGCCATGTGTCACCCCTTCACTCGACGTACCGTGCACCCGGTCCAGCGGATCGAGGTGATCCGGGTTCTCTTGCCCCGCCCGGGTGCCTCGATCATCTGAGTGGGGCTCAGGGCTATGGCCACGTGCCCGGCCCAGCACAGCAGGTCCCCGGGGCCGGTCTGAGACCGGCTGATCGTGGTGGCCCCGGTCCACACCAGGAACTGACCGGACACCCGCCGACCGGTCATCGCGCCGACCTGACGTAGGACGTAGGACACGAACCCGGAGCAGTCCCATCCCGATGGCTGGTCGCCCCCCCACCGGTACATCACGCCTTCCCCCTGTCGGGCCTGGGCAGCGATCCGTGCACCCAGCTCCCCCGACCCGGCGACGGATGTACCGGCCGAGGACCGGACGGGAAACGCGCTGCCGGTTCGCAGGCGAGATGCAGGCCGACCCTCGACCAGGTTGCGTAGACCGGCGATCACCGGTTGCCCGGTGATGCCGGTCCACAGCAGGAACCCGCCGGCGGCCACGGCGGCAACCGCGGTCCCAGAGATCCCGTGAGTCTTCACCGTCAGCGGCTGGCGATCATGGCCATGGCCTTGGGCACGACGAACGCGCCCAAGGCGAGCCACACGACGGCTTTCAGGTCGGGCTTGAGGACCGATGGCATGGTTTTCCTCCTTCGTCAGGGGTGAGGTGGTGGTCCGCCCGCCACGGGGGAGAGAAGGATGCCGTGGCGGGCGGACGGTCAACGACCGGTGATCACCATCGGGTTGCCACCGGCAGGGATGATCTTGTTGACCAGGACGAACAGGGTGCCGGCTGTGGCACCACCGATGGTCCCCGACAGTTCGATCGAGGTGGCCGAGGACACCGGGAGGTACCCCAGGCGCGTCTCTCCGCCGGGTGCCGGGGTGAAGTCCCGGTGGAACATCCACGGGTACACGCCGTTGTCGCGGCCGCCGGCGGTCTCGTTGGCGACCACGGCCGTCATCACACCGCCGTGCGCGCGGCCCAGGTCGTAGGTCTCGCACGTCATCTGCCGCCACACGGTGCGCAGCCTGTTGACGACTTCCTTGCCCTCATACTTGATCGTCAGAGGGTCGGGGAAGACCGTCTCACCGGTCGCCCGGCCGCCGACGGAGTCGACGTAGGTGAAGACCATCCCGCGGATCAGGGAGTCCAGCCCCTGCAGTCGCATGTTGAACGCGCCTGCGTTCATCACGTAGGACTGTTTCTGCCAGTACTGAGTGGTGTTCACCCCGGGCGGGTTCTGACTGACGGCGTTGCCCTTCATGTCCGTGGCGGACGGGTCGTCGTAGCCGTACATCTGGTATCTCACCCGGACGTTCGGGTTCGCCGTGGGCAATACCCCGTAGACCGTCGCGTCGGCGGCCAACGTCAGGTCGACCTTGAACGTCGCGGCGTTGTTCTTGTTGGGCAGGCTCCCGACGGCGTCCCGGCGTGCGATCTCGATCGGCAGGCGCAGGGTGAACGCGAACGACCCACCGAGACCGGCGCCGGCCCCGGTCAACGCGAAGTACTCCGAGTACAGCTTGGGGTCGTTTCGGTTGCCGTACCCCCCGTATTTGTTGATCACGTACAGGTCCCAGCCGTCGATGGGGCCGATGATCGGCTGGTTCTGTACGTCGTTCAGGCGGATCGTGTCGATCACATTGAACGGGCCGTTCGCGCCGTAGGTGACCACGGCGACGTTCGCGGCGGTAGTGGCCTCGACCAGGATGTAGATCCCGGCGACGAACCCCGACGCGGGGACGTCGAAGACGGGCAGCTGCTGGGTGGCGGCGGTCAGCGCGACGGTCGTGTCGTAGTAGGCACGATCGACCTCGCGTGTGCCGGCCACGAAGGGGCGCCGCGTGACCGGAGTCCCCTTCTTGGCCGCGGGTTTCTGGGTGGCCGTGGCGGTCGCCATACGGGCCCCCTTTCAGGGTTGAGGGTGCACGGACCTGCACCCTCCGTGATCGTACTCCGAAACGACCGCGTTTCGGGTGGTCAGCGCGTGGTCAGCGTGCCTCGATCACGCACATTGCCTGTTGTTCACGGTGGATGTACAGCCACTGCCGCCATGCCAGCCGTTCTGTGACGGCCATGACCAGGTCGGGATTCACCCCGCCGATCTCCCGGAACCTCTGCCGGTCCCTGCGGTCCGGGGTGTAGCCCAGGAACAGGTGTTGAGGCTGGCTGTAGGCGTGCTGGGGGACATCGAACGGCCGTTGGGTGCCACCCCAGAGCCCGATCCCCACGGACCGGCCCTTACTCCACAGAGTGATCATCTCCCGGCGTAGAGGCATCTCGATGGCCACGCCGTAGATCTCATCCACGTCGATGATCATCGGCTTGAGTGCCCGTTGGCGTGCCGCGGGTCGGCCGACCAGGTTCTTCCTGGTCTTCGCGTTGCGGGAGTAGGGGTGTATGAGGGCCCGCCGGAAGATCCGGACGTGCTCTGCGTCGTCACGCCGCGGATCGCCGGTGAAGATCGGCCAGACCACCCACCCGGGCGGTTTGCTCTGTGACTGCGATGTCACGACCTGACCGAGCTCCCGGGGCGGCCACGTGGTGACCCGCCGTAGGTCGGTGCGTCGTAGCAGACGGTCCATGGTGGCGTCCCGTGGTTTCGTGGCCAGGACCACGGCCGGTAGGTCCGGGGTGGCCGTGGCGGCCAACAGGTCGTTCTTCCACCAGGATTTTCCGTATCCGGTGGGAGCCACCATGGTGACGTGCTCACCGGGACGATAGTCCCAATACTGGGTCAGGAACGTGGCCCGCGGGACCATGATCAGTCCCCCGGGGGTTCCTTCGGCGACTGCGACCGGGTCCGGGTCCATGGCCCTACTCCGGGTCGGTCAGAGTCGACAGCGCACCGGGGATGTCCAGCAGGGACACCCCGATCCGTTCGGCGAACGCGGTCTGTAGCTGGTCGGCCGGGAGAGTCCCCATCGTCCCGGCCGGGACTACGCCGTGGTTCGCGGCGATCTGGGTTGCCACCGATCCCAGGGCCTCGACCAGACCGGCGAACGGCGACGCCTTGGCGAAGTACTCCAATCCGGCCTTGACGAGAGGAACCTGTTCGGCGACCTCGACCAGGCCGGTGGCCAAGGCGTCGGCGTTCATTTCCACGGCCATGGCGTCCAGGGCGTACGCGTCGTTCCGGGTGACCCTGGGCAGGACCATCAGCAGGGCAGACAGGGTGTTGAGCAGCCCCCTGGCGCCTTTGGCGATGTCCGGGGCCCGTGGCGTAGGCACTCTCTGTTTCGGTGCGGGTTTCGGGCGTGGCGCCCGGGTCCGGGTCCGGGCAGAGCCCGGGGGCCGGCTTTCGTATCTCAGGCTGTCTCCGGGTGCCCGGCGTTTGCGGGGCCGGCCGTCAGCCCGGCGCCCGAACGGCGCGTCAAGGTCGATGGCCTTGACACCTCCGGTAGAGGCCGCGGCCTCGGCCGCTTCGGCGTCGGTGAGCGGCTGGTCGTCATCCAGTGGCATGGCAGACATCAGGTCCTCGGCAGGGTGAGAATCGGGGACGACGGGGCCCGTTCGTCGTCCGGGTCGCAGAGTCGAAACCCGGCGTCGTAGGCACGACGCGCGAACGTCAGGAACGTCGCGGCCTCGGCCACGGTCATCTCCTGGACACGAACGTAGGCACACTGAGACTCGTGTAGCTGGTGGCGAATCGCCTCGGCACGGGTGTCGTACACCGCGCCATCGGACCCGCCATCGGACAGCCGGATGGCCAGCCATCGGCCACCGTCGCCAGCCATGGCGGCCAGCGTTGTCACGTCGGCGCACCGACGCGCGGCGTCGTCGTAGCAGCCGAGGGGCCCGGGGTCAGCCAATCTGGCCATGATCATCCATTCCGGCAGTGACCGCCATGATCAGTGCCATGGCCATCAGGGACACGGCGCCGACGACCACGGCGACACGGATTACGCGCAACGTCGCCGCCACATCGTCCCTTAGTCCCGGTATGTCCACATCCTCGACAATGCTGGTTGAAAGTTTTCGGGCGCCGAACATCATGTTGCACACGGTATCTGGCTAAGGTCGCCATGTGACTGATTCGTGGCACATGATCGGAGTGGCGGCCATGGCGTGCCGAGGTCGGCATGTCGCGGCACCGGAGACGTCATGAGCACGATCCGGCCACGCACGTCGTGGACATCGACTCCCAGGCCACCCGGCATGGTGACCCTCGACCCGCGGCAGGTCCGGGGGGTTGTGGTGCATTGGCCGGGATCGAAGTACCCCCTGGGGAACCCGCCGGCGAAGCGGGTCGCATCCCGCCTTGAGGGGTATCGGCGGTACCACGTGTCGGGCCACGGCTGGGCCGACATCGCTTACTCGGTGGCCGTGGACCAGGCCGGTCGGGTGTGGGATCTACGGGGGATTCGGTACCGGTCGGCGGCCAACGGAACCAACGCAGCGAACGACCAGTACGGGGCAGTCCTGTTTCTGGTCGGTCCGGGGGAGAACCCCTCAACGGACATGATCGAGGGGTTTCGGGCGTGGCGCCGCAGGGAGTGGCTGGGCCGGTACCCGCACGCCGGGATGGTCTACGGCCACAGTGATGTGAAGACCACGACGTGTCCGGGGCCGGCGGTGCTGGCCCGGATCCGTGACGGAGTACTGACAGCACCCGGAGGCGTAACGATGGCGTTGACACAGAAGGACCTCACGGCGATCGCCGACGCGGTCCTCGACACCGACGGAATCGAGGTGATCAACCCGCCGGACCCGAAGAACCCGAAGTGGAAGGTCCGGTCGGTTCTCTCGGTGATCCTGAACAAGGTGCGGGTCACCGCGACGGTGACGAAGGAGACCGGCGACCAGGTCGCCGCGCTCACCGACCAGGTCGGTGAGCTCCGGGGTCAGGTGGTCCAGCTGGCCACCCGATGTGACTCGATGTCGGTGCAGATCGGTCAGATGCTGGCCACCGGAGTCAACGTCGAGATCATGGCGAACTACCTTCGACCGCATATCGAAACCGCGGTCCGGGAAGCACTGGTCGAGGTCGCCACGAAGCAAGGACGTGGGAAGTGAGCACGTCGACCCGCCACGCGGTCCTGCTGGGGGTCTCAACCGCGGCGACGTTCCTGCTGGTCGTGTTGATCCCGTTGCTCAGGGATCCCGTCTGGGCTGTCCTGGTCGAGGCAGCGTTGTTGGCGATCGGGGCGACCACGACGGCGTTGGTCCCGGAGTACGGCGGCCAGCTGGGCCAGACCGGACCGCGACACCGGATCGGCGAGTAACCCGGCATGGCCGCGGTTTGGTCCCGTAGAGTGGGGGGCCTCGGCCGCCCGTTCCCCCCCGTTCGGTGCGTCGGGATCCGAGGACAGGGTCACGCGAGGACATGGCGTGGCCCTGTTCTGTGTCTGGGCACGGACGCCCGTCCCTGGGCCTGTAAGGCTGATCACCTGCCCGGGGACGGGCGTCCCGCGAACCGTACCCCCGAAGACGGGCCTACGCCCGGAGACAGACCTACCACTCACCGACGCAGCCACGTTTCTGCAGATCAGGCCGCGTGGCCGTCTGTCGACGTGAGGGTTTTGGTCGCCGACAGACGGCCGAGTCAGCGGAGACTGACGTCTCAGGGTATCCACAGTTTCCGGGGGGTACCCCGGTGAAGGGCTACGGAGTCGATGGACACCACAGCAGGTTGGTGGCATCCCCGGGAAGGGGTGCGCGGCTCCGTAAGGCTCGGCTGGCCGAGTCGAGGCGCTGGGCGGTCAGGTCCGGACCGGTGACGGTCCGGCAGGCCACTCAGGAGGAACTTGAGGCCGCACGGCGGCGCAGGGACGGTGAGGCCACCCAGTAGCCGATGCGCAGACCGGCGCGGCCAAGCCCAGCCATGGCCTTGAGGGTGGCAGGACCGGACCCTGTAGCTGGACGAACACCGGTGTGGTGGATAACCGGGCGCTAGCCGAACCCCCGCCCTAAGCGCAGCCACCGATGGCTGTGTGAGCGACCCCTAGGCCAGACGATCAGGGGGAGAGGTATGTCCGGATTCGGCCGGGGGTGGGTGGTAGGCCGCGCCTATGAGACAAATAGGGACAGCCGCCGGCGGAGCCGGCGACCG
>Ga0172381_10003783_pt1 | contig 15841 bp, 18 predicted proteins | sample Leawel6488metaG_FD_119754 | JGI IMG/M metagenome (GOLD analysis project Ga0172381, IMG submission 119754) | Leachate microbial communities from a municipal landfill in Southern Ontario, Canada - Leachate well 64-88 metaG | ecosystem: Engineered > Solid waste > Landfill > Unclassified | place...
AATCCTTGAGCGTGCACTAAGCTTGAAAAAATCTCAATAATTCTTTAAAATAATTCTATCTATCGCCACAGTAGCTCAGTGGTAGAGCGAAGGTCTGAAGAACCTTGCGTCGGGGGTCCAATTCCCTCCTGTGGCACCATGCGGGAGTAGTTCAGCAGTAGAACGTCTCCTTGCCAAGGAGAAGGTCGCGGGTGCGAATCCCGTCTCCCGCTCATGATGAAAAAGATTTTGGCAATCATTTTTCCGACAGCTGTATTTTTTACCGCTGTTTTTTTGTTGGTTGATTTTAAGAGTCCAACCCCTGATTTAAATTTAACGCCCAGTATCACTCCGCAACCAACCCCACAATCAGTCTCAATATTATTTTTAGGCGATGTAATGCTTTCGCGTGGCGTAGCTAATCAGATTGATAAAAATAATGATTTATATTTTCCGTTTCGATATATTAAAGAAGAATTATTAAACAATGATTTTGTTTTTGCTAATCTAGAATCTCCGATTATAGAAGGAAGAAAGATTAATGCCGGAGAGATGTTTTTTAGAACCGATGAAAAACTAATTCCGGTTTTAAAAGAAATGAATTTTTCCATAGTGTCTTTGGCTAATAATCATATGTTAGATATGGGTCAAAAAGGATTATTGAATACTTTTAAAGTTTTAACGGAAAATAATATTCAGTATATTGGCGCTGGGGAGAACTATGAAAAAGCACATGGGCCAAAGATTTTGGAGAAAAATGGAATTAAATTCGCTTTTTTAGCCTATAATGATGACGATGTAATTTTAGCTACTAATGAGGCGACTAACGATAGGGTTGGTACTGCTTTTATGGATTTAGAAGGATTGAAAAAAGATGTGGCTAGCGCTAAATTATTAGCCGATTTTGTTATAGTATCCATGCATAGTGGTAATGAATATCAAATAGAGCCAAACCAAAGGCAAATTAATTTTAGCCATACAGCTATTGATAGTGGAGCTGATTTAGTCATTGGTCATCATCCTCATATTATTCAAAAATATGAGCAATATAAAAATGGTTATATTTTTTACAGTTTGGGAAATTGTATTTTTGATCAAATGTGGTCAGAAGAAACAAGAAGGGGAATAATGATGAAAATGATTTTTTCTAAAGAAAATATTGAAAAAATGGAGCCAATCCCATTCTTGATTGAAAATTTTAGCCAACCGCGTATAATTAATAAAGAAGTCGAATTGGAATTATATAATAAAATTTTAGGTGAATTAGGGGAAATATTTTAAAAAGTCGTTCGTTTAATTAAGTATTAATATGTCACAATTAAAACAAGTATATAGATGTAATGTTTGCGGTCATATTATTGAAATTTTAAATACCGGAGTCGGTCAATTGGTTTGCTGCGGACAACCCATGGAATTGTTAGTAGAGAAAACTCAAGACGAAGGATTTGAGAAGCATGTGCCGGTAATTGAAAAAACCGTTAATGGTTATAAGATAAAAGTTGGTAGCGTGCCGCATCCCATGGAAGCAGTGCATTATATTCAATGGATAGAATTAATTTTAGATGGGATTGTTTTGAGAAAACATTTAAATCCTGGTGATGCACCAGAGGCAGAATTTTGTATTAGCATTGAAGCTAAGTCGATAAGTGCTCGTGAATATTGTAATGTGCATGGGCTTTGGAAAGCATAATTTATGTTTGATAAATTTAAACAATTAGCGCAAATGAAAAGTTTGCAAGATGAAATTAAAAATTCGCGAGTAGAGTATGAAAAACAGGGGATTAAAGTTGTGATGAGGGGTGATTTTTCCGTCGAGGAAATTATTTTGAATCCAGATTTATCTAAGAGTGAGCAGGAGAAAATTTTGAAAGAATGTCTCAATGAGGCCAATCATAAGGCACAAGCCTTGGCAGCGCAGAAATTTGCTGGATTGATGTAGGATTGACTTTATTTTTAGTTTTTGCTATACTTCAATAAGAATTTTAAATTATTTGGGAGGGTAAAATGAAATTTGTCATAAATATTATTCGTGCGGGGATGTTATTTTTCAAATATTCTATTTGGGAAGACGGCTTGCTTTCGTTGTATTATAAGATTTGTATTAGATGCAAATTCGTTTGGTATAATTTATGGATTAGGAAGAATGAATTTCATAAATCTTTGAATATAGATTCTGAAACAATTTATTATGGGAGTGAAAAATTTAAAGAGAAATATATGAAAAATCTTTTAAAAAGAAGGCAAGCAGCGCATGATGGGGATTTGGAAAAAAGAAAGAATAAACGCGATTTGAAGCCACTCCAATAAGGGGTGGCTTTTCACTTGCAAATATTTTATTTTTGTTATAGTATATAAAGCAATATGTTATCTAAGCTTATTGAATTTAATAAAAAACAACTAAAGGCAGACATGCCGGATATTAAAGCCGGGATGCAAATTCGTGTTCACGAGAAGATTAAAGAAGGTGATAGAGATAGAATTCAAGTGTTTGAAGGCGTGGTTTTGGCTAGAAAACACGGAAAAGGTATTAATGCTACTATTACCGTAAGATCAGTGGTGGCTGGAGTGGGTGTAGAAAAGGTTTGGCCTATTTATTCTCCGAAGATAGCTAAAATTGAAATATTAAGAACCCCGACCGTACGTCGTTCCAAGCTTTATTTCTTACGAGAATTGTCTCCAAAGAAGACTCGCAAAAAACTTTCTGTTTTCAAAAATATTATTGCCCCAAAAGCAGAGCCGACTCCGATTGTAGAAGAATCTGATGAAAGTGAGGTTAAGGAATAAATTTGATTATTAAATCGCTCCGACGTTTCAGTCGGAGCGATTTTCGTTTTGCTTGAAAATTAGAGGTGTTTTAGTTATGATGATTTATATGCCCAGGTGGCGAAATTGGCAGACGCACTACCTTGAGGTGGTAGCGCTCGCAAGGGCTTGGAGGTTCGAATCCTCTCCTGGGCACCAATAAAATGAAACCAATCAGTAAAAATATTTTTCGCGCTTATGATATTAGGGGAAAATATCCCCAAGAGGTAAGCCCAGATTTTGCTTATCGTCTAGGATATTTTTTTAGTGATTTTCTAAAAGCAGCCAATATTTCTAAAAAGAAAAATCTGAGAATTTTAGTTGATGCTGATTTGAGAAAATCTAGTGAATTATTAAAAGAAAAATTAATCGAAGGATTATCTCAAAATAAAAATATTATTTTAGATTTGGGACAAAGTACAACCCCGATGTTTTATTTTGGGATAAAGAAAACTAAAGCAGATTTTGGGATAATGGTGACAGCTTCGCATCTCCCACAAGACCACAATGGTTTTAAAATTTTTGATAAAGATATTACAGCTATTGGCGGAGAGAAAATAGGGAAATTTGTAAAATTATTTGAGAAAAAGATTGGTTGTCTTACACCAAGGCCACGGATGGTCAAAATAGATTTATTAGATGAATATATTAACTTTTTGATAAAATATTTTAATTTTAAAGCAGAAGATAGAAAGTCATTAAAAGGAATAAAAATTGCTGTTAATGATCAATTTGGCATTGCTACCCCAATTTTTAAAAAATTATTACCAAAACTCAATTTACCAATAAAATTATTTTATGAGAAATCTGATATAAAGTTTCATAAAATAGTAAAAAATAGCTTTGATCTAGGCGTTTATTTTGACGCAGACGGGGATAGGGTAGTTTTTGTGAATAAACAAGGAGAAATAATCTCTTCTGATGTGATTGGTCCGATTCTAGCTCAATACTTTGCGCAATTGAATAAAAAGGCTAAGATAGTAATAGATGAAACCACAACCAAGTTGGTAGGAGAACTAGTTGAAGAGTACGGTGGAAAGGTGGTTTATTCTAAAATAGGTCATGCTTATTTTAAGGTAAAGATGGCTGAGGTAAAAGCCGTTTTTGGCTTAGAGAAATCTGGCCATTATTATTTTAAAGATTTTTACTTTGCTGACTCTGGGGTATTCACTTTTTTAGCTTTTTTGAAAGCATTTATATTCTACGGAGGAAGTTTAGATAACTTACAAAATGATTTTAAAAAATATGCCATAGCGCCGGAAATGAATTTTAAAATTAAAGACTATCGAAAAATGGAGAATGTTTTGAAAAATAAATTTAGGAAAGAAGCTAAAAGAATTTCCAGCTTTAATGGTTTAACTATGGATTTTAATGATTGGAGATTTAATATTCGCCCATCTAACACGGAGCCAATTTTAAGATTTAATATGGAAGCGGTTGATGGAAAAATATTAAAAGAAAAAGTGTTATTAGTAAAAAAGATTTTAAACAAATGAGTTCACAAAGAATAAAACAAGTTAATATGTTGATTCAAGAAGTATTGGGAGAAATTTTTCAAAAAGAATGTCATTTCCCCGATAATTCTTTAGTGACTATTTTGGCAGTTGAAACTTCGCCCGATCTTTTGTATAGTACAATTATCGTTAGCGTTTTTCCTGAAGCTCAAGAAAAAGAGGTGATACAATATTTAGAGAAAGATATTTTTGATATACAACAAGTATTGAATAAAAAATTAGCGATGCATCCTGTCCCGAAGATTCGTTTTGAAATAGATAGAACTGAATTTGAGGCAGAAAAAATTGAGAAGTTATTGGAGGAGATAAAGGAGCCGAATGACAAATAACAAATGTCTAATGTCAAACAAATTCCTAATAATTAAATGTCAAAACGTTTTTAGATTTGTGGTTTAGGATTTGATTGGAAATTAGGATTTGGAAATTGAGATTTTCGTAATTTGGCCTGGTAGCCAAGTGGTAAGGCAAGAGTCTGCAAAACTCTTATACGTGGGTTCAATTCCCGCCCAGGCCTCACGGTAAATTAAAAATTTGTAATTCTTTTCAAAATATACTATATTAAATTAAGTCATTTTTCATTTTGATATTTACATTTTGATTTATGATATGCCCGGGTGGCGGAATGGCAGACGCGCACGACTCAAAATCGTGTGAGATTTATCTCATGAGAGTTCGACTCTCTCCCCGGGCACTCAGTTTTTATAAAAAATCGTCTTTTTGGCGATTTTTTTGTTGAAATTTGGAAAAATTATTCGTATTTTGCGACCAAATAATTTTTTTATACAATTCTTTGACATTTTTAGCAAAACTTCTTGAAAAAAATTATTATCCACAGTTGAAAAGGATTTTCTTTTAGCGTAAGATAACCTCTTAAACAAAAAGTCTCTAAAAAAAAGAAAATTTTTAATTTTTTATGTCAGGCAAAAATAATTATAATCCATTCCATAAAGTAAAAAAGAGAGATGGCCAAATTGTGTCTTTTACAACCGAAAAAATAGCTAATGCTATTTTTAAAGCAGCTGAAGAAACCGGTAAAATGGATTATATTTTTGCCAAAGCCATGGCTGATGAGGTAGTGAAACGTTTGGCCAGGAAATTAAAAATTCAAAAAGCATATATTCCCACTATTGAAGAGATTCAAGATACAGTAGAACAAGTTTTAATTGATAAAGATCAACTTAAGGTTGCTAAGACTTACATGATGTACCGTCAGAAGCGTTCAGAAATTAGAAAAGAGAAGGCACAAATTTTAAATAAAGAAGATATTGATGAAGTGGATAAAAAATTTGATGTTAATGCTTTAAGAGTTTTAACTTCTCGTTATTTACGTAAAGATAATTTTGGAAAAATTGTTGAATCACCCAAAGAACTTTTTACTCGTGTAGCAGTACATACAACTTTGCCGTCACTTTTTTATGATGAAGCTGTTTATCAAAAAAATGGAAGAGCTACCGAACATCGCATGGAAGAATTTTCTCCGGAAAAATTTGACGGGAAATATAAAATTGGGAATTATCCTTTGAACCAATATCATTTAGAGGGAATGAAAAGATTGTATGACAGATTTAATAAAGAACAAAAAATAAAAATATCGTGGCAAAAGTTTTTAGAAAAATTAAAGGACGGATATTTTGATAAATATGCCGTTGAGGTAGAACAATTTTATAATTTAATGGCCAGTCGGAAATTTATGCCTAACACTCCGGCCTTGGCAAATTTTGGAAATGTTTTTGGAATGGGTTCTGCTTGTTTTGTTTTGGACATCAATGATTCCATAGAAGATATTATGGATACTTTGAAATCAGCTTCCAGAATTTTTAAATCAGGCGGAGGAGTAGGATATAATTTTTCCAGATTAAGACCGGAAGGAGATTTTGTGAAATCAACTGGAGGTTATTCTTCTGGACCAATTAGTTTTATGTCTTTATATGACAGGATGACTGACGTGATTAAGCAGGGTGGTATTAGAAGAGGAGCGAATATGGGCATTTTAAATAGTAATCATCCTGATGTTGAAGCTTTTGTGAAGTGTAAAACCGGTAATCAGGCTTTAAAGAATTTTAATATCTCCATATTGATTTTGCCCGAGTTTTGGGAGTGCTTGAAAGACAACAAACCATACCCATTAATTAATCCTCGCAGTAAACAAGTAGTGAAGTATATTGATCCTAAATCATTATTAAATCTTATTGCTTATCAAGCTTGGGAATCAGCTGAACCGGGAGTAATTTTCCATGACCGTATTAATGAGTATAATCCTCTGACGAAAGTTTTAGGGCCAATTACTTGTACTAATCCCTGTGGAGAAGTTTTACTTTATCCTTACGAGTCTTGTAATTTAGGCAGTTTAAATTTGTGGAGTTTTGTAAAACCTAACCACAGACATGATCATAGGGTTTTTGATTGGGAAGAATACGGCAAGACAGTAGAGACAGCAACCAGATTTATGGATAACGTCATTGATATTAATAAATATCCTTTGCCAGAAATTGCTGATATGTCTTTGAAAACAAGAAAGATGGGTTTGGGTGTAATGGGATTAGCGGATACTTTATTTGAATTATCTCTTCCTTATAACAGCAAAGAAGGATTAAAATTTATGGAAAAATCTTTGGAAGCATTAAATTATTATTCCAAAGTAATTTCCGTTAAGATGAGTCAGGAGCGAGGAAAGTTTCCGTTGTTTGACCAATCTTTTTATCCGGAGGGAAAACTTCCGTTTTCCGGATATAAAGATAAAAAATCTTCCAGTTTTGATTGGAAATCTTTAATTATTAAAATTAAGAAAAATGGTTTGAGAAATTCTTTTACTACTGTTATGGCGCCGACTGGCTCTATTTCTATGATTGCCGGATGTTCTTCCGGTATTGAACCGAATTATAGTTTAGTTTTTGAAAAGAATGTAGCTGTAGGAAGTTTTTATTATGTGAATCCCGTTTTTGAAAGAGTTTTATTTAGACATGGATTATTTGATGATCAACTTTTGAGAAAAGTAATTGATAATAACGGAAGCGTTCAGAAAATATCCCGTATACCGGAAAAGTTAAAACAAGTTCTTATTACTTCCATGGATATAGAAGTGGAGGATCATATTAAAGCTTTGGGTGCGATGCAGAAATGGACGGATTCGTCTATTTCTAAAACCAACAACTTGCCAGTTAGCGCCACGCCGGAAGATATCAAAAAAGTTTATCTTTTAGCGTATAAATTGGGCTGTAAAGATGTGACGGTTTATCGCGATAAATCCATCCAAAATCAAGTATTGGTCGCCGGAGGTAATAAGAGGGATAAGGCGGTTGGTAAAAAGAGGAAGAATAGGAAGGAAGAGTTTTTGGCTAAAAAAGATGAAAAGGCCGAAGGCTTCTCCGTATACTATCAGCCGAATGTGATAGAAGTTTTGTCTTCTCAAATGAATGGACAAAATGGTAGTGCCAGTAAATTCTGCCCGAGTTGTCATACAGAATTAGTGAATCAGGAGAAATGTCATTCTTGTCCAGTTTGCGGATGGGGGATGTGTAGCTAAAAAGGAAAAGTACGAAGTACAAAATATAAAGCAAACGAGGGTTTTTCAACGGCTCAGTCACCTTAGGTGACTGAGCCGTTTGTTTATTTTATACTTTTGTAGCGAGGAATATTATGATAAAATGGAGATACAAAATCTCAATAACTAATAATCAATAACCAAAACGTCCGTTTTTGAACTTTAAGATTTTGATTATTGTTTATTATAATTTGGTTATTAAATTTATTATCATGCTTAACAGACCAAACATATTTTTGTTTTCTGTTATCTCTTTCGGGGCGGGGATTTTTATTGCCTCGTTTTTATTTGTTGATTGGGTTTGGATTTTATCATTTTCGGTTTTAATTAGTTGTTTTTCTTTTTGGTCTTTTTTATGCCAAAAAAATCTTTTGATTTTTGCGGCTTTCGTTAGCATCTTTCTTTTCGGTATTATTTCTTTTCAGATTTCTGATTATTATGGACAAAAAAATTCCAGCGTTTATCTAAATGGTAACTCTATTAAAGCAGTGGGGATTATTTATGATGAACCGGAATTTAAAGAATCGTCGGTTTGGCTAAGGGCAGAATTAAAAGATAGTTATCAGGGAAGAGTTTTAATTAAAACTAAACCCTATGCCAAAGATTTTCAATACGGAGATGAAATTTATTTTGAAGGGAAGTTGGAAGAGCCAGAGAATTTTTTAGATTTTGATTTTAAAGCTTATCTAGCCAAAGAGGGGATTTATTCCATCGTTAATTATCCTAAATTAGAAATTGTAAAAAATAGTCAAGGCTCAGTTATCAAATCATTTCTGTTAAAGATAAAAAATTCTTTTGAAGAAAAAATTAATAGTATTTTACCGGAGCCGGAATCAAGTTTTTTAGGAGGATTGCTTTTGGGCGAACGTCAAAGTTTGAATGCTGATTTAAAAGAAAAAATGCAGAAAAGTGGCACTAGCCATTTGATAGCCTTATCGGGATATAATATAACCATTATTTGCTCTGCCATTCTTTCATTGTTGTTATTTTTTGGTTTGAAAAGAGGAGTGGCTTTCTGGCTATCAGTTTTATTTGTGATTTTATTTGTCTTAATGACTGGTGCTTCAGCTTCAGTGGTGCGTGCGGGAATTATGGGCATTTTATTCTTATTAAGTCAGAAAATAGGCAGATTATATCATCCGAGAAATGCTTTATTTTTAGCTGGTTTAGGTATGATTTTGATTAATCCTAAAATATTGAGATTTGATTTTGCTTTTCAATTGTCTTTTGCGGCTACACTCGGTTTGATTTATTTCCATCCATTTTTTGAAAGAATTTTAAAATCAGATAAATCTAGTTTTTTGAATTGGCGTAGTGTCTTGGCTACAACTTTATCGGCTCAATTGGCGGTGTTGCCGTTGATTATTCTAAGATTTGGGTATTTTCCAGTAGTGTCGCCATTAAGTAATATTTTTATTTTATCATTAATTCCTATAACAATGCTTTTGGGTTTTTTAGCCGGAATTTTGGGGTTTGTTTTTTCGGGGCTGGCTACGATTTTCGGTTTTCTCTCTTATTTATTACTCAAAGTAGAAATTTTAATTATTAGTTTCTTTGGTAGTTTCAAATTTGCTATAATTTCTTTAGATAAGATCAGAGAGTGGGTTTTTTGGTTGGCGATAGGAGTGGTGGTAATTTTATTTATTTATCTTCAAAAAAGAAAGTTGAAATACTTAGAACAATGGAAACATCCAATAAATCAATAATAGTTTTTAGTTTATTAATTTTACTAGCACTTAATTTAGTGACTTGGTTTTTTATTTTATCAGAAAATAATTTAACGGAGATTGATTTTTTGGATGTAGGGCAAGGAGATGCAACTTTAATCAATTTCCACAATTCTGGTAAAATTATGATTGATGCTGGACCGAATCGTTCAGTGCTGGATGAATTAGGAGGTAATTTGAGTTTTTTTGAAAAGAAAATAGATGTGTTAATTTTATCTCATGCTAATTTAGATCATTATGGTGGCTTTTTTGAAATAATAGAAAAATATAAACCGCGAGTTTTTGTTTTTAACGGAGTAAATAGCACTAGCGAGACTTTTCAGAATTTACTGACTTTAGTCAAAAATAATGGTATGGCTATGATATCTGTAAGAGCTGGAGATAAAATTAAAATTGGGAATGACGTCGCGGAGATTATTTCTCCACTAGGAGGGGTGGATTTTTCTGAGAAAAATCTTAATAATAGTTCGCTAGTATTACGAGTGATTATTAACGGATATAGGGCTTTATTTTTAGGTGATGCTGATGGTAGTTTTTTGAAGAAAATTGAAGATAATCTAGCAACAGATATTTTAAAAGTAAGTCATCATGGGTCAAAAAATGGGACAGACGAGGCATTATTGGACTTAATCAATCCTAAGATAGCCTTAATTGGAGTGGGGCAAGATAATAAGTATGGTCATCCGGCTGATGTAGTGATTGATTTGTTGGAAGGTTTGGGTGTTAAAATTTTCCGTACTGATAAAAATGGTAATATTAGTATTAAATTTGGCGAAGAGTTAATTATTAGGGATTAAAAAACCCGCCTTATCGGCGGGTTTTTTGTTAAAGCCATTTTTTAATTTTAAATAAAATAAAGAATATTATAGAAACTACGAACATTATTCCGATAATAATCCAAAATCCATATATTCCGGAAGTAAACGGAGTATAATTGGTATTCATACTGAATATATTAGAGATAAGAGAAAGTGGGAAGGTAACGAAGGCCATGATTGTCAGAAGTTTCATAATTTCATTAGTCTTGCTTTCAAATAATGTATTATTAGTAGATTCCAATGCTTCAATTGTTTCTTTTAAGTTATCTAAGGTATCCCAGACTTTTTCATGATCTCCAATCAAATCATTTAAATATACCTCCATATCTTTGCCGAAAAATTTTGAACCTTTAATTAATAGGGATTCTAAAATTGTTTTTTGAGGCCTAGTAATAAGACGTTGATCTAATACGTCTCTTTTGACAAATGATATTTCTTTAATCATTTGTTTTTCATTGCCTTTGAAAATTGATTCCTCAATATAACAAACTTTTTCATTAATATGCGTCAGTTGTCTCAAGGAGAACTCCTGACAATTTTCTAGAATTTCATACAAAAGATGCCCAGTAGTTTTATCCAGATATTTTTCATGACTAGTGATATCTTTTTCCAATCTATTAAAAAAAGTATTAATAGGCTCTATGTCGCTATAACGAGCAGTAATAATTGCATCTTTAGTAATAAGAAAATCAATTTCTGTGGATTTAGAAACGCGAGTACAAGGATCATAGATGGGGATATAATAAACAATATAGATATAGTTATTGTAAGTCTCAACTTTAGAACGAGAAGAAGGCTTCATTAATTCGGCCAAGATAAGGGGGTGGAATTTATAATTAGCGCCTAAATAATCTATATCACTTTGATTCGGATTGGTGATATCAATCCAAGTTATTTTTGATTGTACCTGTTTCATGTTTATTGTAAAAAATGGACTTTTATTAGCGTTATTCCCATTATATAAAAATATTGTCGAACTAGCAATTGTGCACAACCATTTGACAATAACTTTTTTATTTGCTAAATTACCTACATATAAAAAATGCCAACTATTAATCAGTTAATCAAAAAGAGAAGATCACCGAATATTAAGAAGACCAAATCACCGGCCTTGAATTTTGGTTTTAATGTAAAAAAGAATCGTCCCGTATCTTATCCAGCCTCTTTTAAGAGGGGAGTTTGTGTGAAAGTTTTTACTACTACTCCGAAAAAGCCGAATTCCGCTTTACGTAAGGTGGCGCGCGTTCGTCTTTCTAATGGTATGGAAGTAACTGCTTATATTCCTGGAGAAGGACACAATTTACAGGAACATTCCGTGGTAGTAATTCGCGGTGGTAGGGTTAAGGATTTGCCAGGTGTTCGTTATCATATTGTACGTGGAGTTTTGGATACAACTGGAGTACAGAATCGCAAACAGCAAAGGTCTAAATACGGAGCTAAAGCACCTAAATAAAATACTATGAGAAGAGGTAAAAAGTTTAAGAGAAATTTTGAACCGGACATGATGCATAATAAAATCGAGTTTACTCGGTTTATTAACTATATAATGGAAAGAGGGAAAAAGAGTGTAGCAGAAAATATTTTTTATGAAGCCCTAAACATTATTAAAGAAATTACTAAAAAAGATCCGGTGCTTGTTGTAGAAGCAGCCATGAAGAATGTTTCACCCGTTGTAGAGGTGCGTTCTAAAAGAGTAGGTGGAGCTAATTATCAGGTGCCTCAAGAAGTAAGACCAGAAAGAAAATTTGCTTTGACTTGTCGTTGGATTTTAGATGCAGCTAGAAAAAGAAAAGGTATTGATATGCCTAAAAAATTAGCTGAAGAATTTTTAGCAGCTGCTAATAATGAAGGAGCGGCTATTAAGAAAAAATTAGACACTCATCGTATTGCCGAAGCTAATAAAGCTTTTGCTCATTTTGCTCGGTAAGGCGGAATTTTTAAATAAATTAAGAAAAATTAATCCGCCGATAAGGCGGATTAAAATTATAAAATTATGGCAAGACAATATCCCATTGAAAAAGTAAGAGATATCGGAATTATCGCTCATATTGACGCCGGAAAAACAACCGTTTCCGAACGCGTTCTTTTTTATACTGGCATTTCTCATAAAATTGGAGAAGTTCATGAAGGTGAAGCGGTGATGGATTGGATGGAACAAGAAAGAGAAAGAGGTATTACTATTACTTCAGCCGCTACTACTTGTTTTTGGACTCAAACCTACAGAAAGGCAGCCGGAGAAAAGAAGGGCGGGGAATATCGTATTAACTTGATTGATACCCCGGGACATATTGATTTTACCGTAGAAGTGCAGAGGTCATTGCGCGTTTTAGATGGTGCAGTGGTTGTTTTTGATGGAGTTTCCGGTGTGGAGCCGCAATCAGAAACAGTTTGGCACCAAGCTGATAAATATGAAGTGCCTCGCATGTGTTTCATTAATAAATTGGACAGAATGGGAGCTAGTTTTGATTTTTGTTTATCCACTATCAGAGAAAGATTAAGCCCCAATGCCTTGCCGATTCAATTAAATATTGGTACTGAAGAAAAGTTTATTGGTGTTATTGATTTGATTAGAATGAAAGCTTTTGCTTTTACAGGAGAAAGGGGAGAAACCATTGAAGAGATTGAAATTCCAGCTGATTTAAAAGAGAAGGCTAATGAAATGCGTCATGAATTATTGGAAAAAATTGTAGAGCAAGACGATGTTTTAATGGCTAAATATTTAGAAGGACAAGAACCGACTGAAGATGAATTAAGAAAAACTTTGAGAAAAGCCGTTATTGCTTATAAAATTATTCCGGTTTTGTGTGGCACAGCTTTAAAAAATAAAGGCGTACAATTTATGTTAGACGCGGTTGTTGATTATTTACCGTCTCCGATAGATGTGCCTCCGACTAAGGGGTTTGATCCAGCTCAACCAGAAGTGGAAATTTTTAGAGAACACAATGATGATGAGCCGTTGGCTGCTTTGGCTTTTAAGATTGCTGCTGATCCGTTTGTAGGAAGCTTAACTTATTTCCGAGTTTATTCTGGTGTTTTGAAAAGAGGCACTTACATTTTAAATAGCATTAAAGGAGATAGAGAAAGAGTAGGACGTGTTTTGCGTATGCATGCTAACCACCGTGAAGAAGTAGAGGAAGTATACGCCGGAGATATTGCCGCTATTGTCGGTTTGAAAAATACCACCACTGGCGATACTTTATGTGATCCAGAACATCCTATGGTTTTGGAAAAAATTGACTTCCCCGAACCAGTTATTCATATGCGTATTGAACCGAAGACTAAAGCTGATCAGGAAAAGATGGGCTTGGCTTTGAGAAAATTATCAGAAGAAGACCCAACTTTTAAAGTGAAATCTGACCAAGAAACAGGAGAAACTTTAATTGGAGGTATGGGTGAATTACATTTGGAAGTTTTAGTAGACAGAATGAAACGCGAATTTAAAGTAGAGGCTAATACCGGCAGACCGCAGGTTGCTTATAAAGAAACTATTAAAGGTAATGCTGAGGCTGAAGGAAAATATATTCGTCAATCAGGTGGTAAGGGTCAATACGGACATTGCTGGCTTAAAGTTGAACCGATGGAAAGGGGTGAGAAATTTGAATTTGTTAATGCTATTAAAGGAGGCGCTATTCCTCAAGAATTTATTTCTCCAATTGAAAAGGGTGTCAAAGAATCTATGGATAAGGGCGTAGTAGCCGGTTTTCCTATGGAAGATATTAAAGTCACTTTGTTTGATGGTTCTTTCCACGATGTTGACTCTTCAGAATTTGCCTTTAAGATTGCCGCCTCTATGGCTTTCCAGGAAGCTTGCAGACGTTCCAATCCGATTATTTTGGAACCAATCATGAAGGTGCAAGTAATTATTCCTCCAGACTTTTTGGGAGATACTACTGGAGACTTGAATTCCAAACGTGCTCGTATTGAAGCTATGAATGACAGAATGATGACTAAAGTTATTGATGCAAAGGTGCCATTATCAGAAATGTTTGGTTATGCTACTAAATTGCGTTCTATGACTCAAGGTAGAGGATTCTTCACGATGGAATTTGACCATTATGCGGAAGTGCCGAAGAACGTGGCTGAACAAATTGTAGCAGGGAAGAAGTAGAAATTGATTTTAAAAAACCGGTCGCCAAAGGCGACCGGTTTTTGTTTATGGCTTGTCCTGAGCCGTGTCGAAGGCTTGACTTTTAAGTATAAATAATTATAATTAAAATCAGCTTTTTTAAAAATCAAATCACGGAGGCATGAATGAACATAGTTCAACTCATTTACAAAAAAACCGGAGACAAAATAGGAAGTGTCAGAATTTATTTTGTGGTAAAAGGTGTGGGTATTTTTCATAATCCCAAAGGTGCTTTTAAAGCCGTAGGGCCTTTTAAGAAAATTAGTGTTGTGATTATTGGTAAATTGTACGCTAATTCTTCTTCTAAGGAAAAAGAAAATACATCCATAGAAATTAAGAAATATTCTTTTTTAAAAAGAAAAGAATTCGCCAAAGATTTTGGATTGGAAATGAAAAAGGGGAGGTAAAGAATGAAATTTGAATTTCTGTGGCAAAAACTGGGACGCAAACCAAAGTCTCTTTTCAAAACCAACGATCCTTGTTTGGTTCATGGCATCGCGGAGCAAGCTGTTAAAGAAAAAGAAAAGATAGGTAAAAAGGTGGATGGAAATATCATAATTAAAGTTAAGGGAGAAAAACCCAATACTTATTTATTGGTAAAAAATGGAAAGGAAGACAAAGCACAGGGAGTCAGGTTTGTAGGAGAATTTTTTTAAAAGGAGGTAAAATGAAAAAAATTATTTGTGATTTATTTTACGCCTTATTGGCTATTTCTCCAATGTTGTTTCTAGTGAGTTTGGCTTTTTCCCCAAACGTTTTGGATGCCTTAAAGAAAATTGATGGAATTTATTTATTTTTTGGATTTACTTTTTTACAATTATTATTTGTTTTTGTTTGGTTTTGTATTTTGAGGATAGAACAACGCCGAAATGAGAAAAAGAAAAAATCTTTACAGGAAACCAACTTTTTGGTTGGTATGTTTGGTGGGGGATAATCATATTAACCGCTTCGGCATCTTGCTGAGGCGGTTTTTTTATTGGAACGTATATGAACCTATAGGTTCATATACGTTCCAGAAGGAGAGATGGTGGATGGTGGGTGTTGACTTTTTGTATTGAGATGTGCTATAATACAAATAGATCTTAAGGAGGATGAAATGACAAAACTGAAGTACGAGCCACCACAAGCATTTAATCTTAATTCCATTCTTACTGCTACTGGGCAGTATAGGCCACAATGTAGGTGTCAGAATGGATGTGGCGAGTCATCAAGTGGCGAGTGTAATCATGGTGCGATGCCGCAATTTGAGCAGTGTCATGCTGGAGGTCGACCTCATATGGAATGCCATACTGGATCGGCTTTACCATACCACTATTGATTTAGAAAGGAGGATA
>Ga0172381_10003784_pt1 | contig 15836 bp, 22 predicted proteins | sample Leawel6488metaG_FD_119754 | JGI IMG/M metagenome (GOLD analysis project Ga0172381, IMG submission 119754) | Leachate microbial communities from a municipal landfill in Southern Ontario, Canada - Leachate well 64-88 metaG | ecosystem: Engineered > Solid waste > Landfill > Unclassified | place...
AACAATTATGTTTTTGATACGCATTTTTGCGGCAATGGATAAGTCTTTCATTGTTGTTTGTTATTATTGATTAATGAATGAATTGACCAACTAACATACCAAGTGCAAAGATATATGATATGTTTTCACCTTTTTCACCTTCATCTATTTGTATACTTAGTTTTTGATTAGGCCAAGTACCATGTATTTGTGAAGGTACATCTGCTTTGAATAGTAGATTACGAGCTTCTGTTACCCTTGCTGATGAGCAAGTAATAGGTATTGGTACATTGATGTATTTCATGATTACTACTTCAATTGTTTAATCTTTCTTTGCCAGTAAGGTGTACATAGTTTTTCAAGGTGTTGTACATTATCAGCTTTCTCATCCATTATTAACCACAATCTATGTTTGTTGTAGTTGTCAATAGTTAGTATAGAAGCTGATATCTTTATAACTGAAATATAATCATGTTGGTGTTCTTTGGCGAAGTAGTATGCTGTTAAACAACGATTGAATAACAGTGGGTGATATGTTTCAAATACTATCTTTTGTATAGGTTTTAATTGTGGTTGACCTACACAGGCAAACAATAGTATGAATACATTGTAGTGTTGAAAGGTACTACGTTCTCTTTCAGGTGTTGTTGCCTCTATTGGTGGATGAGGTAATATTACTTGTTTTAAATCACTCATTTTGATTGATTCAAAGTGTAATGGTATTGTTTGTGATGAACATTTAAATTTACTCATAATGATATGTAATTTAGGGTTTATAATCAAATGAAAAAGTGCTGGCTTTTGGCTCAATCTTAATCCAAGTCCATTCACCAGCACTTAGTTACACCTGTTCATGTCGAGTTTTCTCGTTATGACAGTTTAACTACATTGTAGATGTAGTAGCTGTGTTACACGTCTCATCGACTGGTTGTAAGGAACAGCATGTCGACTAGTTTGTTGTTAGCAAGTATTTTCTTGCTTCTTTGACAGACATTACTGTCATCCAGACATTCTTTGTAGAATGATGTGTATTAGACTTACTTATCGTAAGAAGCATAACTTACAAGTTATTAGTCTCTTTACGATGTTAGATGTCGTATCACTTACGTGCTTTTTGTTTATGCTAACGGACAGTCATTGTACTTTGTTAACAATTTATGTTGTCTTATCAGTTCAATAGTTTGATGTACATATATTTACAGATTGCTGTCCGTAGCATTGTTATAGCTATGTAATTGGAATTGCTTTGCAATATGCAATAACACCATTAACGCGATGTTATTGATAATAGCCATGAATGACAGTCTTGGTGAGTTGTGAAAGAGTTAGACTCCCTTAGAAGGGAAGAATAACTCGCATTACAACGCTCTTAGTACGAGTAAAGGCTGAGGACAATGTCCGATTTGCCTTTATAGTACCGTGCGTCGACTAAGTCACCACGCTTCAGCGTTGGGACTGTGTCTGACCACGCCTGCTGAACTGATTTATCAGGAAGCTGGATGAGTGCAATGATGCTACCTGAAGGCAGTTGTTTACAACCACGAAAGGTGCAATCAAGCACGATGTCGCCGTCGTTCATAGCGACTGACGAAGGAATCGAAGATTTTGTAGGCATAGCAATGAAATTTAGTGAACGTTAGTGAAACTAAATTAGGCGGAGAGAAACAAGGGGGTAGTCCCACGCCGTTTCAGCATCGGGGAGGCTTGAATGAGGGTACTTCATGCGCGTCTGTATATTATATAAAAAATTTACGGGGGTTATCTATACAAGTACTGGTTCATGTTTTCGTATATATCAAGCAAATTATTTTTATAATAAAAAAATTTTAAATAACGTAACTTTTTACTACTATTATACGTATAATATGTACAATTTAATATATTAAAGATGATTGAAACAAAGAAACTAGCGGCTGAACTAAGTGCTAAAATCACTTATACGCCTGCAGACGACAGGTTACTGGTTAAGCCATTGAAGCCTGTTATGATTACTAAGGTTGTGCCGGTTCCTCCGAAGTCGCAACCTGACACACTCGACGATGTTGAGAGCTCCCCTGAAGTTAGTATGGAGAAAAAGAAGGTACCTGCTAACATGACTAAGGGTATCATACTGAAGTTAGGACCAGACTACGCAAACGATAAAGGTCCTTACTTTGGTCAGTTTGAGATAGGGGATGTAGTTATATACCCAACTTATGCTGGTATTAACTTTGAACTGTTTAAGGATACAAAGATGCTTAGGCGCTATGAGATAGTAGCTACAGAGAAGGGTGTCTAACTATACCTTATATTATATAGGAGAGGGTTATCAAAGTTTGATAACTCTTTTTTATTTAATAACGTAACCTTTTACGAAACATTACGTATACAGTAACATAACCAGTCTAACTCTGAGTAGGGTAGAAAGCTCGAAAAGACAGCTGGGGGGTGTGATTGACAAATAGTCATGGTGTCCTCCAGGGTAAGAAGAAGAACTGTAAAAGAACAACGGCCACGGCCTGTATGGCAAGGGAACAGTGGACTAGGGGCTAAATACCAAGTTGTTTAAGTAGCACTCTTTAAAAGCATAAGGAAACAAATTAACGTTGGTTTCAGGGGCGAATTGTGAACTGAAGTGAACAAACCCAGTACTGAATAGGACAATAAGAAGAAGAAAGGCAAGAATTATAGACTCCAGTGATGGGGTCTTTTTTATTTAATACTATATAGTTATGAAGATAAAACAAATGAAACCGTGGATGATTAAGTTAATGCCTAACGTTTTAGGTATTACTTTATGTCCTTTTGGTATATACCTGAAAAGACCGCCAAAGAAAGTAAGTAAGGCTACTATCAGTCATGAAGAGATACACTGGCATCAACAAATTGAGATGCTGGTTATACCTTTTTACATGTGGTACTGTGTTGAATATCTGATTAAGTTACTTAAATATAAAGGTGCAGCATACTACAATATATCGTTTGAAAGGGAGGCTTATACGAATGAGACTTCTTTTAAATATGTTGAAAACAGGGAGTTATATTCTTGGTTTAAATACTTATAATAACTTGTGTTTAGTGTAACTTTGTGTGTTTTTAAACGTATAAGTAGTATGAAAGATACATTTACACTTATGTGTGAAGCGGGTTTGAAACAAGCTTTGCTAGACAAGGATGGATGGTTAGCTCACTTCTACAGCACTATGCTTAGGGATAGTACTCCTATACTTAATCCAAGAGTTTATACTATTACAACTAAATGGGTAGACTAATGGTTGTACTAGATATAAATACAAAGAAGGTTATTGAGAAGTTCTCATGGTGTCCTGGTCATGTGTACTGGTCTACACTTGAAGGTTGGGCTCAGTACAAACTTGACATGGTTGAGTTTGGTAAAGCAATGAAAGTAATTGAAGATGTATATTGGTATGGGGCGTAAAGAAGTCAACTGTTTAGGTAGTGCGTGTGAGCACTTCAGGGAGTATTACCAAGTAGATAAATATGGTACTGGTTACATACCAAGGTTTGGACAGTCAATTAAGTATTGCACACACCCAAACGTATATACTATGAAGCACACCTGTGAAGATACTGGTACTCCTATAACAGTACTGAATAGTTGTCCTAACTTAAATTAAAGTAACAAACACTAATAAAACAAATGTTGAAGTTTAAAGATATAGAATTATCAGACCACACTTTCACAAGGAAGTACAACGGTGTAAGGTACACTTACGAAATACCTAACCTTATACAGTACGCTAAAGAGCAGGGTTACAAGTCTTTTGACTTACCTATTGAAGGTATTGATATGTCATCAATAATGTGGCACATAGATAATATGCGTGACTTTGCTTACCACATGAGTAGGATTAACAAAGCTGACTTTAAACATCCAGTACTAATTGATAGTTATGGTACTATATGCGATGGCTGGCATAGGGTAATAAAAGCAGTTATGTTAGGCCATAAAACAATTAAAGCTATACGTATGCAAGACATGCCTATAGCATCAAGTACGGAGGAGGTAGAATAATGAATGTAAGGTGTCATAACTGTTTAGCACTAGTATTTTTAGAGTTAGACGGACCAGAAGTAGCAAGGTGTCCTAATTGCGGGTGTTTAGTAACATTTGAATAGCATGGTGATTAATATGTTGTTGTGGGGTTGTCTAGCTGTAGTATACTTTATATTAGATGGTATAGGTGCTAAGAACATAATAGCTACTAATAAGTTACATAGACTTACAGCAGCTAACACAAGCGCAGCAATGTATTTATTCGGGGTTATAGGGTCATACATCTGCGTGACTGAAGGATTAATAAACATTATACCTATTATTGTGGGGGCTTGGTTAGGTACCTTCTTCGCAGTAACTTGGGAAATTAAAATAAAGAAAAAGAATGGGAGTAGAAGGATTAAAATATGATAATGATAAACTACGCTGGGACTTAATTCCGATGGAATGTGTTGAGGACGTAGTAAAGATACTCACTTTCGGTGCCAAAAAGTATGCCCCTAATAACTGGCAACTTGTAGACAACGGTAAGGAGCGTTACTGGGCAGCCTTAATGAGGCACTTAGTAGCTTACAGGAAAGGGGAGTTAGTTGATTCAGAGTCAGGTGAGCCACATCTGAGCCATGCAGCTTGCTGCTTAGTGTTCTTAATGTGGTTAGAAAAACAAGGTAATATAAAGGAGTAATGATAACACCTTATAAATATAGATTTACACTAGGTAGAAATACACCTAGAACACCTGATGGCCTGTACATAGTACAGTTCGACGGTAGAGAAGTAAAAACAACCAATAGAACCATTGAGTTTAACGCTGGTACTGAACTGACCCTAGAGCAGTTTAATGAAAGAGTTAAAGGGACAGAGGGTATAGAGAACGTATACGGTATATTTAAAGACTCCTTAAAAACAGAACTTAACAAGTTTCTTGAGTGGGTAGGTAATAATTACACTGTTGATGAAGGTCACGAGAATGGATGGACTAAGGACGGTGAAGTGTTTCACACTACTGAAGTTGTTGTTGATTACTTGGACAGACAAACACTAAGCTTAAACTAATGACAAGACAAGAAACTATAAAGACAGCAACAGAATACTTTAAAGGTAACGACCTCCAAGCTAATGTTTGGGTTGATAAATATTGTCTACAAGACAATAAAGGCAACTACTTAGAGGCTACACCTGATGATATGTTTCACAGGCTAGCTAAAGAGTTTGCTAGGATTGAGGCTAAGTACTCCGTGCCTATTGACGAGGAAGATATATACGAATTATTGAAAGATTTCAAGTATGTCATACCTGGGGGTTCTATACTGTTTGGGGTAGGTAATAACTACACCTATACTTCTTTAGGTAACTGTTTTGTAATTGGTGACACTACTGATTCTTATGGGTCTATACTTAAGATTGATGAGGAGCAGGCACAGTTAATGAAACGTCGTGGTGGTGTAGGGCATGACTTGTCACACCTTAGGCCTTATGGGGCTAGTGTAAACAACGCAGCTTTAACCTCTACAGGAGCTGTAAGCTTCATGCACAGGTACTCTAATACTACACGTGAAGTGGCACAGGGGGGCCGTAGAGGCGCTCTAATGCTTACTATGAATGTAGACCATCAAGATATCAACCAGTTTATTGAATCTAAGGCAGATACTACCAAACTAACTGGTTGTAACATAAGTGTAAAGGTTACTGACGACTTTATGGAGAAGGTGAAATCAGGCGATGAGAAAGCTAAAATCACATGGAGTAAGTTAATAAACCAGGCATGGTCTACAGCTGAACCAGGTGTACTGTTTTGGGATACTATAATAGAGAACAGTCCTGCTGATAAATATCCTGGGTTCAAGTCCACAAGTTGCAACCCCTGCGGAGAAATTAACCTTTGTCCTTATGACACATGCAGGCTGATGTCTATTAACTTATTTAGTTTTGTGGTTAATCCTTTTACTAAAGATGCATACTTCAACATAGATTTGTTTAAGTATATTACTGGTCAGGCACAGCGTTTGATGGATGATGTAATTGACCTAGAATTAGAGAAGATTAATCGCATATTACAGAAGATACAAGACAAAACAGACGATGACACAACTACCAGGGAAATACTTCTGTGGATGAAGATAAAGGATAAACTTCTATCTGGTCGTAGAACAGGTTTGTCAGCTATAGGGTTAGCAGACTGTCTAGCAGCTTTAAATATAAAGTATGGTTCCGACGAGTCTCTAAAGGTAACTGATGATATATACAGGAGTTTTCATTACGCTGCTTACAAAGCTAGTGAGGATATGGCAATAGAACGCGGACCCTTCCCCATGTGGTCTGAACCTATTGACGAAAAGCCTAGACGTAACATTGCTTTACTTACCATACCACCTTCAGGTTCACTAGCCATCTTAGCAGGCATTTCTAGTGGTATAGAGCCAGTATACAAACTAGAGTATACTCGTAGACGTAAGGTTGAGAAGGGCTCACCTAACGTAGTATACACAGACAAACAGGGGGACGAATGGGAAGAGTATACTGTATATCATCCTAAGTATAGTATGTGGTTAGATGTACAAACCGCGGAAATGTCTAAAGAGTTTTGGGTAACTGGTGAAAGTATAGTTAAAGAATGTCCTTATACAGGTGCTACAGCGTATGACCTAGACCCGATGCAACGTGTAAAGATGCAGGCTACAATACAGAAACATATCGACCATTCCATATCTTCTACATTAAATTTACCTAAAAACGTAACAAAAGACGAAGTTTCTCGTATATATATGAGTGCGTGGGAACTCGGCTGCAAAGGTATAACGATTTATCGTGATGGTTGCAGAGACGGTGTACTAATTACAAAACAACCTGAGGTTACTGAATTTAAGCAACACTCAGCACCAAAGAGACCGAAGAAGCTTACATGTGACGTTAAATACGTTAAAGTAAAAGGAGTTGAATATTGTATACTCATAGGACTGTATGAAGGTAAACCTTACGAACTCTTTGCACTTGACAACGCTAACTTTGAGAAACACACGAAATCTAAATATTCGATATTCAAACTAGGTTCAGGCAACTATGTGTTGCTTAATGAAGACAACACTGAACAGATGTTTGCAATATCTGAGAGATTAACAGACGAACAAGTTGCGATAGGAAGACTGATATCAACATCCCTTAGACATGGGGCAGAGATAAAGTTCATAGTTGAGCAACTTAATAAAACAGAGGGAGAGCTGAACTCTTTCAATCGCGCAATAGCACGTGTACTCAAGTTCTACATACCTGATGGGGAGCAACTTAAAGGCTCTATTTGTCCAAACTGCAACGACAAGATGGTAATAGAAAACGGATGCGAGGTGTGTAAAAGTTGCGGACAAAGCCGGTGCTCGTAATGGCAGCTAAACAATCTATAGGTAAGTACCAGAAAAGGGAGCATAGTAAGCATCCTGGTATTCACGCAAAAAGTAAAATGTCTCCTAATAAGGGAGCAGACAATTATTATAAAAAGAATCGTGGGCAAGGAAGATAAATATACAATAACAGTAGCACACGTTGTGTTAGCCTCATTCCTGGTTTATATACTAACTAGTTGGAGTGTAGCTTTTGATGTGTGTATATTTGCCCTCTTGATAAAATTAATAGAAAAATAATGGAAGTAACAGTATTTAATACACAACTTGGTAGATGGATTGATTATGATGTCTCTACCACAGCAAATACCCCTAAAGGAATAAGTTTTTATTCTAGGGATGAAGATGGCTATTATTCCCCTACATACCATGAGGAATTTATAGTAAAGAAAGTAAAACCAAGTATCTACCAGAGACCAATATTTAGGTGTAAAGCAGACGAGTATAAATATCAGTACACAGAAAAGAAAACTAAAACTGTAACAACTGAGAGTGATATATACTACAATGACCGTAGAGACAGGTTTATTACCAGAACAAAGAGTAATACAAACGTACGTACAATATACACTTGGTAACATGTACTGGGCACAACCTTTAAAATGGTACAGTTTCAGGGCTAGACGTATAAGGAAAAGATTGAATAAGTTTTTAGATTTAGTAGAAGATAATAGAGAGTACGTTACAGAAGAGTTGATATATCCTATATATAAGGTGTACAACCACAGTAACATGCTAAGTATTAAACAACTAAACTTAACAAAGCTACCAGTTATAGAAACAATACAACTACTACACGTAACCCAAGTTTCCTGTAAACCATTGGAGTTTGAACCTAGAAAACTAAACAGAACGTAATGAATAACGTACATTTTAAAAGCAGTGATAGGGAATGGGAAACACCAGAAGTTGTATTTCAACCACTAAAGAAAGAGTTTAACATACTAATAGATACTTGCGCTAACGCAGAAAACACCAAGTGCAAAGTATACTTCGATAGGAAGTTAAACGGTCTAACAGCTAACTGGGCTGAAAAGCTCAAGCTAGTGGGTGGTAACGGAGCTTGTTGGATGAACCCTCCCTACGGACGCGGAATAGATAATTGGATTAAGAAGGCTCATGACGAAGCACAGAAAGGTGTAACAACCGTAGCTCTCATACCCGCCAGAACCGATACATCATGGTTCCATACTTACATCCACAATAAACAAGAAGTTAGATTCCTTAAGGGTAGAATTAAGTTTGTTGATGCAGAGTCATCGGCCCCATTCCCCTCAATGATAGTAATATTTAGACCAATACAAGAAGTAAAACAAACAATATTAAACACAATATGGAAAAAGTTAAAGTGGTAAAAGCAGTACCTGGTCTGCTTAAAGTCGGTGATGTACTTACCTCACCAGCAGCAGGTTGTGATTTCAATCTCGAAGAGACTGTAAAAAAAGGTTCTAGCGCTAGTGAACGTTATGTAAGTCTGGACTATGTAACAGTTAGTGAGAATATACCACAGTTCTTTGTGTTTGACTTGTCAGACTTTGAAAACAAATGTACGGACTGTGAAGCATGTACTTGTGGTGATATAGAAGAAGCTATGAGAACAGATGCAGAAATAGAAGACAGATACTTCTTCTTTCAAGAACAGTTTGAAAAAGCAAAACCAAACTCAGAGCAGGCTGTAGTATTTCAGAATCTTATTTGGTTTATAGAGTGGTTATATGGATATAAAGAACTGGTTTAAGAACATGGGACGTAAGAAAAAAGAGGTAGTACCTGAAGTAGTACCTAACCCAGAGGCAAGAAAGTTTGAGTGGTCAGACTTAGTTATTCAGTGTAAATGTGGTAACACCCAAACACTTAATAAAGGAATGAATGATGGACTTCAGCTTTTACTCTTCCCAACAGACGCATCATTTATTAAGTTAATGTGTGATAAATGTGGTAGCGAGTTAACTCTTCGTCTTGTCGAGGGGGTAAAGCCTGAAGACGTTGATGAAACTGTAACAAGTTCAGAAATACAAGATGAAGGCGTACAAAAAGAAGATAAGCAAGAAGAGGTTTTATAGAGAATATGTAAGCATACTTAACGGCGTACTTCAGCTCTCCCACCGGGAGGCTGATGTATTTGCCGTCTTACTGCAGATAAATGCGGAGTGGGGAAGTATGGTAAAACAAATCGGTAATGTACTTAGTACGGACGTGCGACGTCAGCTCATGCGAGAGACTAGAATTACCAAGACCAACCTAGCTAGATATGTTAATGTTCTCGTAGAAAAAGGTATACTAGTTCAGAACGAAGGTGAAAAGTACATGTTGAATGAGTTGTTTGTACCTACAATTGTAGACAATATTTGTGATGTAACGTTTACTTTAGAAGTAGTAAAATAGTATGACTGACAAGATATACAGTCAGATAAGTAAGCTGAGTGGTAAGGATGTGCGGTTGGTGAGAACTGCCGCGCATCATCCCTTCAGCTTTTTTAGTTCTGTAATGGCTAACACACACGACCATCGTCCAGTCAGGTTTAGGTACCTTGGTGTATTCAAGGTCAAAACACACTGGCGCAAGGGTCTTAAGAAGACTTCAGTAGTTGGTATACCTAATGAAGGAGATGTTATTTATGCTAGGGTACCAGAGCAAAAATACAATAAAACATACATAAATCTAAAGAGGGGGTGTATAAAAGAAGGTAATTTTGAGGCAGATGACCTTTCTGTAGTTTGCCCTATCTCTGCTATACAGTTCTGGTCGTCAGTAATTGAGTCCGAATAGTATAAGACTTTTATAACCACTAGGCGCAACAAAAGTGTAGTCCATACGTACACCTAGTATGGCAAAGATTTTTGATATAATCAATGGAGAAGTTTCTATAACACCAGAAGCACTGGTCATTCCAGCCTTCAAAGCTATATGGGATAGTGATAAATCGAAGTCTAAGGACAAAGCTAAAGACGAAATCAAGTATGTAGCATTCCTTTGTGACTCTACTAAATCACCATACAAAGACTTCCCTGAGTGGGAGAAGGCTAAGGTTATAAAAGCAGACCTGTTTAAAGATAAGGACTGGGAACCTAACGAAACCGTAAAGTGGGCGTGTGACGCATTTTCAAAGATGTCGGAGACGCCCGCAATACGTTTGTTACGGGCTTCTAAGTCAGCTGTTGACAAGCTTGCAATCTACTTAGAAAGTGTAGATTTTGAGAAGCTTGATGCCAATGGTAAGCCATATTCCGCAAGGGATGTGGTTTTCAACTTAGGTAACATTGGTAACCTGGTTAAGTCACTTGCAACCTTAGAAGAGGCTGTTAAACGTGAGCAATCAGAGGGTAACAGAATACAAGGTGGTACCGAAATAAACTACTTCGAAGACCCAGATAACGAATAAATGATACACAGAGAAACGAACGGATTGTATGTCATCGAACCTAAACCTATACTTAATTCAGATAAGTTCAGGCAGGCAGCAATTCACTTCCAAAAGTATGGATATTATACAGCAGCTCCTGTAAGCACAACAGCGTACCTTGAGTATTGGCGAGAGGAACGTACTAGATGTTTAGAGGGATATTATGCAGAAGATGGTGACTGGATTTCCGGTTACCATTATTTTTATCTGAACTACTGTCCAATACTTTTGATTAGAGAAGAAACACTTACTGATGCGCGCAAGCACACACGTAAGATAGTAGTACGTAAGCGTGATTTTCCAGACTTCTGGGACTCGGATTATGACTATTTTATGGCTATTGAGAACGCTGAACGTGAGGGTAAACACTTAGTTGTACTTAAGGCCAGAGGTAAGGGATACTCCTTTAAAGGTGGTTCTATGTTATGTAGAAATTACTTTCTTATAAAAGAGTCTAAGTCTTACGCTATTGCGTCAGAGATGGAGTATCTTACCAAGGATGGTTTGTTATCCAAAGCTTGGGAGTTCATGGACTTCATAGACCAAAACACAGGGTGGGCTAAGAAACGTCAGAAATTAAACAAGATTACACACAGGCGTGCTTCATACTTAGCCACAGACGACCGTGGTATTAAGACTGAACGTGGTTATCTATCAGAGATAATGGGTATCAGTTTGAAGAATGACCCTGATAAAGCTAGAGGAAAGAGAGGTAAACTCATACTCTGGGAGGAAGGTGGTAAGTTCCCAGACCTTGTAAAGGCTTGGCAGATAGCACAACCTTCAGTAGAAAGGGACGGTGTAGCGTTTGGTTTAATGATAGCATACGGTACTGGTGGTTGCTTAACTGAAGGTAACAAAGTATGGACGGCTGACGGTAATTTAATTGACGTAAAAGATGTTACCAAGAAGTCAGGTATATTAGGATTTTCCGGGGATTCAGTGTCCAAAGAAAACGTGACGTGGTTACAACCACCGTCTGAAAAGCCGTGTGTAAAGATAACGACCAACACCAGGAGGGTAATAGAGTGTAGCACTGACCATCCTATACTTACAGCTATACAAAATTATGGTAATAACAACAGGGGTAGAATCTACGGTAATAAATTTGTAGAAGCTAAAGATTTAAGTGTTGGAAACAAGGTAGCTATCATAGATGAGGTGCCTATATTCGGGTCTAATAAAATGTGGGAACCGAGAGTGGTCGGTTGGTTAATAGGAGACGGTAGTTATGGTAAAAACCAACAACCTAGGATTTCAAACTGTGAGGAAGAAATAAACGAATACATTGAAAGTAAATTCGATTATACTACAAATATAAAAAGGTTTACTAAGGGAGGTAAAGTTTATAAGGAAACAGCAATATTAGCATGTAATGAAAATCTTAGAAAACTAGGTATCTATGGGCAAACTAAACTTAATAAAACATTTCCTTCCAATATACACATTTATTCAAAAGAAGATTTACAGGAGTTTATAGGGGGTTTGTTTGATACAGACGGTTATGTTGCTATACGAAAGAATAAGAGTAGAAACACTTGGATTGGGGAGATCAGTATATCCTCTGCTTCAGAAGCACTGTTAAACGAACTAAGGTTTTTATTACAGAAATTTGGTATACACGGTCGAATTAGAGAAAGATTACCAAGAGAAAACAATACAAAAGATAGAAATAATTGGTATGAATTCACGATTGCGGACACTGTAAGCCTTCTAAGATTTATTGATAACATAAAACTGTTTCCAAAAGAAAAGCAAACACGTTTAGATTTATTAAAACAACAGTTTGAGAAAATAAAACCACATGCAGAATATGCTGGTTATAGGTATGAAGAGGTTATAAGTATTGAATACACAGGTATAAAACCAGTTTATAATCTAACCGCTGGAGTAACGCATACCTATATAGGAAACGGTATTATAACACACAATACTGAAGAAGCAGACTATGAAGGATTGAAGGAATTATTCCTTTATCCTGACGGTTACAATGCTTTACCGCTAAAAAATGTTTGGGACGATGGTGGGGGTAAGTGTGGTTTTTTTGTGCCTGAGTACGTTAATATGTACGGTGAGGACAAGGACGGACACCAACTCATGGACGAAGGCGGTAACACAGACTATCACACAGCTACTAGATATGCACTCGCACTACGCGATGTAGTATTAAAAGGTGCTAATGACAGGCAGTCAATAGACCGTTACATCGCCGAACACCCGTTCACACCTACAGAAGCTTGCTTACAATTAGCAGGTAACATCTTCCCCAAAGAAGAACTTATACGCCATCTTGCGTACGTACGTAATACAGAGGCTCTTAGCAACTACAAACAAGTAGGAGACTTAGATTACGGTGCTAAAGGCACGTTGGTATGGACGCCAGCAACTAAGCCTAGAGACATAACTAAATACAGACTTAAGTCTGACGATAACAAGAAGGGTCAAATCGTTATATGGGAGCACCCAGTGGATGACCCCCCATATGGTCTTTACATTGCCGGCTGTTTAACCCCAGGTGAAAAAGTTCTAACAGACAGAGGACTTGTAAGTGTTGAGGACGTAACATTAAAAGACAGACTTATAAATAAAGAAGGAAACAGTGTTAGAATAAGAAACTTACAACGAAGACAAAAGGATAACCATGATGTGTTTAAATTCAAAATGTCTAACACCTACAGAACTACAACTTTTACAAGAGGGCACCCCTTGTTTATAAGTAAAACACCCTATAACAAAAATAAAACAATAAATGAAAAAGGATTTGATTTTAAATTTACAAGGGCTGATAAGATAGAACCAGGAGATTGGACAAAATGGCCTAATGTATATAACACAACCAATCCTTTTGATATTTCCACATTGTGGACAAACGGAAACAACAGTGTAGATAAACTGATAGAGAACCCTTTATATAATAAGGATTTTTGGTGGTTTGTTGGTTTATGGTTAGGTGATGGTTGTTGTTACAACGATAGAATAAGTATATCGTACAATAAAAGTGAAAAGTATTACGTAGACAAAACCTGTAAGGTAGTTAAGAATTTATTAAATAGGAGTCCTCAACTATACAGTAAAGGAGAAAATGTAATAGAGTGTAATTTTAACTTTAAGCAACTATCTAACTTTTTAACTTTACATTTTGGAAAATATGCTCACGGTAAGTTTTTACCAGAGTGGGTTAAGAGGTTGGACCCTGTTTTTAAAAGGCAGTTGTTACTGGGTTATTTAGATTCTGATGGTTGTGTGACGAAACACACTAAAGGTTACTACTCAACAGAGTTTGTTAGTGTTAGTCTTGAATTACTAGAAGGATTTCAGGATATACTTTTTAGCTTAGGTATTATAAGTGGCCTGAATAAACTAAGAGATGTTAGCAAGGCAATTTTATCAAACAGAGAAATCAATCAAAAAAAGTGTTATCACCTCAGGTTGTCACACCACTCAACTTTAGAATTTGCAAAACAAGTTGATTGCAGCGAGGATTTAAAAATAAAAAGAATAGACTTTAACAATCTACCAAGTGTTAGAATGAGACCTAAGGATGGTTGTTTTTTTAGTCAGGATTTAGAATACATTTATTTCCAAATAAAAGAGATTACTCATAGTTTGTACACTGGTACTGTCTATAATTTTGAGTGTGATACACATAATTACATTTCTCACCACATATCACAAAAAAATTGCGACCCGTACGATCATGACCAGGCAGCGACAAGCGACTCTCTTGGCTCTGTATTCATATACAAGCGATTTCAAAACTTTGAGTCCTATTATGACACCTTAGTAGCTGAGTTTACTGGTAGACCTAATACAGTTAATGAGTTTTATGAAACAGTACGTAAATTACTGTTATACTACAATGCTAAACTGCTGTATGAAAATGAAAAACCTGGGTTATTTGCATATTTTACTAATAAGCACAGTGAGCATTTACTAGCTGACCAGCCTGATATAATAAAGAATATAATTAAAGATTCTAAGGTTAATCGTAGTAAAGGTATTCACATGGCTGTGGGTATTAAAGACTGGGCTGAATTGAAAGCCCGTGACTGGTTAAATGAAGAGTATGAACCAGGTAAAAAGAACCTAACAAAGATATTATCAGAGGCCTTACTTGAGGAGTTAATCTCCTATAACAGAGATGGGAACTTTGACCGTGTTATTGCATTCATGCTTGTAATGGTATACAAGGAAGAACTGCATAATAGACACGTAAAACAAACGAAGGAAGAAGAGCATGGTAGGAACCTATTCAAGGTACCTTTATTTCGTAATGCTGACATCCCCCGCTTTATTAACCTTTAACAAAAAACAATAAATGATAAGTGATAAGAAGTCCGTATTTCCTGCCCAGAAACTCCCACTAAGTTCTAAAACAGAACAGTGGAAAGAGGCCTGTGTTGACGGTATTGTAGGGAGGGAGGCTGGTTTTGGCGTTGAACGTGAACGCATGAAAACCGCATACGACTTGTATAACGGTATCTTTAAAGAAGAAGATTTAAAGTATGTTACTAATCCATTCAAAGTAGACGATAGCTTCCCAGCATCATTACAGAATTTTAACATAATTAGACCAAAGATTAATCTCTTACTTGGTGAACAAAGTAAGCGTCCTAACAATATCATAGTATACCAGACCAACGAGGATGCTGGTAAACAGATGAAAGATAAGATGAAGAAGATGATTCTTGACGCTATGTTTGAGGATATACAGAAGAATACCGACCCGAATCAACAACAGTCTGAAGAGGCTAAAGCTAAGTTCGAAGAGGAAATTCAGAAGATAACCAACTATGTTTCTAGTGACTATACTAATCCAGCAGAGCAAGTAGCACATAATGCCTTGGAATATCTTAAAGCTAAGTTAGACTTAGATATGGAAGATATGAAAGGTTTTAAAGACGGCTTGATTGCAGGTAAAGAGATATTTTATACAGGTATATCTAATGGGGACCCTATAACAGAAAGGGTTAACCCTATCGAATGCTCGCACGATAACGATCCAGAGATGGATAATATCGAGGATGGTGATTGGTTTGTACGTCATATGAAAATGACACC
>Ga0172381_10003785_pt1 | contig 15835 bp, 14 predicted proteins | sample Leawel6488metaG_FD_119754 | JGI IMG/M metagenome (GOLD analysis project Ga0172381, IMG submission 119754) | Leachate microbial communities from a municipal landfill in Southern Ontario, Canada - Leachate well 64-88 metaG | ecosystem: Engineered > Solid waste > Landfill > Unclassified | place...
GGATTAAAATCAAAAATCTGTTCAAAAAGAATATCCAATCCGATAAAAAGAATAACCAATCCCACAATATTCTTTATGTTTACAATCCAATCTCTGTTTTTCTTAATTTCTTCGGCCAGTTCTTGAGTCTTCTCCTGGGTTCCGCTAATTACTTCATTGATACTTTTTTTATTGCCACTGCTATCGGGAATCATTATCGCTAAAATCAAATAAATAACGATACCTGAGCCACCGGTAAAGGTTAAAAGAATGAATAAAATTCTGACTACCAAGGGATCGATGTCGAAATATTCACCCAAGCCACCGCAAATTCCGAAAATAACACGATTGGTCTTTGAGCGATAAAGTTTTTTTGTATTGCTCATTTTAAAATGTTTATTAATTATTATTATATATATTATACCATAAATTAGGAAAGTAAAAAATCGCCGAAGCGATTTCTTACCATCATAATTATTCTTTACCCATAAACCAGCCGAAAGCTAGATATAGGGCTGATATTCCAACCAAATCGTATACTATGTTAGTCAACATAGTACTTCCAAATATTGCGGTAACAAGATTAAAACTAAAGAAACCAACTAATCCCCAATTCAATCCTCCGATAATTACAAGCGTCAGAGCGATTAAACCTACTGCGTTTAGTTTTTTCATTTTATTTTCTTGGTTTATTAACCGACCTTTGATGTGCTGATAATATTTTACCTTGCCCTATTTTTATTGGCAATGAAATTATCCACAAAAAATCGCCTAATTTAATATTTCAGTTAATCGAAGCTCTTTAACCAAAACTTCTCTGTCGTTTTTCACTCCTCTAATCTCAACTTGTTGTCCGATCATTAGATCCGAACAAGAAGTTTGGTTTTTGCAAACACTATTTTCGTCAAAAATCAATTTAACATTATTAGCCGCAGCGCCTTCGGTATCGTATACCAAATACCAAACGTTTTCAACGAGGCCGGGATTATTAAAAACAAGATTTCCCTCTTCAATAAAATTAATATTTTGTCTGTTTCCTGTTGGAGCAAAAAATTCCCGATACACAAAAAGACTGATAATCACTAATACTATCACACTTAAAATCATGATAACCAAAGAGGTCCCTTTGTTTGTTTCAATCATATTGTTTTATTATGGCTGAAGGATATCTTCCGTTCTTCCATTTATACTAATTATAACTTTTTGAACTGACGAAAATTGCATCAAGGTTTGAATAATTTGTTCTCTAATTGCTAATACTCGGCAAGAACCCCCAACTCCTTGCTCCAATGTTTCATTAAAATCTATTGTTGCTGTTCCGTTAACAATCGTCAAGCTGTTAATCTTCACTCCTTCGGGTATGCTGGTAAAATAACCATTTTCTTTTTCTTCGAGAGTCAATCCTTTTAATAATTCTTCAATAGTTGCCCGAGCAATCCCTTCCACTTTAATAATTTCTCTTTCTATCGGATAATTATTTTTGCAAGAATCATCTCCCTGTTTTCCAAAGTACAGAACAATCTTAGTTTTCTCTTGAGAAATCTTGACCGGAATACTCATCATTGCAGAATTTTCCGGCAATCCACTCGGATTATCATTATAAAAAACAAGGAAAACTTCATTTCCTTTAGGAGGAACAAAACTCAATTCTGCCTCAAAGGTAGCAGGAAATTTCATAAAATCAGAGGTAGCCATTAAAAGAGCGGAACCAAGTATTGTCCCGTCTGATTCAACTAATTCAACTCTTCCCATTTGTCCCTCAAAACCGGCCCATTTTCCCTGAGTAACGGTCCCGGAAATAATCAAAGGAGATTTAATAATCTGCCCTTCGATAATATTATTTATCTTGATTCCCTGATTCTCGGGAATAATCTCTTTATTCTTTAAAAAATATCCAACCAAAGTACCGATAACTAAAAGAATAATTATTCCGATAATCACCTGACTGTTTTTAACTGTCATATTTTTCAAGATTATAATTTAATAACTTATCATTATTCTCAAAAACAAATTTACCTTTAAATTTTTCTCCATTTAAAAACAATGGCATCCAATATATATCATCGGCCCACATCTCATTAAAAGGAATTTCACTAACTTTAAACCACTTGGGACTCATCTCTTCCGTCTCCGTTATTTCTCCACCGTATTTTAAAACATCAAAAATATGAACCTCTAAAATCTTCCCTGTATCGAGGAAATGAAAATGAACAATACCCTTTTCTTCCAATTCTTCAACGTTCAATCCTGATTCTTCTTTGGTCTCTCTGATTGCAGCCTCAATAATCGTTTCTCCTTCTTCAACCTTTCCGCCAAATCCATTCCACCTACCCTCGCCAAATCCTCGCTTCTTCATTCCCAAAAGAATCATTCCGTTTTCCTTGGTAAGGCAAAGAGTTAATATTTTAGGCTTAATTAATGTTTCCATATATATATCTTAATATAAAATAATTATTAAGACAACTTTTCAATATTTTAAACATAAGATATAATCAAAACATGATTGAACAATTTTTAACCGCCATTCTAATGGGAATTTTGATAAACATTGATGTCTGTCCTTTAATGGCTAATTTAGCCGCCATCACCTATGTTTCCAAAAATTCAAAAAGAAAAAGCATAATCTTGCACGGATTATTCTATTCCCTAGGAAGAATAATAAGTTATACCGCTATTGCCTTACTTGTCTACTTCGGACTATCTTCTTTTAATTTTTCCTTCTTAACACAATACGGAGAAATGATCGCCGGAACGGTTTTAATTATTTCCGGAATAGTAATGTTTGTTCTAGCTAATAAAGACGATGACGAAAAAGAACAAGAAATAAAAGATTCAACAGTATCAAAAGGCTATCTCGGTTCTCTATCTTTAGGAATAATACTGTCTTTGGCCTTTTGTCCTCACAGCGCTGCCCTTTTCTTTGGCATACTAATTCCCTTAACGATAAAATCTGCCGCCGGATTACTTCTCCCTCCTGTTTTTGCTATCGGAGCCAGCCTACCAATTATCATTTTTTCTCTGTTTTTAAGCTATAACACCGAAAAAATAGAAAATATTTTCGACAAAATGGAAAAACTGGAAAAACCACTAAGATATCTTACTGCTATAATGTTCTTGATAACCGGCCTGGTCTTTTTATTCAACTAAAAAAAGGAGATTAATCCTTTTGTTTTTAATGATTGCATCCGCCGTTGCAAAGCCGGTAGTGCAAAAAATTCTCATTGCTTCTTTCCCGCATTGCCGCGATGAAATCAGTGGCATCTTTTTCAGAAACGAAATAAGATATTGTGTTATCAGTAAATGATGGATTGAAAATCGCTCCATAATCATCTCCTGAAAAAACGAGCCAGCTTCCTTTGGGAGTTCTGGAAAGCCTTCCCTGATTTACCAGTTTTTTCAAAAATTCATCCTGTTCATCTGGTTTCATTCTTAAATAGTTAATCCACTGATTAACTATCGGTTTAGTTACTGCAACCTTTTCCATTGTAGTCCTCTTTGCGCGGAGAGTTTTAAAAGCGCTAAGGAAAATACTACAAGAATAAAAGAAGCTTGTCAATTACTCCTGCCTCAAGGCATTAATCGGGTCCATATTGGCAGCTTTCTGAGCCGGATAGACACCGAAGAACATTCCGACCAAAGCAGAGAATAATAAAGATGAAATAATTGAAAAAGGTGAAACCGCATAAGTCCAATCCATTCCAAAAGACACGGCGACGTAATAAATCAACAATGAGATTCCCATTCCGGCAATCACCCCTATCACTCCTCCTAAAAATGTTAAGATTGAAGCTTCTAATAAGAATTGCCACAGAATATCATTTTTCTTTGCTCCCACCGCTCTTCGTAGTCCAACCTCAAAAGTTCTTTCAATAACCGAAACATACATAATATTAGTAATACCGACTCCTCCAACTGCCAAAGATACTGCGGCTATCACCGCTAAAAGCATCGTGATGGCCGATAAAACTACCGATACCATATCCATAGCTTCGGCCATAGTCATGACTTCAAAATCATCCTCGTCAGGATCATCAATATTATGTAGTTCTCTCATTAAGAGTATTAACTCTTCTTTGGTTTCATTAATCTTATCAACATCTTTAACTTTAGCCGACAAACCGATAATATAATCGGTTCCTAAAAGCTTTTTCTGCATGGTTAAAGTCGGAATATAAATAATAGAATCCATGTCCATACCAAAAGTGGCTCCTCTTTCTTCCAAAACTCCAACTACTTTAAACGGTTTACCTCTAACATAAACTGTTTTATCAATCGCATCATCATCGCCGAAAAGATTATCCTTAATCTTGCTTCCCAAAACAATAACCGAAGACAAAGACTCTTCTTCATCGACGGTATAAAATCTTCCCGTACCAACCGGTATTTTTTCAATTAACGGTCCGTTAGCTCCATAACCAAAAATTATTGCGCTCTTGGCTACTCCTTGATATTTGATAACTTCCTGACCGGTAATGTAGGTATATAAAAATTCTACATTATCGGCTTTTGCTATTTCTTCCGCATCCTCATTTTTAAAAGTAGTAATGGTGGTTCCCGAAGCAAAGCTGGTCGCACTTCCCGCGGCTCCTTTTCCCGGAACTCTAGCCTCGATATTTATCGCATCCGAACCGTAGGCCTCCAATTCTTTCAAGACCATAGCTTTTAGTCCGTCTCCAGCTGCAATCATAACAATTAAAGAAGCAATACCGATGGCCACGGCGATAATAGTCAAAATCGTTCTTGATCTTTGACGCATCAAGCTGGTAAAGGCTGATTCAATTTGAGCGTATATTTTATTCATGTCTTAAAGCTTCTATTGGATTTAAAAGACTGGCTTTCCTAGCCGGAGCGATTCCGAAGATTAAACCGATTCCAATGGAAACAATGCAGCCTAAAATTATTGAAAGAGGAGAAATTATCAAATCCCAATGATAATTCATGGCATTAATAATTGCCGATATTAAAACCAAAAGAAGAGAACCGATGACTATTCCGATTAATCCACTAATAAAAGTAATGGCCATGGCCTCAATTAAAAACTGCCTGGTGATATCGGCATTTTTTGCTCCGACTGCTTTCCTCAAACCAATCTCCTTAGTTCTTTCCTGAACTGTCGCCAACATAATATTCATAATTCCGAAACCACCGACAATCAAAGAAATCGCTGCGATGGCCGCCAAGAAAAACCTTAAAGCGTCTGTAATAACAGAAATAGTTTCTAAGGCTTGAGCGGTTGACCTAACACTGAAATCATCTTCCTTTGCATCGGCTATATTATGCCGATCACGCAAGGTATCTTTAATATATTCTATTGCCCCGTCTATATTTTCCGTCTTATCAATCTTTACTCTCATAAAGCTGATGTGATTGATTCCCAAAAGATTGTTTTGGGCTGTTGAGATGGGAACAAATAAATTACCGTCTTCGTTTTGAACCAAGCTGCCTCCTTTCTTTTTAAAAATACCTATTACCGTAAAGCTGGATTTCTTAATTTTCATTTTCATTCCAATCGGATTCTGATCGCCGAATAAATCTTTCGCAATTTGATTTCCCAAAACCACTACTCGAGCATTACCGACTTCTTCTTCTTTGGTAAAAAACCTTCCTTCTTCAATTGAAGAATTTTGCACATCGGGATAACTGGCTGTTGTTCCATAAAAGGTGGCACTCACCTTATTATCCTCGATGGTTATAATATCGCTTCCCGAAACATACATTGCCAAAGATTCTATATGCGGATAATTGCCTTTTAATATCGCTTCCCCATCGTCATATTTCAATGAAGTGATAACAACTCCGAAAGCAGATGAAGGTGGACTGTTTTCGTCTGAATAACCGGGCAAAACTCCGACCAAATTAGAACCGATACTTTTAACTTCGTTTAAAATTAATCCTTGAACACTCTCTCCAACCGACAAAACTATCATCACCGCCGTGATTCCGATAATAATTCCCAGCATCGTCAAAAAAGAACGCATCTTATTGCGAATTATCATGTGCCAAGAATTTTTTACCGACTCAAGAATGTTCATATTATTTATTGAGCATTTCTCCGCTGGCCCTTTGCCTTTGAGAAACTTTTGCATCTTCAAGAATGACTCCGTCCATTATACGAATTATTCTCTCCGCATGCTCGGCCGTTGATTTCTCGTGAGTAACCAAGATAATGGTATGACCCTGATCGTTTAAATCTTGAAGAATCTTCATTACCTGGGCTCCTGATTTAGAATCAAGGTTTCCGGTCGGCTCATCGGCAAAAATAACTTCGGGGTCATTAATTAAAGCTCGGGCAATAGCCACTCTTTGCTTTTCTCCTCCCGAAAGCTTTCCCGGAGAATATTGAAGTCGATGGCTTAATCCAACTTTTTCCAATAAATCTTTGGCTTTTTTAACTCTTTCTTCAGCCGATGTATCGGTATATACCAAGGGAAGCATTACGTTCTCTAAAACAGATGACCTGTTTAAAAGATTAAATGATTGGAAGATAAAGCCGACTTTCTTGCTTCTCATTTCTGCCAATTCATCATCATTCAATTGACTAACATCTCTGTCTTCAAAGCTATATGTTCCCCCGGTTAATTTATCCAAAAAACTCAAGATGTGCATCAGGGTTGATTTTCCCGAACCAGAAGGTCCCATAATGGAAACAAATTCTCCTTTTTTAATATCAAAGGTTACCCCCTTTAAAACTGAAGTTACAACGTCGTCGTTAACAAAATCCTTTTGTAAGTTCTTAACGCTGATTAACATGTTATTTTCCAATCTTTAATACTATTTCTTCGCCTTCAGATAATCCTGATAAAATTTCTACCTTTCCATCGTCGGCTCTTAATCCTAATTGAACTGTTCTTTCTTCAATTTGTTCATTTTTCAAAACTCTGACATATTTTTCATCGGTTCCATTTCTTGATAATACGGCTCGGTAAGGAATATACAAAACTCCGTCTCTGTTGTCTGTTTTAATTAAAACATCGGCGGTCATTCCTGATTTAAACAAGTCATCATTACTGTCGCTAATGCCAACTTTTACCTTGTAATAAACAACATCTTGAATATCTGTTGAAGCGGGATCGATTGTTAAGATACTTCCGGCAAATTTAGTATCGCTACCCAAAGCATCTAGGGTGATGGTAACGTCATTGCCTGTTTTTAATTTAACAACATCTGTTTCGGGAATATCAACCTGAATTTCATAGTGAGGTGAAAGAATCTCTATCATTGCTTCCGATGAAGAAATTAATTCTCCTTTCTTCTTATTAACCTTTGTTATCACTCCTTCAATCGGAGCATAGATTATGGCTTTATTCCTACTGGCAATCGCCTGATCTAAAACCGCTTGATAATATGCAATATCAATATCTCTCGGCTTAGCGATCAAAGAATCGTAATTAGCTTGCTGTAATTCAAGAGCCGCTTCGGCAGCATCAACAGCTGCTTGAGCCGAATTTAAATTATTTTCATTCTGAATTTTTAAAATAGAAATCTCATTCTCTAAAGAAGAGATGGTTGTCTGAGCAGTACTGATATATGATTTCTGAGTATCAAGAGAAGTTTTTTCTGTTGAGGTAACTCTATTTTGATAAGTTGAATCATCGCAAATACCTCTAATCACAGTTAATCCGATAAGTATTTTACTTAAAGAATCTTTAGCGATTAAAATTGCCTTATCAATATCTTCGGTCTTTCCGCTGGCTTTAGCAGTATCAATATAGACCTTGGTTTCATCCTTTGGCCTCTTTATCTGATATTCTTCATTATTTCTCACTGTCAAACCTTCTTGGTCGTTGGATTCAAAGTAATTCTCTTTTACACCATCAACCGCAGAATAAGCATTATACATTTTGATGTATGTATCGTCTAAAACATTTAAAGCGTATGAGTATTTAGCCGCTAAATTCTTATCGGCTAAAACTCGAGTATCGTTTAATGTTTCTTCGGCTTTATCCAAAGAAACCTGAGATGACTCAACTTGTTTTTGAGCTACGTTTACTTGTTCAACGGTTGCTCCGGCTAATTTTTGATCCAAAGAAGCCTGGGCTTGAGCAACGGCCGCATTTAATTGAGATAAAGATAGGTTGGCTAACCATTGACCAGCTCTCACCGTATCACCTTCTTCTACTCTGACATTCTCAACTATTCCCATTCCATCGAAATGAAGAGATAAATCGTTGGCTGATTCTACCTTTCCGGTGGCATCAACAGTCTGAATTAAGGCTCCTCTTTCTACTTTAACTGTTTCGTATTTTGATGTTTTATTTCCTCCAGATAAAAAGGAAGAAGCAATAATTATAACTAAAACTACAACGGCTAAAATAATCCATGTTTTTTTGGATTTGAAATTTGGTTTAAATTTGAAATTTATTTTCATATATTTTTATTTTAATTAATATAATACCACCTTTCAGGCTATTATTCAACAATAATTATTTCCATTTGGCAATTAAGACAATTGAATTTAAGCAGGAACTTTTGGCCCTTTTCGTTAATCAAATAAAGCGGTTCTTTTATTTTTCCGTACTCTTTGGGGCAAAAACCGAAATAATTCTTTAAACAATGCTTAGTGGTCATAACCTTGTTACCCCCTTTAAGTTCAAAAGCCGGCTCAATATCGACTGCTCCATGCTTTTTATAAAACTGTTCGGCTAATTTATTAGAAACATTCCATTCATAAGAAAGAGTTTTTGTGATAAAAGGATTATCATTATCTTTAATTCTGAATTCTTCTATTTTATAATTCTTTTTTCTTTCCGAAGAAAGATTATCAATGGCTTCCCTTCTCATTTCATTAATTTGCGATATCGGAATAAAATAAGGCTTTTTCCATTCAATTTTAATATCTTTAACAGTATAAATTGTTTCTCCGAGCTTTCCCAATTGATTGGTTATACCCTCAATGGCTTTATCTTTCTTTTCCGCTTCCTGCTTATCAATCTTAATCTCACTGATTCCTTGATTATTATCATCATCTTTGACAATCAAAGAGAACCCTTTATCGTTTTCCTTGAATGAAAAAGATAAAAGTATTTTTCTTTCTGCTTTGATACTTTTTAAAAACTTAGTATCGGTATTACGATAAACATCAAGCCCTTTAATAATTCCCGACATATCATTTAAAAATATCTTTCCATCCGAAACAACATTCACGTTGCTCCCGATAAGATTCCCGGATTTATCAAAATAACAAAGCCCGTCTCCGTTATTTATCTCGATATCATTATCTAGAACAAAGTAATCGCTAAAAACATCTTTTACCTTTCCCAGTAATTTTCCGACTGATTTGGGAGAAGGAGAAAGAATGTTTTTCTGTCTTCCTTTTAAAAAATATGTGGTATAGGTTCTATTAAATGTCTTTTCTAAATCAGGCTCAAATCCCAAAGAAATAACACCAGAAGAAGTTCTTTTTATCCCCTTAATGCTATTTAATTTCTTGTTGTAATAAGCAACAACATTAGAAACATAATCTTCGTCCTTAAGCCTTCCCTCTATTTTAAATGAAGTAACTCCGGCCTCTATCAATTCTTCTAAATTATCAGAAAGATTAAAATCCTTTAAACAAAGAAGGGGTTTATTTTTAGCGATAATATTATTATCTCCGTCAACTAAGGTATACGGCAAGCGGCAAGCCTGAATGCATTCGCCCCGGTTAGCGCTTCTGCCGCTTAAATACGAACTCAAATAACAACGACCGGAAAAGCCCACACAAAGAGCTCCGTGAACGAAAGATTCTAATTCTAAATCAGTATTGTCTTTTATTTCTTTAATCTGTTCCAAAGAAAGCTCTCTGGCTAAAATTACTCTTTTGAATCCGACATCTTCCAAAAACTTTATCCGCTCCAAAGAATAATTATCGGTCTGAGTGCTGGCAATTAAATTAATCGGCGGTAAATCCATTTCCAATATTCCCATGTCTTGAATTATCAATCCGTCAGCTTTTAGGTTATAAAGACTCCAGATTAAATCATTAGCTTCTTTCAGTTCATTATCAAATAAAATAGTATTCAAGGTAATATAAACCTTAACTCTAAATTGATGAGCATATTCTATTAATTTCCCTATTTCTTCCAAAGAATTAGAAGCAGCCGCTCGGGCTCCGAATTTAGGAGCTCCGATATATATTGCATCGGCACCGGCATTAATAGCCGCGATTCCCGTATTTAAATTCTTGGCCGGAGCCAAAAGTTCTATTTCTTTAATTTGTTTTTCCATATCTGTTTCCTAATCATATTACCATTAACGATAATTTTCAATCTCTATAAAAAGAGTTCCTCAATATGAGGAACCATATATATCTCTTCCGGCTGTTTCATAGAGAACAGATAGGCCGGAAAGAAGAACCAAGACTTCGGCTCCGTGGCGCACTTCGCTTGAGTCGAATTCTACTCCTCCGTTTTTTAGCCTCGACGATCTCGGATAAACCACGCAATACGACGGACATTGAATGGTTAGGCATCCTCCCTCGTGAAGATAAGCCAGAAAAGCTCCATAACTGGTAGGCGTTTTTCTATCCCAGATATAAGAATAGGCATGCTCCATTGCCCAGACGATTTTCTCTAAATCATTCTTTGAGGCAATACCATCAAGCCAGTCACAGAGGATGGAAGAATAATCGCCGCCAACGGCATATAAATCACGCTTACAATCAGCAACAACATACAAGGCAAGAAGCTGCTTCTTTTCCATGCGAGTCGGCTGATTAATTCTGTAAGCACGACGAACAAGTTCAGTAAATAGTGCTATCGATTGAACAGTAGCATGAATCGACTTCCATGGTGGACCGTCAATGCTTGTAATCTTGGGAATCGGAACAACATATTCAACGAAATCCCCCTGCTCTTTTTTCTTTTGAAAAGCATTATTAAAACCGAAGTCGCCGTCAAAGCCAGAAAAACTCTGGAATCCAAATTGCTCTACTTTTTCATCAACCACAGCCTGATCAATCTCGAAAGATTCTAAAATATCTTTTCGGACTTTTATTGATAGAGCTGGATTTGCATTAGGAATAAATCCTAATTTGTATAACAACCTGCAATTCTCGCTTAAAATGAACATATAATCACCAATGTGCTGCCACTTTAATTTGTGGTAATCATACTTTACCAAAGACAATTAGGAAGTCAAGCTGCGTCTTTTCAGCTCTCTTTGATAATTAATAGCGAATCGGTGAGCCTCATCTCGTGCTCTAATTAAAAGATTTTCGTTATTTAAAACAAACGTGTTTGTTTTATCAAAAAAGAATTCATTCTTTTTTCTTTCCGGTCCCTTGGCAATACCAACCACATCAATATCTAAATTATTCTTCTTTAAAATATTCTTGATTGCATTGACCTGAGGCTTTCCTCCATCAACTAAAATCAAATCGGGCATCGGCCATTCAGAATGTTTCAATCTCCTTTCTAAGATTTCCCTTAAGCAATCTACATCGCTTTGTCCAAAAACACTTTTTATCTTGAATTTCTTGTATTCGCTCTTTAATGGTCCGGATTCATTAAAAACAACCATACTCCCAACCATGGCCTCGTTCCCCAAATTAGAAATATCGTAACCTTCGATTCTTAAAGATTTTTCTTTCTTTTTTTCATTAACCAAAAAGCTTTTATCAAGCAAAGCAAAGTCCCTTATTTTGTTCAATGAAAAAATCTGATTCCTTAATCTTTTAGCCTCTTCAAAATCCTCTTTCTTTGAAGCTTCTTTCATTTTCTTTTCTAGGGAAGTGATTAATCTCTTTTTCTTTCCTTTTAAAAATACTACCAAAGGTTTGATGACTTTTTCTTTGTATTCAATGGCAGATATTTCTTTTGTGCAAACCCCTAAACAATTATTCAAATGATAATCAAAGCAAGGTCTTTTTTGACCGGGATTACATCTTGAAACTTTAAATAAAGAATGAAGAAGCTTTAATATCTGCGCTGTCTTCATTTCAGCGTAAGGACCGAAAGTATATAAATAATTCTCTTTTTTTAAATTATGCTCTCGAACAGCAATCAGCTTAGGAAATTCTTCTTTGGTGATAGCAAAAAAGTTCCAGCTCTTATCGTCTTTTTCTTTAACATTGTATTTTGGCTTAAATTTCTTAATGTAGTTAGCCTCGAGAATAACCGCTTCTAAAACTGAATCCGTTATTTCCCATTTAACATCGCTCACGTTCTTCATCAAAACTTCTATCGGACGCAATGTTTTAGGATTTAAATAGCTTTTGACTCTGCTTCTTAAAGAAGTGGCCTTGCCGATATAAACAAGCTCTTTTCCTTTATAAAAAAGATATATTCCTGGAGTCTCCGGTATCTTTTTAATTTTGCTTTGCCAGTTAGCCATTTTTTAAAACTCTTTTTAAATATTTACCGGTCCAAGTCGGCATCTTGGATAATTCTTCGGGAGTTCCTTCTCCTACCACTTTTCCTCCTTTTTCTCCTCCTTCCGGTCCTAAATCAATAACCCAATCGGCACACTTGATAAAATCTAAGTTGTGCTCGATCACCATCACCGTATTTCCCTGAGAAACTAATTTCTGCAAAAGAATCATTAATTTTTTAATATCATCGTAATGAAGTCCGGTTGTCGGCTCATCCAATAAATATAATGTTTTAGCCGTTCCTTGTTTTGAAAGTTCTCGGCTTAATTTTATTCTCTGCGATTCTCCACCCGATAAAGTTGTTGCTGGCTGACCCAAAGTTAAATATCCCAAACCGACTTCATTTAAAACTTTAAGCTTGTCGTGAATAAAAGGAATATCTTTGAAAAATTCCACCGCTTCTTCAATGGTCATATTCAAAACATCGGAAATATTCTTTTCCTTGTAGTGAATATCCAAAGTTTCTTTATTAAATCTGCGTCCTTTGCAAACATCGCAAACTACTTCAACGTTGGGTAAGAAGTGCATTTCTATTTCCAGAGTTCCTTTTCCTTCACAATTCTCACATCTTCCTCCGGGTCGGTTAAAACTAAATCTTCCCGGCTTATATCCCTTCATTCTTGCTTCGGGAGTTACGGCAAATAAATTTCTTATCTCATCGTAAACCTTGGTGTAGGTAGCCGGATTAGAACGAGATGAACGGCCGATCAAAGATTGATCTACTCTAACCACCCTGTTTAAATATTCTATATTCTTAACTTCCTTTACCTTAATATCTCTTTTGAAACGATTAAGCTTTCCGGTTACGTATTTGTATATGATATTATTCATTAGGGTCGATTTTCCCGAGCCGGAAACACCGGTCAAACAAACCAATCGGCCTAAAGGAATATCAACGTTAACATTTTTTAAATTATTTTCCGTCGCACCGATAATTTTTAGTTTCGGCATAGCGGTATGGACACCTCTTTTTTCCTTAGGTATTTCTATCTTTTCCTCTCCTCTTAAATACTTTCCGGTTAAAGACTTCTGAGCGCTTCCATATTGTTTGCAACTTGAAGTTTCTTTTCCTTTCAATAATAAATTATTCAAGGGACCAGAGAACATTACTTCTCCCCCGTGTTGTCCAGCTCGAGGACCGAAATCAACAATCCAGTCGCTGGCCATAATCGTATCTTCATCATGCTCGACCACGATAATACTGTTTCCGATGTCACACAAATTTCGTAATGTTTTTACCAGTAATTCATTATCTCTCTGATGCAATCCGATGGTCGGCTCATCTAAAACATATAAAGCTCCGACCAATTTAGTTCCAACTTGTGAAGCTAAGCGAATTCTTTGTGATTCTCCACCCGATAAAGTTCCAGACATTCTATTTAAACTAATATAATGCAAACCAACATCAATCATAAATTGAAGTCTATTCTTTATCTCATTAAAAATAACCTCGGCAATTTCTTTGTCTTTCTTGCTTATCTCTTCTCCGGTTTTAGAAAAGAATTCTAATGCCTTCTCAACGGTCATATTAGTTGCCTCCCAGATATTCTTGTCATTAACTTTAATTGATAAAGCATTCTTATTTAATCTCTTGCCTTCGCAAACCGGGCAAGGATTAGTTGAAAAAGGATTTTCAATTCCCAATCCATTACATTCAGGACAGGCACCGTACGGACTGTTAAAACTAAACAGTCTCGGCTCTATTTCAGGAAAACTGAATCCGCAATTAGGACAAGAATATTGCGTGCTGAATATTTTTTCTTCTTTATCGGGAAAAACAATCGTACAGAGACCGTCGGACATATCGATAGCTGTTTCAATCGCCTCATTCAATCTAAATTCAAAATCATCATCTATCTTTGAAAAATATATCTTGTCAATTACAATTTCAATAGTATGAATTTTTGCTTTTTCCAAAGGTATCCTTTCTCTCAAGCTTCTCATCTTTCCATCAATTCTCACCTCAGAAAAACCTGCTTCGTAAGTATCCTGGAGCATTTGAAAATATTCTCCCTTTCTTCCTCTTACCACCGGAGACAAAATAAACAGCGCTCCTTCTTCTTTAAGTAATTCTTCTGTTTTTTTAAATATCTCATCGGCCGTCATTTTTTCAATACTAATTCCGCATTCAGGACAGTGAGGTTTTCCAATTCTGGCATACAAAACTCTGAGGTAATCATATATCTCGGTGATGGTCGAAACGGTAGACCGCGGATTGCTGCTATGTGCTTTCTGACTGATTGAAATAGCCGGAGACAATCCTTCTATTTCATCAACGTCCGGTTTTTGCATCCCTCCCAAGAATTGTCTGGCATATGAGGATAATGATTCAATATATCTTCTTTGTCCTTCGGCAAAAATCGTATCAAAAGCCAGGCTCGATTTTCCCGAGCCGGATAATCCGGTAAAGACAACCATTTTATTTCGGGGCAATTCCAGAGAAACATTTTTCAAATTGTGTTCTCTCGCCCCTTTGATTATTATTTTATCCTGCATATTATTTCTTCTTTATCTCTTTCTCTAATTGATTAATCTCGTCTCTTAAAATCGCTGCCAATTCAAATTCTAATTTATCAGCCGCTTCTTTCATTTTAAGTTTCTTGTCTTTTAATATTTCCTTTAACGGTCTATTATCTCCCTTCAAATCAATTTCTAATATCTTTTCATTGCGCTTCTTTGATTTTAATTGTTTAGAGGTAAGCCCGAACTGTTCCAAAATATTCTTAATGCTCTTTTCAATAGTTTTCGGAGTAATTCCGTGTTCCTTATTATACTCTAATTGAATCTCTCTTCTTCTGGCAGTTTCGCTGACCGCTTTCTCAATTGACTTGGTGATATTGTCAGCATATAGAACAACTCTACCGTTAACGTTTCTGGCCGCACGACCAATAGTTTGAATCAAGCTGGTTTCATTTCTTAAGAATCCTTCTTTGTCTGCATCAAGAACTACTACCAATGAAACCTCAGGAATATCCAATCCTTCTCTTAATAAATTGACTCCAACGATAACATCAATGGTTCCTTTTCTTAATTCAGTAATTGTATCAATTCTCTCTAATGTCTTAATATCACTGTGTAGATATTTAACTTTGATTTTTTTCTTTTCTAAATAATCTGTTAAGTCCTCGGCCATTCTTTTGGTTAAAGTGGTGACCAAGGTTCTTTCTTTTATAGCAACTTGATCTTCAATTCTTTTGATTAAATCTTCGATTTGCGAATCACCTTTCTTATCCGTAATCGGCCTAATAATAACTTCCGGGTCAATCAATCCGGTCGGTCTGACTATTTGCTCAACGATTTGTTCGCTCTGACTAAGTTCTTCTTCTTTCGGTGTCGCCGAAACATATATCTTTCTCTTGGTTAATTCTTCAAATTCAGAATATTGCAATGGTCGATTATCATACGCGCTCTCTAAACGAAAACCGTAATCAATCAAGGATTTCTTTCTTGATTTGTCGCCGAAATACATTCCTCCGATTTGAGGAATGGTAACGTGCGATTCATCAA
>Ga0172381_10003786_pt1 | contig 15834 bp, 29 predicted proteins | sample Leawel6488metaG_FD_119754 | JGI IMG/M metagenome (GOLD analysis project Ga0172381, IMG submission 119754) | Leachate microbial communities from a municipal landfill in Southern Ontario, Canada - Leachate well 64-88 metaG | ecosystem: Engineered > Solid waste > Landfill > Unclassified | place...
AGATACAATAGATGGCGAATCAACGCAGGAATTAAGCCAGTATGAAGCAATAACCATAGTCGATTATGCTGCTGGTTTATGGGCGATTTATTAGAGGTGCTACATGACAAAGTTTAACCATGTATTCTTAAAAGATATTTATGGTTGGGGTGTAGAAAATACGATAGCTGGCGAACAACGTACAGTAACGCCAGTAAAACTTGTTGGCACTAACTTTATCGGCGCTACAGTTGACCCTAATTTTATAACAACATCAGTAGCGAATGGCGGCACGGTAATACAGGGTAAAGGGCAACTCATATTAGCAACTAATGGCGCAAATGGCGCAGCCTATATATCATCGTCAAAACGAGCTAGGTATGTTGCTGGTTCATCTATGCGGTATCGTTCTGTCGGTCAAGGCGATGATGTTGGCGCAGTAGGCAATAAGCGGCGGTGGGGCATAGCCGATTGGGTTACAATGCCAAACATTATAGATGGTGCATACTTTCAGTTGGATGGCACTACGTTAGGTGTCGCCACCTTGAATGATAGTAACTTAACCTTAGTAAATAGCGGGGCATTTAATGGCGATTATGGTGCAAGCCTTTCATTAGATACTCTAGCTCATACCTTTGAGATATATTGGTCGAATAAATATGTTTATTTTGTTATAGACGACAAAGTGTTACATAAAGTTTCGGCTCTTACAGGGGCATGGACAAGCACGGTAACATTATATGCGTGGGGAGATAATGTTAATTCTGGCGGCCATGCTGTCAACCATACTATGCGCATCCGTGTGGTTAGTATTCACAGGCTAGGTAGCCTACAAAGTGCGCCTAGATACGTGCATATTAGCACGGCTACAACAACAATACTAAAGTATGGTGCAGGCACTTTGCATAAAATAGTAGTAAACAATCCTACGAATAATGCGATAACGGTATATGACAACACGGCTGGTAGTGGTGCGATAATTGCGATAATCAATCCTGGCGCAAGCGCAGTACCAGTTGTATTATCTTATGATTGCGACTTTTCGACAGGGCTTTGTATCGTAACGGCGGGTACTCCAGATTTGACCGTAAGCTATGAGTAGTGAGGTGATGGAATGTTATATCTATTAGGTGGCGCAGCAGTAGCTTTAACCATAGCCTCTGAATGGGCTGATAAATCAGTTTTAGGTATGCTGGCGGCAATAATGTGGATGTTTCTAGGCGGTTACGCCCTCTGGAATCAAAGCATATCCCTTATCTATTTATATTTAGGCGTGGCTTCAATGCTAATCGGAATTACCTATGGCATTGTTTGCACAGTTAGTATGACTAATGATAGTAAGAAAGAGAGGGAAGAAATAGAAGCCCAAATAGCATTAGACCATCCGGCATCTTTTGACGACCAACTAATACTAACTAGAAAACAGCGTAAATTGGATTATCAAAAAAAACAAGGGATTAGAGCGCAAGAAACCGAACAACAGTCTATTCGCAAAGCAGACGCAGCAGCAAAACGATATTCATAGGGGTATAGAGTAGATGCAGAAACTAAAAACATTTCTTAAATCCAATATAGCCATAGCGTTAGGTCTATTCCTCTTTGCGCTTGGCTATTATTTTATGTGTGCCTGTAAAGAGTACACTTGGGTATTTATGTCTGGTGATAGTGCAGATTGGTTGGCATCTGCTAAGATATGGTTCTTGCCGCAACCTTATGGTGCGCCAATATTCATAATGTTGGCAAAGGCTATCAATCTACTAGGCGGCAACCTAGCTAAAAATATGGTTTTCTATCTTGCCTGTTTGCCGAGTGCTGTATCGGTAGTTTTAGTTTATTTTGCCACACTAAAAGTTAAAGGCAGTAAAATTATTGCTATTATTTGCTCATTAGTAGTTATCGGGGCTTTCCCATTTCTAGCCGAATCAACAGTGATTAGAGAACACTCATTAGCGGTAATGTTTGTTGCTGCTGCCATGTTGGCATGGACTTATAGAAAATATCCTTTGATTATATTATTCATGGGTTTGGCAACGGCTGTAAATATTATACCCTTGTATCTAACAGCGATATGGGCTTTTGCTGATTTGCGGGGGCATTGGAGAGATTGGCTGAAGTGGTGCTGGATATTTCTCATTGTTGGGGTTGCACCTTACGGTTTAACTCTATATTTAATGGGTCATGCTCCATATATGTGGTTTCAAACTAACCTAAGTTTAGCAAGCATCAATAGCTATCTTTCAACAACGGGAACTGTGGCAAGTTTAAGTATGGCGGATTTCCCCTCTCGTATATTAGATTTTGTAGCAGTAATATTAGTGAGTTATGGTATAGCACTTATCCCCGCAGTTAGAGGTTTTAAGCCACAATGGAAAGTTGGGTTTTTCGCTGTAGCCGTATTTTGGGTGTACTTATTAGATAACGATGCTACTACATGGACATTTACCATGTACGCCGTGCCTGCTATGGCTTTATTGATAGCAGCAGGATTGAAGTATAAAAAAGAAATTATAGCAGTAGGTATTTGCGCTTTAATCTTAATTTCTACCAATGCTATCTTTTTGAACGCACAAACCATAAACGATAAAAACCCTATGGGGCGCGAGTTATACAATTCGACTATGGCTTTACCAGATGGCTCAATAGTTATAACTAATCAGGGCGGTTTCGTTACCTTAAATATGTTCTATGCCATTTCGCAAGGCAAGGATATTCAATTAGATTTTGCCACCCCCATAATTTCATATATATCAAGTGGAGCATCGGCGCAGTATGTTTCAGATATACCAGGCTACATGCAGCCAGCTTATAAAGATTGGCTAAAGTGGGCTAATTCACAAGGGTTAGAGGGCGATAATTCCGTAGATATTGCTAGACATGCAATCGAAGATGGGGTTTCTGTATTCAGAGTTAATACCTATCTTGTAGAGCGGGATGAAGATGCCTATACTTTGCGACCTTATAATGAATATTTTGATGAAGTGGTGGCAGTAAATGAAGATTAAGGAATATATAGACAAATATACGAGTAAGCCGTGGTTTTGGTACGCCGTAATCGGTGTAGCCGCAATATCTTTCTACCCTCATATTGTGAAGTTGCTTTCCGAGCAATTTAGTGTGTATTCCTTGCACTTCGGCAATCCTGCAACTTATATCTTTGTATATGTTGTTTATGGGTTGTGGTTTGGCAGTTATTATCCTAAACGATGGGGGCATGGCAAGATGGGTTGGCGCGGCAATATTTTGCTTTTTGCTGGAGCATTAATAATACTGGTTATTCTTGTAAAAGTATTTGGGTATAAATTGCTGGGAATTTCATAAAGGAGGCTAGATGATTCGGATACAAGGTGATATTAAAAACGCAAAAGAAATTGAGAATTTAATTAAAAACGGAACATTATTTATGGCAATCCCTTTTGGCGTGCGGTTATACCATATAGGCGCATTAGCCAAAGAAGGAATACAAGCGACAGATACCAGTTTTTATACAATTAGGTATGAGATTATTGGTGATAAGGAAGCCGCTAAAAAAGCAGAACGGCATGATGCCTTCCGTTTTATATCTACCTTACGCTGGCTCTTGTTGCACAACATAACAGTTGACTTCCGATTAGATTATAGGACTAATCAGGCTGAAATAAAAATATCGCCAGATGATTGGCGGCGGCTGACAATGATTTTCCCTGAATTAAAAGGTAGAGTTAAGATATTAGAACCTAACAGGTGTGAGCTTGTTGCGCTGGCCTAAAATAAAACAAGAGGCCATTATTAAGTATGGCATTGGGATAGGTATAGCGTTTTCCTGTATAGACCATCATCCTATTAACTTGTTTGGCCTAATACTCTTGATGATATTTGCCACCTTGTATCTAAAGGATATGGATTACAGGGCAATATCATGGGGCAGCAAGTGGGTAACTATCCCCATGTTTGCCATGCTTGGCGTTACTCTAATAAGACTAGCTATTTATCATAATGTCAATGAAGCCTCGGCAGTTATATTCTTTGTTATTGCAATAATACTTTATCTTATAAGCCGTAAAATGGGTAAAGGAATAATCAAAGTATTATTACCTTTTGCTATCGTAGAAATAGTTTGTATTGTTATCATGGCGATTATCAATCATGGCGAAATTACTAGCGGATTTATAGGCCAGTATAATCGTGCGGCGGGTTTCCTAGCCTATATCGCATTGTTGTATCGTGGCAAATATCAATGGTTGTTAGTTGTATTATCGGGATTGGCTATCATACTAACTGGCGCACTTGAAGGTTTAATAATCATAGCCGCGTTAGGCATAATGATATTGATAAAGCGTGATTGGTGCAAAAAACTATGGATTCCCCTAATGGTATTAGCTATAATTCTGCTGCCTTTAGTATTTAATGGCGAAATTCAAGCATTATATTCTTCGGGCGTGCAACATCTTTATTTAGGGGATGATTTGCCATACGTTTTAAATGGCAGGGCGATTGTCTATAAAGAGGCATTGCAGCGATTATCCATTCTGGGGCATGGATATACCAATAATTATTTTGATGCAAATACAGTCCATAATGTCCCGCTTATTGTGTTTGACCAGTTAGGCGTATTCGCTGGGATTGCATGGATAGTTGCTACTGGATATTGTCTCATTAAGACTAAGGCTAAATACTTATGGGGTATGATATTAGTAATGGGGTTATTCGACCATTTCGTTTGGACGGGGCTTGCGCCCCTATGGTGGCTTGCCGTTGGAGTTTCTACCACTTCACAAGAGAATGATAATATCTTTAAGTTGAGAGGATAGTTTATTGGAAAAGAAAGTGTTGTTGACTGGAATTACAGGCCAAGATTCGTCCTATCTTGCAGAATTGCTTATAGAAAAAGGTTGCAAGGTATATGGATTGCAACGCAGGACTTCGACTATAACAACAGAACGCATAGATAAACTATTAGAAACGGGGCAATTAGAAACATTTTATGGCGATTTAGCTGATGCCAATTCGATTATTCGGTTACTCACTAAAATACAACCAGACGAGATTTATAACATGGGTTCGATGTCTCATGTTAGAGTATCATTCGATGTGCCAGAATATACAGCGCAAGTTACAGGGATTGCGCCACTCCGTATATTAGAAGGTATGCGTTCTTTGGGTATGGCTTGTAAATATTACCAGGCTTCCAGTTCGGAATGTTTTGGTATTAGCCCTGCGCCACAGAATGAGAACACTCCAATGCTCCCGCAGTCGCCTTATGGAATTGCCAAACTTTTTGCATATTTTACTGTTAAAGCATATAGAAAGGGCTATGGCTTCTTTGCCACTAACGGAATACTATTCAATCACGAATCTCCACGTAGGGGCGAGACTTTTGTAACAAAGAAAATAGTAAGAGCCGCAGTCAAAATAAAACTAGGGAAACAAAATAAAGTAACACTAGGCAATCTATCAGCAAAACGGGATTGGGGACACGCTAAGGATTATATGCGGGCGGTTTATCTAATCATGCACCATGCCGAACCCGATGATTTCGTGGTGGCAAGTGGCATACATCATAGTGTAGAGGAATTCGCAGTAAAAGTATTTAGCCAATTAGGGCTTAACTTTTACGATTATCTTGAAACGAGCCCTGATTATTATAGACCTAATGAAGTACCAGACTTGCTAGGGGATAGCACCAAAATAAGAAACGTATTAGGGTGGAAGCCCACTTATACTTTTGAAAGCTTGATTGATGAGATGGTAAAAAGCTGTTGGGAAGAGGAATCTAAATGAGGGATATTAAATATGGTGATATATTGGTTGCTTCTATTGGCAATATATTAGAAATTGCGAGGGGTAAGAGTTTTAGCCCTAATCCTTTAGACCCTTTGCAATATGGATTATTCAATTTGCGCAAAGGCGAGATACTGCAACGGCATATCCACAAAGTAAGAGAACGATTAACGCCGCATAAAACGCTGGAGTTTCTATATATAGTAAGTGGCGAATTGGAAGTAACATTCTATACGCTAGAAAAGTTAGAATTTGATAAATATATATTAGAAGAAGGCGGTTTTGTAATGCTCTATGATGGAGGGCATGGTTTTAGGGTGCTACAAGATAATACAGTATTTATTGAAGTGAAAAACGGGCAGTATAAATCGGTAGAATTGGACAAAGAAAGGTTCTAGCACATGGATTATAGAATACCGCAATTTGCACCATATTTAGGGTTAGAGGAATTGCAGCAGTTGACCTATTGTATTGCAGATAATTGGATAACGGCTGGTAAAAAGGTAAGTCAGTTTGAGGCGGCAGTAGCGGATATGCACGGGGTAGAACGTGCAATAGCCCTGTGCAATGGTACAATGGCATTATGGGCGATATTCCAATCAATAGATATAAAGGGATGCGAAGTTATTGTCCCCGATTTTACATTCATTGCTACAGCTGGCGCAGTTTCATGGGCTGGCGGTATCCCTAGATTCGCTGATGTGGATAAAGAGACATTGCAGATAGACCCTCAATCGGTAGAAAAGTTAATCAATGTTAGAACAAAAGCAATCGTGCCAGTAAATATGTTCGGCAAGAATTATGAAGTTGAAGCCATACAAGAAATAGCAAAAAAGCACGGTTTAATTATCATTGAGGATGCGGCGCAGGCTTTGGGCGTTTCTTATAAAGGCGAAATGGCCGGAACATTTGGTAAGGCTTCAATGATTAGCTTCTTTGGCGACAAAATATGCACAAGCGCAGAGGGTGGCATGGTGCTAACCGATGACGATGCGCTATACGAAAAGATTTTACGCCTTAAAAATCAAGGCAATTTATCAACCGGCAACTATAAGAATGAAACTCTAGGGCTTAACTTACGTATGTCTGATTTACATGCTGCCGTAGGGCTAGGACAATTAGAAAAGTTTGATTGGATAGCCAAACGTAAACTGGAGATTTACGAAGAGTATAAAAAGCATGGTATAAAATTATTGCCGATGGAACATGGTGAATTACCATTCAGAATAGTAGCTTTTGTAAATGATGCAGAGGCCACACGATTGAAAATGGCAGAACACAGTATAGAATGTCGGCGTGTATTTTATCCCTTACACTTACAACCTTATTATAAAGATAATTCGGACTGTCCTAATTCAGTATGGGCTTATGAACATGGGCTTGCCTTGCCATCATCTGTACTATTAAAGGACAGCGAAATAAAAGAGGTATGCGAAACACTAAATGCTAATTCATGATGTGCCTTACCAAGAAATAGTTAATTTTATAGGCAATCTGTCTAGTGAAGAGACACGGTATTATGATATTATTAAAGAGAGAGAATCATTAAAAAAGGCAGTTTTAGTTAATGGTTTTGTGGTAAATAATAAACTCGTTGGAATCGGCGGCATAAATAAATACTTTGGAATAATACCGCATACATTTTATATGATAAAAAGCGCATATCAAGAGATTGGCATAGGTTCTATGTTTTCTAAAGAGAATATGGAATATGCGCAAAAACGCTTTCCCTTTATAATCACAATCATCGAAGATGGTAATTTTAAGGCTCAAAAGATAGCTGAACATCGGGGCTTCAAATTCGCCATCAAACGAGATACCCATTTTTATTACTATAAATATTTAAACTCCTGCGGTAAATTATTTGGTTCGATATTCCCTATAATCGTGGCGGTCTATTATTTTGTCAGGAATAGGAGATAGCATGGGTTCGATAACAGATAGCGTTGTAACGAAAGGATTAAAGATGGCAGTAAAGTTGCGTAAAATCAAAATGAATAAATGGATGCTACGTATTGCGGCATGTTTCATTGACTACGAAGCTGAATCATTACCGCCAGATAGCCGTGTAATAGAATACGGCTTTACCCTCGCCAAGATAGCGGAAATGCCAAAGGGTAAATCACTTGATGTTGGCTGTATTGCTAGACATAATTATCTTATTCCGATGATGTGCTTCGATGGATGGGATGTATTTGGTATAGATATAAGGGATGGTTGGGGCTATCAGCACCCTAACTTTACTTTTGTAAAAGGTGATATTCGTGAGAATACATTTAAAGATGGCGAATTTGACATGGTATCGTGCATTAGCGCAATAGAACACATGGGAACGACTAGCTACTATGGCGAAACAAAGATAGAAGATAACGCCGATTATATAGTAATGCAGGAAATCAAACGCATATTGAAACCAGGTGGCACGTTATTGATTACTGTACCTTATCGCAAGGTAGGCGAAGCTCGACCAGGCTACAAGATATATGACCAATCGTTTATGGCTATGTTTGGAGATATGGAAATTGCAGATGAAGTTATCTATAAAAAGGATAGCGTAAAGGGTTGGATACCTGCGGATAGGGAAATAGAAGTAGAGGGCGTTCTTTGTTTAGCGGTAAGGAAAAAATAATGGGTAATATTTTGCTTACAATTACTGCTCTGATATTTATTGTAGGTAGCGTGGTGTCTTTGTATATGATTATCCGAGTAGTCTTAATGTTATTAAAGCAGAAACCAGATAACACGTCAGATTATCCTAAAATAATTTTAGAGAAATCTAATAAAAAGTTCAGGAAAACCTAAGAAATGCAGCCGCTAATAAGTGTTATAATCCCTAACTATAATGGGGCAAAGTATTTAAAACAATGCCTTGATTCGATGGTATCGCAAGATTATGCGAATAAAGAGATAATTGTAGTTGATGGATATTCTACTGATGGCTCATGGGATATTATCAAGGAATATCCTAGTATTATAACGGTATTGGCAGAACCCAAAGGTGAACCAGACGCTATAAACTTAGGGATACAATGCTCACACGGCGAAATACTAACTTTTATGGATAGCGATGATTATTATTTACCTCATGCTTTAAGTATAGCGGCAGATTGCTTCACTTCAAATGATAACGAGTGGGCTTACAGTTCAGGGAAAGTTGCGGATGCTGATGGCAAAGAAACTCGTAAATTGATGATGGCAGTTAAAAGGTTCTTAATGAAGCATTACAATTATGAAGTATTGCGGACTGTGGATTTCTTTTTAACACCTGGCGTATTTTGGCGCAGGATATTATGGGATAGGATTGGTAACTTTAGGACTAATGAGAAATTCACTTATGAGTACGAATGGTGGTTAAGGGCGGGTAGAAACCATGAGCCAGCTTTTATAAATAGTGATATAGGCGTTTGGCGTATGCACAAGGATAGCATTACAAGCAGCAACCTAAAGCAAAATGCTGTTGACGCTTTGAGAATACAAGGTGAATATACGGGTTGGGGATTACTTAGATTAGTGCAATATCTATCTTATTGCCTTACACGGCTAATATACTTAAATGAGAAAAGGTAATCGTGATTAAAGCATTAGGTATCAATAGCTTATTGCTGGCATTGGTTGTAATCGGCGCAAGAGCGCAATTAGCGGCTATCCCTTATATTCTAATCGCATGGGTTGTAGTATTTATAGCCCTTGCCACATTTAACAAGATTAACCCAAAGACTTATCCTGTATATTTGTTCGGAATAGCATTAGGTCTTTTGTGGCAGACAAGTTTATTGGGAATGGGCGTTGTTGGCGCAGATATACAGATGGAATACTATGTTTCCTCCGTAGCGTTAAATCAAGGTGTTGCGGTTGCCAATTCTTATCAGTATGGCGCATCGGCAGTTATAACGATGTTGGCACCTTTCCTTTCTGGATTATTTAACGTAGAACTAATTTGGATATTCAAAGCCATATTCCCTATATGTTTAGCTTTTGTGCCAGTAATTATGTATTTTATTTTTCGCAAGTTGCTAGACAGCAAGAAAGCATTGTGGGCAAGTTTATTCTTTATCATTGTGCCAGTAATGTCGCTTGAATTAATCGGCATAGCAAAAGCTATGGTAGCAGAAGTATTCTTTGCTTTACTGGCATTAGTAATAATCAGCGATTTGAAACAATGGCGCAAAGTCATCATATTGCCATCCTTAATATTACTTACGATGCTTTGCCACTATTCAGTAGGGCTAGTTCTCTGGATATTCATTGTAGCGTGTTTTGGCGTGTCAGCTTTTATTAAGTTAATCAAAAAGAATTGGTTTATCAGTAAGGTTTCACTTTGGGTTTTGGCAGTTACCTTATTAATAACAACAAGTGTTGGATATGTTTATCTTAGCAACGTAGATAATGGAAGCATTATCACAATAGTAAAATCTACAATAGTTACGGCAATTACACCACAAGCAGCAGATACGCCTAACCCAGATGTGGTAGCGCATGATGATATTTATATCTCTAGCCAATCTCCATTAGTAAGGGCTGGCATCGGATTAGACTTTGTAACCGCTAGTATCGGCGGTAAGATGTTTAGGATAATCCAGTATGCTACACAATTCTTGATTGTATTAGGCATATTCCAATTATGGCGCAAAAGAAAAGAATATAACTTTACGCTAGAATTTATTGGGTTAATTATAGGTGGCTTTGCGGTTCTAGCCGCATGTATATTCGTGCCTTACTTTAGTAATATATTGAATATGACTAGGTTTTATCAACTTGCGCTATTCTTTCTAGCACCTCTATTTGTGCTAGGTTGCGAAATGATATGTAAGCGCAAATGGTTTATTCCTGCAATCTTAATCGCATATTTTATCTTTACAAGCGGATTAGTCTATGAAGTATCTAAAAGCACAATAATAGAACATATAGATATGCCGTATTCCTATGCTTTGAGTTATGAGCGCGCAGGAATAGTGGGCGTTTATAATCAAGATGATATAACTTGTGCTGAATGGCTGGCATATAATAGCGAACAGTACCCGATAGTAAATGATATGAATACTTGTCGCTTAATGTCCAACTATTTAGACATATTGCCACGCTTATTCTATATAGAAGAATACTATAAACCGTTTTTACTGCAAGAGAACAATATAAGCGGCAAATACTACATATTCCTTGACACGTGGAATATCGAACATAGGCTATTAATTTATAACTATGATATTAGCTACCCTGCTGGATTACGCCGAACAATAGAAATACCACAATGGGTTTATGATTTACCAATAGCCTATCAATCTGGCGGTGCTATGGTTTTGATTGGAGAAAAGTAACTTGAATATTCACATGAGCCAAAAGAATATACCGTGGGTAGGGGCTTTCATAGAATCGCTATTCAATGCGCTCCCATTTATTAGTATATTAATAAGTGTATTTAATTTCTTTTCTATAATCGTAGTGCTATATGCCAATATCAAGCCATATCTAGGCGAATATGTATCGAACATCACATTGCCCGTGTTTGTGGGCTGTATAGCTATTGTACTAATTGTCATAGCGGTTATAGCGATGGTATTGATATACAAATATGTTAATCCCTCCCTCTGGACTTTCCGCAATAAGCAGATGAATAAATATGATAGCGAAGTGCTTAAACGATTGGAAAGAATAGAAAAGTTATTAGGTAAAAAGAATGTTAAATAAAGATGATGTAACTATATTAATCCCAGCATTGAATGAGAGACTATCTATCGGGAAAACTGTAGTAGGTATTAAGGAAGCTGGATACAATAAAATCATTGTAGTAGATAATTGGAGCGAAGATGATACATATTTACAGGCAAAGAATAATGGAGCATCTATATCTTTTGAGTTAAAGCGTGGTAAAGGGAATACGGTTAAAAATGGATTAAGTTTAATAAAAACGCCATATATCGTAATGATGGATGCGGATTACACATATCCTGCACGCTATATAAATGATGTTATGGAATTACTGCAAGATTATGATGTGGTTATTGCTGAAAGACATATACGGCAAGATAATGCGATGGCTCTTACTAATCTATTAGGGAATAGGATTATCTCTTTGATAGGTAGTATCTTATATTGGTTCTGGTGTCCAGATATATGCACGGGAATGTGGGGATTCCGTACTGGTATTATAAATAGCTTTAAGATAACATCCACGAATTTTACATTAGAAGCTGATTTATTCGCTAACGCTAGATTGACTAAATGCAAGATAGCTAGGATACCGATAGCGTATAGAGCGAGAATGGATGGCGCATTAAGCCATTTACACATATGGAATGGTTTACAAATAGTTTGGTTCTTAATTAAAAAACGGATAGGAGGCAATTAGTCATGCGGAATAATGGCAAATGTGAATGTGGCGGTTATATAGTTTATGATAGCACAAATGGTAACGTACAAGTATGGAGATGTACCGATTGTGAGCAGATATATTATCGTACTATATTTAGTATGGAACTTTATAAGACAATGAAAGAATTAGAGGAGACGGTACGATGATATTTGGATTGCCATTATTAGTAGAAAGAGCGATTGACTTGCTTTGGCCTTGCCGTAAATATAGAGATAATACTGCGATAGAAAGCCGTATCAAAATATATAATATAATAACTAAAGTATATAGTGTATTACTAATTATTGTAGGAATTGCTACTGCGATAACTTGTGCGTTACCAATTAAAATTAGGGTGATTATATTATTATTGGCGGGGATAGCACTTTGTATTTGTTCTTTAATACTTATAAATAAAAAGCCGATGCGAAATCCACAAAAGTATTGGCTAGATTGGTGGCAAGGTAAATCTGCATGGTATAAAATATTTTCATCATAGGAGATAGTACGATGACAATTTGGGAACGCATTAAACAATTACCACAAGAACACCAAGAAGCTCTTGCCGCCTTACTTGCCCTATGGGCTGAAAAGTATGTAGTAGCGGCAGAACAGGAGATTAAAAACAATGGACTTTAAGGAATATGGCAAGTGGCTTGCCGTTGGGCTATTTGGATTCATGGGGCTATCATGGGATGCTATATTTTTCTTGACTATGATATTAGGGAATGGCACAGCAACAATATCTGAACCGAATCCAATTGTAATCTGGTGCGAATTTATCGCCATGACATTACTGGCAGCTTTTGTTTTGGTAGTTACAGTTAAACATCTAGTGGATACCATCAATGCCAAAAGAGTAAAGGTATTGTAATGATACATATATGGTATGGCATAGCAATAGTAGCTGCACTTGCAGTCGGTATGTTGGTAGGTTTTAAAAAGCCGTATAATTTACCATCTACAAAAGTATTTATAATCGGTGGTGTTGTTCTTGTTTCAAGCGTAATAGGAGTTGCAATTTATTTTTGGATTATGGCGCAATAATATTGTATTTATTACAAAGCAAAGACTATAATTATAGTAATAGGAGATAATGCCAGTGGCTAAAAGAGACTACAAGGCCGAAGTAAAAAGGCTCACAGATATAGCCCATAAGATGGGTTATCGGGTTGTCTTTAATTGGTCTAATGGTACTTGGCGTGGCATGAATCCAGAAGCATCGGCTTGGTTGCGTAAACATAAAGAATATGGCGATATGCGCGGTAGGCCAATAACAAAAGCAATCACACTAAATAAGCATACAGAGACTAATAATAAAAAGCGGAGTCAAACACTAAGGCATGAATTGATAGAACATAGACTAATGGAAAAAGGAATGAGCTATCCAACCGCACATAAACATGCTTGTAGATTACAGAGTAGCACTAAACCATTAAGGGAAAAGTATTAAAATGAAACGGAATCCGCAAGATTTACAGTATAAGGTAGTATCTAAACTAAAAGATAGCCGTGCTAAGGCGGAGATACATGGACGCACTATCTTATCCAAACCATATACGCGTAAGGCGGACATAGTACATGAAGAAGGGCACTATGTTCTAGGACATAATCTTCACAAACTTCCTAAAACTCCACAATCTTATGTGCGCGAGGAACTTGACGCTAATTTGTATGCTTATAAAAAGACTAAGCATCCCCAACATATTAAAGGGAATCTTAGAGCTTTAGCAAATGATGTTTACCATTATGAATATCGGGAAACACCTAAAGCTACTATTAAAATAATGGATAATGCCATGAGCCGTAAGGGGATGCCTACGGCATGGAAAAATGACTGGCGTGGTGTTAAAAAGGAAGCTAAGAAGGCATTTGGCGATAGATTATAAGGGAGTAATAGTATGCCGTATATTCTTAGAAAGAGGAAAGGCGCAAGACCATACAAGATAATACGAGTTTATCAAAGCGGTAGAACTGAAACAGTCGGTAGCTCTACTAGCAAGAAAGATGCACAAGCAAGTATTAGAGTAAGACAACAAAGCGAAAAGTAGCGGAGGTACAAAATGGCTACACTAAAACAAAAAGTATATAGCAACGTAAGAGAAGAAACCGAAGCACATAATGGATATATGAAACTGGCGAAGCAGTTAAAAGAAGCTGGCAAAGGTAGAGAAGCCCGTTCTGTAAGAGCCATCGCTAAAGATGAAGCAGACCACCATCGGATATTAAAAAAGATACAATCAAAGATGTAATCCTATGAACCACCAACGCAAGTGTACTCATTGTGGGCATAAAGGGCATATGATGAAGCATGATGGTAAACACGCAACCCCGATAATCAGTTGCCCAAACTGCCATAGGGATAGTTATAAATTACATTGGTATAAGAGGATTGAGAAACTTTAGGGCTTATCTTCCTCTAGCCGTAGTGTAATATATCCCTCTCCTGTTTCACTCCAGCGTTTACGGGCTACGATGGTTGTAAGTTGGCTATCATCAACAACCAATATACCTATCATCGCATCGCTTAGAAGTTTCAAGAGATTATCCAAGTCGGGTTTCCTATATGGCATAGTTTCTTTTTTAAAATCTCTTGCTCTACGCCGATAAAATGTAACAGTTAGTTTTACTGGCATATATCTAGGGAAGCAATCTTCCTGATGGCGTTTCAGACGCATTGCAATGACATTCTGGGCATCTAATGTTCTTTGGGGCGTATAAGTCCTCACAAAACCATTTATAAAGGCTGTTCTAGCTCTACCTTTAGCTTGTGGCTCTTCGGAAATCACAATGCGAAGTATTTTACTCATCCTTTTTACCTTATTAGATAACCTGAGTAAAAGGATTCTTTGCTTTTTGAGTTATCCAATTTCTATATTGAGATAGTGTATAAGAATGGAATACCCTCTTTCCAAACTCATTGCGCTCATCTGGTTGCTTAACGTAAATCATTTTATTGGTAGGATTATAGAACTCACGTTGGACATTATACTTAGTATCATCGAGCCTGTACCCAATATTTGGTGCGCTGCTATTTTTGCCAGCACTATAGAGGGCTTTCTCAGCATCAATTAGTAGCTTGAATGTTCCAAACCGCTTTACAGTTATATTGTGCGCTCCCTCTAGGTGCTTAATGGGCTTTCTATACTCGATTAGTGTATACAAATTAATCTCCTTTACCCTATTTATATTTTATGCTACTTAAAGTCTACGGGGTCTATATCGTTTAGGTCTGCAATCATTTTAATTAAGCGCTTATGATAGTATTCATCTAAGTATATCTTTTGTGTCTCCCAATTAGGCAGTATGTGGTTTCTTAACCCCCAAATATAACTTTGCAATAATGTATTACATGGCAAGCATATATATTTATAGTGATAATACCCATTCTCGTATAACTCGAAGTTAGGTGGTTTAGGTCGTGCTACATAAGGGGCATTGCAATGCGGGCAGTATATAGCAGTTGCTTTCTCCTGTTCAAAATTATCAGAAATATCAAACCAATGATGTTCTACCAACTTAGCTGGTCGCTCACAACCAGGGCATATCATCTTATCGCTCTTATTGTTTACCATCTGCTACCTCCTTCCCAAAAGCCATCTTGAGAGACCGCTTAGTGTCAAAATAGGGGGTTTTGCAGGCAGGGCATATCCTAACAGGGCTATATCGTGGTTTCCAAACATGACCGCATCGCTGACATTCTACTTTAGTTATCTGCACTTCCATTACTTTAATCCTCCAAATTTAAT
>Ga0172381_10003788_pt1 | contig 15832 bp, 29 predicted proteins | sample Leawel6488metaG_FD_119754 | JGI IMG/M metagenome (GOLD analysis project Ga0172381, IMG submission 119754) | Leachate microbial communities from a municipal landfill in Southern Ontario, Canada - Leachate well 64-88 metaG | ecosystem: Engineered > Solid waste > Landfill > Unclassified | place...
GAATTGTGCAACATCTCTGTTAATCTGGCATCCATCTCTCTGATACCATCCAACACGATGCCTTCATTCTCTGCCGTCCCCCAAACGGGATCGTATGAGTCGCTGACTGGCCCTGGCATTATGTCTCTTCCTCTGTGAGAACAAAGAACATCTCAGGGTGGCACCCCCAATGGCCTTTGCCGTCGCGATCAATCACTAAGCAGTGGCCGGGCATGTTTGTGATCATACCCATGAAGAGCATGTTTTGCATAAAACTCGCCGGTATTCTGGCCGCTTGTGCTAGACCTTGCGACATCATCGACTCCCAATCATAGACCACAATGGTTAGTGGCGGAGTCGCGCTCGTCGCACGTTCGTGGTTCGGAAGCCGTTTATTTCTTTCGACTTGTTTTCTGATTTGTTCAAGTGTTTCTTCTTGCATAGCTAATTCCTTTGGAGATCAAGCATTCGTTTGGTGTGCATATTCTCTTCCTGAACACGAAGTATGTCGGCCATCGCTTCTGGCAATGATTCAAAACGTGTTATGCCGTCTTCGTACGACAAATCAGGCGACAAGCAAAGACCGCATCGATGGTTCAGTATTTCTTGAGCTACCGCGTCTTCGATTGTGCTGCGCAGCTTTGCAATAGCTGTTTCCGGCGTGAAATCGGGTTCTTCCCACGCCAACGCAGCAATACAATGGCGGCTTGGGCATAGACATTGCGTGATGTGGACTCTCATATAAACACCATATTATTGCATATATGCTTTTCCAGCCGATATAATCGCATCGACAAGAGGAACACCGTCATAAGTAGCCGAAATCGATGCAATCCCCGACTTCACAGTCATGTTGTAGCCGCCGAGATCGAGGACTGATACAGCTTGTACTGACCCGTTTTCCATCAATTCGATTGCCTGCTTATATTTCTCAAGCAACGCAATCTTTTCTTGTAGCGGTCTGATGAATAGCTCATAGACTGCTTCCTGTATAGCGACGTCGGCAGGCAAGGTCGACGGGTGCTCTGCCATGTAGCCTTTCAGAATATCGACACGCAATTCGAAGATGTATTGTTGCAACGGGATGCTGTCACCGTTGCGATAAGCATCCATCGACCGTGCTTCCATTTCTAAGTCGCGTGGCGGCAGTTCTGCTCTGCTTGGTGTGTTCGACATTTTATATTCCGCATCAGTCAAGGTGAATTACCCGATCACCATTACCAGCAATTTTGGTTGGTTCTGGTGCCGCTTGATCCGTCAAATACTTAAGAGTGGTATAAAACCAGCAAGCATGTAAGCCAATCCTCTATATCTCCTAAAAAGAGGTGGATACTGAATCAGGAGGTTATAGCCCGAATAGAATAACGATTTAATTAAAGACGACACAAACCTCACACTCGACTTGAGTACCGTAGTCAACATCTTCGTCGTAGCCAAGCCTTTTCAAAGTATTCACGAGTGTCGCTACGTGTATAGTCACCGTTGTCTATACCAACCCTGTGTATCGATGTTTTTCGAGGTGGGATTTCTGATTGTTATTATTTCTTTGTGGACTTCACCGAAGAGATCACTATACATCTCTGCGTAGCTGTGTGCCATCTCCTCTGACGTGGTATAATATGCGACTAACCCATCAGCTATTTCTGATAAATTCATTCTATTGCACATCTTTGTCCAAACATATGATATGCATTTCTATTGATTACTGGAAAAGCCTCTTGCAACGCTAAAATCATGACATATGTAAAACCATTAGTGATGCAGTCGAATAAATTACAGACACTGCCGACCAATGGCGTAATAAATCATGGTGATTTTCCTCTGTGGACGACTAATAGTTTAGCCTGGATACAAACTAGGCAAGCGATAGCGATGCGGTCTAGGTTAAATCTTGCATCGTCGCAGCAATATGTATATTCAACACTGACCAGTGGCAATGTTAACCTTGCTTCTGGTAAATGGGCTGGTGGTGTGCTAGCTCCAAATGGAATGATTTACTGTATACCATATGCTTCGTACACGATTTTGAAAATAGACCCAACAACAGATGTTGCTATACAAATAGGTGATTATTCTGGCCAATATAAATGGTTCGGTGGTGTACTTGCACCTAATGGTATGATTTATGGGATACCACATAGTAGCACATCAATTTTGAAAATTGACCCGACAACCGACACAATTACAACATTCGGGAATACTGGTGCAGGTAATAAATGGGCTGGAGGTGTGCTAGCTCCAAATGGTTATATTTACGGAATACCATATAGTTCAACTGCGATTTTGAAAATCGACCCGGAAACGGATACATTTACAACGTTCGGAAGTGCTGGTGGTGGCGTTAATAAATGGCTTGGGGGTGTTTTAGCTCCAAATGGAATGATTTATGGGGTGCCACATAGCAGCACGTCAGCTTTAAAGATTGACCCGATAACTGACACAATTACAACATTTGGAAGTGCTGCTGGTACACTAAAATGGGCTGGAGGCGCATTAGCTCTAAATGGAATGATCTATGGGATGCCAGGTCAGATGGCATCAGTCTTAAAGATTGACCCGACAACTGACACATTTACAACATTTGGAAGCATTGGAGCCGCCAACAATGAATGGAGCGGGGGTGTATTAGCTCCCAACGGTATGATCTATGGAATAGCAGCCAACAATGGATATCCATTACAGATCAACCCAACTACAGACACAGTAACAACCTTTGGTGCTTCTCTGGGCGCTAATGCAAGTAGATGGAGTGGAGGTGTGTTGGCTCCAAATGGCGTGATCTATGGCGTACCATCTTCTGGTAATTTAATACTAAAGATTGGTGTGCCAGCAATTGATATTCAGATTAACTTTCCACTATCACGACATTTTAATAAATTCTAATATCAAGATGGCCATTCACCAACACGGACATAAAAATCTTTGATGACCTTTTTGATCCGAGCCTGTACTTCGTTTATGGAACCTACAGCCTCAACAACTACTATTTTATCTGACTTGGAAGCTTCTGCAAAGAATCCATTACGCACTTTGGCATGAAATTCCTGCCCCTGCTGTTCCATCCTATCTAATGGTCGCCCATCTATTCTCTTATAGGCTATATCGAGCGGAACATCCAAATAGATGGTCAAATCTGGCATAATCCCCTGGGTTGCGCATCTGCCGATGTCGTAGAGCGATTCAACATTCAACCCTCTGGCGTGTCCCTGATAGGCTATGTTAGCCAATAGATAACGATCACTGACAACGAATTTCTTCTGCTCCAATGCCGGTTTGATTATTTCTTCGACCAATTGAGCCCGTGCCGCCATATATAACAACATTTCGCTACGACAACTAATCTGTAAATCATTGCGGTGGAGTAAAATTTCTCGCACGGAGTCGCCAAGCTGCGTGCTACCAGGATCTCGGCACGCTACTACATCATAGCCTTGTTCTGTTAGCCATTCACATGTCAACTTGATTTGTGTTGATTTGCCGCAGCCTTCACCACCATCGAATGATAAAAACATAATGTACCTCGTGTTGCTGATGCTCTTACATACTGAGAGAAGACAATGAAATATCGCACGCTAGCTTTCTACAGATATATGGTTATGTCCGATTATGTTGTTCAGACTGACATATATCCGCCAAGTGATTTAATATTTGAATTTATGGAGCTGTCAACTACTGGCCAATTATCTATAAAACGCGGTTATGCGTGGGATGGTGTAACCGGCTTCATGATAGTACCTAAATGCTTGTTGAGAGGGTCATTAATACACGACGTTTTTTATCAATTTATGCGATTGGGTGTTTTAGACCAATCAACCAACCGCATTCTTGCGGATCGTATGCTCAGAAAGATATGCTTAGAGGATGGAGCGCTAAGGATTCTATCATCATTTATTTATCTCGGTGCGCGATTACTCGGTAAACTATTGTTATATAAGGAAGATAAAGAGGTCATTACTTTTGAGGCCCCGTGAAATCTTGTGCGGTTTGTGTATTTAATCGCTATGCCACCGCTAGCCCTGCAACTTCGACCAAAGACGTTCGATGACGTTATCGGACAACCACATCTAACAGGTCCTGAGTCGGTATTCCGTAAGTGTATCGAAGCAGATAATTTCTCTAGTTTCGTTTTATATGGACCGTCTGGGACCGGGAAGACCTCTATCGTTCACGTGCTAGAGCAGCGGTTTAAGATACATAAATTCAATGCAACTACATTCACAGCCAAGGAAGTTCGTAAAGTTCTTGATGGTGACGACAATATTATCGTTATGATTGATGAATGTTATCGCTTGACTGCCCCTCAGAGTGATATACTCCTGCCTTATCTTGAAACTTCTCGTGTCAGATTTATCGGTTGCACTGTTGAGAACCCGTTCCACTCAATGCGTTCATCTCTTCTGTCGAGATGCCACATCTTTGAGACTGAGCCGCTTTCACAGCTCGACGTGTTGAAGGTTATCATCAAAGGTGTTAGTTATCTAAAACAAAACTGGCCTATACATTTAGAGAAAGATGCTGCGAAATACATCAGCATTGTTGCTAATGGTGATGCACGTAAAGCATTGTCAATTCTTGAGATGGCTTTCAACTATAAAAATAACATTACTATTGATATAGCCAAAAGAGTCGCACCATCAAAATACTTCATACTCGCGGACCAAGATCATTTTGATTTAGCGTCAGCGTTTCAAGGCAGCATACAGGCTAGTGATCCAGATTCGGCAATTTTTTGGTTAGCAAAATGGCTCGAATCGGGTGAAGATCCGCGTTATATCGCAAGGAGGTTAATGGTTAGTGCGTCAGAAGACGCCGCTAGCACACCGATATGTGCCGCTGTTGCACATGCTGCGTATATCGCAGCGAAAGAAGTCGGTCGGCCAGAGTGCGATATTCCGTTAGCTCATGCCACCATCCTAGTCGCCACCGCACCAAGAAACAAGTCCGCAGCATGCGCAATCTGGTCGGCTGTGAGCGATGTGAGGCATGGTGTAACTGTCGAAGTCCCGAAAGCTTTGAAAGACAGCCACTACAAATCGTGCGAAAAATTGGGACACGGGTTGTATAACGATGGCATGAATCAAGAAGCTTATGTCGGTGTTGGTAGAAGATATTACCTTCCTGAAGATTGGGAGAAATGATATAATGAAAATTAAGATAGACCTGACAGCCGCAGCCGCCAAAGAATTGACACGTATCTCTGAACAGACCGGTTTATCGAAAGCCAAAGTGATTCAGAAGTCATTCAATCTATTTCGCACCTACTTAGAGTCGACTGCTAATGGTAGCGAGTGGCTTTTTTTGCCTAATACTAGTTTGGACGATTACAGCCATTTGGAAAGAATTACTGTCCCAGGATTAAAACTATGATTGACTTTAATGAATTGGTTGAACGTCTGAAATCATGGTCCGATGCAAAACATACTTGCACCCAGTGTGGTATGCTAGAACCAGCTTGCGATTGCAGAAATGGGCATGAAGAGGGACAAAACTGGGAACCAACGGACGAGTCGCACATATTCGATGAAGCGGTTACGGCAATCGAGATGCTTCTCGGTTTTGCCGAAAGAGCGTGTCCGAAATGCGATGGATGCGGTAAGCTCTTACTACAAGGTGGAGTTGTTGAAGCTGACGGTATCACGAAGAAGCCAGCACGCATTGTGTGTCTGAACTGCAAAGACCCAAATTTTGTAAAGGCACCGTCGCGCGCCGAGTTGTCGATGAAAGATTGGATCTTGACTGACGGTGATGCTGAAACGATCACGAAGGCTCTGGCAGATGGGTCATCCAGAGCCAAAATCATGGCGGAGCCATTACAGCCATTCATTCCGCCGAAATCATGATTGGCAGTAAGATAGAAGAATTGCCGGAAGATCTGCAGACCGTAGCGAAGCGCATATCTACGACCGCAGAATGCAAATGCGACCTCTCGGTCGGTTTTATCTGTGAATCGTGCGTTATTTATGCCTTGATGATCAACGCAGCAAAGGAGATCGTCAAATTGAGAGGCGAAGCTTCTGAGAAAAGAAAGACTGACAGAGAACGAATAGTCGGTCTTCCGATTGCTCATCGTACAAGTATGACGTATGTTGGCAGGAACATTTATATCATTGAGGGTGCGAAAGGCTTGTACTGGTTGAGAAAGCGGCTTCAAGATGAGAAGCTTCCAAAAGTATCAGCTAGGCGTCAAAGTACGCGCGGGTGTAGCTGGGCTGAATCAGTTTTTGTGCGAGGTAAAGAATTAGAGGAGTTGTTGAAGCCCGCATTATGCGAGTAGTTCACTGCAAGAAGACAAGCTATACAGATTACATCGGTCGGCCATCATCTTTTGGCAATCCGTTCGCCATCGGGGTTGATGGCACCAGAGAGCAAGTCATCGAGAAATATGAGACTTACGCTCGGAACAACCCTGACCTTCTCGAACTCATCAGAGACCTCCCAGAAGATGCCGTTTTGGGGTGCTTTTGCTATCCTAAGCCGTGTCATGGCGATGTTATTATAAAACTCTGGGAAGAAATGCATACTCCTCAAATATAGTGCATGCGGCTGCTACTCTCTGAATCTGTTGATTGGAAGCTTGATATTATCGACTCGTATGAGGAGATATCGCCAAACGACTTTTATCTAAATAGAGAAGTTGAGGCCAGAAAAGGCGATAAACTACAATATATTACTTATTTGGCGTTCTTAGAATCAATCAACGAAACCGGGTTGAAATTCGGTATCACCGTTAGAGTAGAACTAATAGTCAATGACAGATCCGGGATAGCATGGATTGATTGGATCGGCAAAGGACCAAATCGCCACAACAACACAGATAAAGCACCAAGCTACGCGAATCTCAGACATTTGCTTTCTCAAATTGCGAAGAACCATCCACACATTAAATTCTTTGCAGGTAATAGAGAGAGTGGGATGCGTGAAAAGTTCGGCAAACCAGAGTTTAAATTGAGAGCTAGCAAACTCTAATATTTTCTGCATTGCGAGCAATTAGCGCACAGAGCGAGTTTTGCTTGCTGTGATTTTATATGCCGATCTCTGATCGCATTGTATTCTAAGCTGTGCCAGATCTCTTCAATAGTTTGCTGATAAACGTTGCCGAGACAATATTGACCATGAACGTCAGCATGGCACTGTGCTACTCTTCCATCGACTAATATTGTAAATGTTCTCCATAGTCTATTACATTTGATGAATTTCCCAGCAGTTTTCTTGCCGTGTTGTCCGCCCCAGTTGTGTTTAGGGCCGAGTGCGAATTCAACGGGGAAATCTATTAATGTAGTCGCACTATGGTTCGTGCAACATGTTACGTATATCTGCGTTCTCGACTTCATCGAGTCGCGCGTCCTTATCAGCCCTTTGATGTTATTTGCTACTTCTGACCATTTTAACGGTTGTCTGATCGATTCGAATTCTTCCGGCGTAGATCCATCTACACTTATCTTGATCTCATCTATACCACTATTTAAGAGCCCTTGTGCTCTATCTGAGGTAAGTAGTGACCCATTAGTGAAGATTTTTGTATAAACGCGGCATTTCTGCTTTATAAGCCTTATCCTATCTTCTAAATTAGCGTCGAGAAGTGGCTCGCCGAAGTTGTGTAAGTGTACCTCTGATAGCCTATTTTTAGAGCACTCGTCGATTATCTTCTCAAATAAGTCGTCCGGCATAATGTGCACGGGGCGTAGCATTGTGTTGTGGGGGCACATAACGCAATGAGCATTACATGCATTGGTAGTTTCAATTCGTACGACCGGTGGAAATTTTGCCATAATGCTACCAGCATACATACTTCGCCGACCAAAGATAAAAAGGAAGGAGATATCGCCATGCTTAAGATCTTGATTGCGATGTATGTTGGTGGCTGGGCAGCTAGTGCCTCGCCTTTCTATGCAACGACCAAGGCGGCAAATCCAAATCAGCCGATTAGAAATGCTTTCAAGGCATTTGGTTTGTCGGCTGCGTGGATTGTCTCAATCATACCTATAATGGTGATTTTCATCAAGGACTTGATTGAGAGATTCAAACCGAAAACAACCACGACAACAACAGAGACAACCGCAACGAAGACGTAAGACCCTAGGAGGTAATTATGACAACATTTCTTGCTAAATAGTGGCTGATTGCGATAATCGTTTATATCGCATTAGCCGTGATTATGGGGGTTTACCTCCATAACACCAGTGCAGAGCGGCCCATTATCGGTGGCATCTTGTGGCCGATTAGGTTGATCAAATTGCCGCTTGGCGGAGGATAACTCTAGCCGCAGCCGATCGATCTCAGCGAGAGCCATCTTAAACGCCTCTAGGATTTCTGTTTCCACGGTAAGACGAATAAATTCCCGAAAAGGTTGCTTCTCGTTATCTGTTTCAACTAGTCGGCATCGCCACATCTGCTCGAATTCTGGCGTCCATTCTGTCACAATAATGCTCCAATCAATGCCGTAAAGCTGTTGTTGCCTATTACTATCTTGTCACCATGCCGTAATGGCATATTATTATGGACGCGCTGCCCATTGATGATTGTGCCCATCTGCGTACCTAAATCCCAAATCATAAACCCATCGATATCTCTGTCGATCATACATTGATAGTGACCTATAGAGGAGTCGTCTAAGCTAACGGTGTCGCCGTTGGTACCACGACCAATAATTACAGGAAATTGATGAAGTTTGATAGACTTAATTGGCGATGACAATTCTAACATATAGCTCCTGTTGATGTCATTTCTCAAATACCTGCTATAGATGTATTTGAGTCATATAATTTATGAATATGGTCCTTCTCACCAGCATAGACGAAATTATGACCTGCTATCTAAGCGGGTTCAAGCTCAATGAGGAAGCTCAGCAATTGTGTACCAGAATACTCAACGGCACACAACAACTCCCAGTCAAGATTGTGGATGAATGGCCTGTCGATTGGCTAAGGTCACCAAATACCAGAAGCGTAGCCAGCTTTGGTTCAGCATGAAGACCGATCAAGGTAATAAAATCGATGAATCGATCAAGATTCGATTCAACGATGGCGGACACGCTCAAGTTTCTGGCGGGATTTCTTGGGAGATTCCTATGGCCGACGACAAACTGACCGATATTCACACGAAATTCGGCAGTCAAATCGCCCTGGAGCAGCAATTGGTCAGAACCATCATCGAAAAATCCATCTATATGACCGGCCCTCTCATGAGCAGCCAAGAGTCATATGCTTCGAGACGCAACGAATTGCTCTACCTGATTGAGGATCAAATCCAGCATGGTATCTGCCTGACAAAGACCACTCAAGAGAAAACCAAGGACCCGATCACTGGTGCTGAGAAGACCGTAGCGCTTGTCTCTTTGGTTACTGATAAGGAAGGTAAACCAAAACGCGCCGAAGTTTCTCCGCTGACCGAGTTCGGTGTCAAGGCTTTTAATCTGTCGATTAACGAAGTCAAGTACGATGAGCAGGTTGAAGGTCAGATTCAGCAACAACAGAAGGCCACAATGCAAGTTCAAATTGCTATGGCTAACTCGAAGGAAGCTGAACAAAGAGCGTTGACTACAGTAAAGCAGGGCGAAGCCGATGCCGCCAAGGCTGAATGGGAACAAAAGACCATTGCGGCCAAGGCTATCGAGCTCGCCAATCAGGAAAAGAAGGTTGCTGAAACCTTAGCTCAACAGAAATTGGCTGTTGCAGAATTGGACGCAAAGGCTGCCGCCCAATTCAAAATGGCTGAAACTCTTCGCGGTGAAGGCGAGGCTGCTCGTCGTAAGCTTGTGATGGAAGCTGACGGTGCCTTGGAGAAGAAACTCGAAGCTTACACCACAGTCAACAGATACTTTGCTGATGCAATCGCCAAACACGAGGGCGCATGGGTTCCTACCATCGTCATGGGCGGCAGCAACGGTCAAGCCGGAATTGGTGCGGTTGATCTAATCAGCCTTATAACGGCGAAAGCCGCTAGGGACTTGTCGCTCGACATGAATCCGAAGGCTACCAAGCACAGTCCTCAACCGACTCCCGCTCCTCAGTAGTCATCAGGTTCTTCCGAAACCTCCGAACAGGCGGTCTTGGCAACGAGACCGCCTGTTTGCGTAGATACTCCCAGCAAAGATATGTTGTAATAGGGAGTATCTATATGTTGATGACAAGAACGCAGCAATCCGGTCGGTACAATCCGAAAGTCAGTTTCAACCGTGGTCTTACAGCGCAGACCGGATTCCTTCCTGAGGGCACTCAACTGCTCCAGGACGTCTGGCCGCTGAAAATCATCGATACCAAGCAGGTGATTGGAGAGGGTGTTCTTGGCGGAGCACCGATTACACGTGTCACCGGAATTTTCCAAGTAGCCGATGACCTGAATGCCAATGGCCGTGTTTATCCACGACCGGTTGTAAGGGAAGCGGTCGAAGCGATTCAAGAAGATTTGGCAAATCGATCTGTTTGGGGCGAATTCGATCACCCAGCTGATGCAAAAATCCATCTTGAACGAATCTCCCACCTTCTAACCAAGATATGGATGGAAGGTAAGAACGTTTATGGTGAAGCCGAAATTATCGATGATCTACCGTTCGGCCAGCAATTGAAGACGTTGCTCAAGCGTGGTCGTATCGGGATCTCTTCACGCGGTATCGGCGATATGGATGTCCGTGACCAAGGTGGTCAAGAGACATACTACGTTACCGAAGGCTACAGATTCGTCACATGGGATGCTGTTGCCGAGCCTAGTGTCACCGGTGCTATCCTTCACATATGTGAAGGAAAACTCAAACCGCTTAACAGAACGCAAGGAAAAACATTCCAGAACGTTCCAAGTGGTGTTTTTACTGCTGAGACCTATCAGAAGCGTCTGGCTAAAGAGATTTCTGAGTACTTGTCTAAAAGATAAATAACAGCATTTGCTAACAAGTTTTTAGCCCTCTTGCACTTCGTATATAAAGCAAGGAGGCTAATATGATAAACTGGGATACTAGTAATTGTACTGAGCAGACTGTAAAGCTAAAAGACCGTGTTATAACTATATGTGAGAAGTGCGGTGCTACTCGTTCTGTTTTATATGCCGTAGCAAAGCGAAGACAAACGCATTTATGCATGTCTTGTCTAAAAAGGAAAAACAGCCATTTGCAAGGTGATATGGTAACATATAAATGCATCGACTGTGGGCTTGAAAAGGACGGAAAATATGATAGCAGATATTACGGTCCTAGTTGGAGATGCCACCATTGTGCAATGGTTTATGGGCACAAACTTGGAAAATTCAAAATAACAAATAATACACCGTCAGAAGACGGGAAAAAGCGTATATCTGATGCTGCCAGCAACTCATGGAAAAATCCTGAATATAGGCGAAAATGGCTAGACACAAGGACACTGAATGCTAAAAAACGATGGCAGAATCCAGAATATCGTGCTAAAATGGCAGCAGCAAGAGCTAGACAGTCTGGTAAAATTAGCTCAATACAACGTAGATTATATGAGTATTTATCAGACTTAAATGTGAAATTCTATGAAGAAGGCCCAAATACACAGATTGGCCCATATGTCTTTGATTGCTTAGCTGAACATAATGATCGACATATACTAATAGAGTGCCAAGGCAATTATTGGCATTCGTTGAAACGTCATATTGACAATGACAAATCTAAATTCGCTTATACATCAAAATATTTCCCAGAATACGAAATAATGTATGTTTGGGAGCATGAGTTTGATACTCACGGGCGTGTTCTTGACAGATTGAAGATTAAGCTTGATATAGATATTGATTCGATCGATTTCGAGCTTGGCGATATAAAAATCAAACAGACAACACAAGCAGAAGTAAAAGAATTTCTTGACGCATACCATTATCTTGGCAGTAAGCGAAATGGCATTTGTTTTACTGCCTATTTTAGAGATGAAATAGTAGCATGTATCCTATTCAGCTATCCATTGAGACAGAATACTGCTGGTCAGTTCGGACTACAACACCGCAATGTTAGAGAACTTTCTCGTTTATGCATTCACCCATCTTATCACAAGAAAAATTTCGCCACTTGGTTTATGGCACGATGTTTAAAGAACATAGACTGTGATTTAGTTATTGCCTATGCTGATACGACAGTTGGGCATGATGGTACGATTTACAAAGCCGCCAATTTTCATCTACATCACACGGTCCCAGCAGACTACTGGTATATTGATAAAGATAATTTCGCCATACATAAACGCACTCTTTATGGTCGTGCTGTCAAAATGGGAATGAAAGAAGCTGAATTTGCTGAGAAATTCGGTTATTTAAAGAAATATGGAGGAGAGAAACTTTGTTTCATAAAAGAGTGCTAGTATTTAAGATGTAGATACTGTATTTGTCTATCTAACCGAGGAGGCTGCTATGTCGAAGCCATGCAAGGGTGATCCTGCTGTCGATGTCGCCTGGAATTCGTTTGTCAGTGAAGCTACGTCTTGGTCGAAGAAGCTTAAGAACATCTCACTGAAAGACCTCAGAAGATCTGCAAAGGTCCTGAAAAAGCTTGTGGCTGATGTTGATGATAGTGTCATCGAGCGTATTCAACAAAGCCAGGGCGGGCAAAAAGGTGACCGTATCAAAAAGCAAACGTCTGAAAAAGTAGCACACCCACCACGCAATCGCGTTAAATACTTCTGCTTATGAAGTCTTATGGGATACAATTATTGTAGAGGCTGCGGCCACACACATAGCAAGCCTGGAATGGGTCGTATAAAGGACCCAGATGCTCCGTGGTGGGCTTTCTGGCGGACCGTCATCTGTCCTGAGTGTGGCGGCGACGGATTTGCGAAACCGCCAGGATGGCCTGATAAAGCAGAAATAGCTAGGCTAAGACCGCCACCGCCACAAGGTTCTAGGTCAGTTATTCCAGTGCCGCAAAATGCCAATCACTATGCATAGATTCGTGATGCTCTACATCATCACGATAACTGTTCTGACCGTCGCAATTACCAAATGCCTTTGCCCAGATACGCCATAACTTTTTCATAGTAAGAACGTAGTCGATCTATCAAAATATGACAGTAGCATTTATCTTTGCTTGCACCGCAGGCAGTGCAATAGATCTCGCATTCTGGCGGCTTAGGTTTTTCTGGCGGCTCGGCACCGCGTTCGCCAAAGGGCTTGCCACATCTTCGCCACCCAAAGTTGCTGGAACTTGGCAGTGGCAATATCGGCAGTTGATAATCTAAATAACAAGTAGCTTTCATAGCCCTAATTCAGCAATTTGCTCTTTGACGCCGATGTCGTTGACCGCCACTTTATACGGTTTGCGGCCATCGATTTTGTCAGAATGGCATAGACGACATCGAGCATGTCCACAACCACATGGGTGTCTCTTTCGGAATTTGCCAAGAGGTTTTAGGAACTTGCCGCTGAACTCGTCAGTTCTATGCAGGGATGCAATCCAGACTTTCGATTCACGCTGCATTATATGACGTTCTTCTTGCCAGCGTTTCATATCTGTGCTCCTTGCTCAGCTTTGAAAGTTCCTTGCGGCAGGTCTGCGAATTTACGGTGTCGTTTCCATGAATTGTGCATACTTCCAACTTGCACATCTGTTTTCATGGAATGGACTGCTCTAACGAGCCATTCGTCATCCCAACCGCCCTGCTTCTTTAGACGGATGACTAGACCAACCTGGGCGAACTTAGACGGAATCCACGAAACTTCTCTGCGGCCATCACTGTGGTGCTCTAGCTCGCACTGATGATAAGTTGTCGTGTTGACTTACTCATCCTCTTCGTCATCGTCTTCGTCCCAATCCTCGTCGTCGTCGTCCCAGTCATCCTCCTCGTCGTATTCATCGTCATCGTAGTCGTCATCCTCGTCCGAATCGTCATCCTCGTCGTCGATATCCTCGTCGTCGAGTTCTTCGTCTTCGTCGAGGTCTTCGTCGAGTTCGTCGATCACGTTCAGTTGTCTTTCTGCAAACATGGCGTACCCTCCGAATAGTGGTTAAAGACTAAAGTTTCATTAAAATACAATTACTTGCACCCGTCAATGTCTTTTAAGCGAGCACGAAGATTCTTTTCGGCTTCTTCCGGCGTTCTGCCCTCAGCGTTAACAATCCATCTTTTACCGGGCTCGGTGCGTTCCGCTATCGCACAAAACGGTAAGAATGGTGGCCAGCATCTCTGTTGAAATACTCTTATTTCCCAGTGGTGTTCAGCCATCGAGTTTCCAACTCTTCGAGTTCTTTGCGTGTTTTGACCCTATCGAGGTCGAGGAGAAATTGCCCGAAATCGAGCACACGCATATCTTTTGCCTTGTCGGATTTCGCCCATTTTCGACGAATCTCCGCTTTTCTGCACGATAATGTCTTCTCGGCTACCAGTTCCATATTATGCGATATCCTGCCTCATCTCAATATAAGAGGCTATCCGATTATATAATTGCTCCGCTCTCGTCGCCCCGATTCCTGGTGGTAGATTGATGCCGTCGAGAAGCGTATGGCATTTAGTGATATATTCCAGTTCGGCCATGATTTTGTCGGCTGTCTCGCGATATGTTTCGGCATCGGCCATAGCAATATTCCTTTGTCGTGGTTATTTGAGAGCGATAAGTTGCTTGAAAACCAAGATTAGTGGGTCGGTCGTCCTGTCATCCGGGACAATAGAGACAACCAGAAATATCTCTTTCTTCGTATTCGTGTAGAGATTAGCGTGGGAGGTCGTGTTGGCTGGTATTTTGACCGCCACCTCATCTGGGGGGATTAGCTTCGTGGCATCCGGCCAATTGATCTGCGTGATGAAGGATAATTTCTTATCCCGAGCCCACTGCATGAACTCTGTGTTGGTGAATGATTGCATGCTTCTCTCCGCGTTTCTCTGCGTTTCTCTGTGGCTCTGGCTTCGGACGCCTCGCTGTAGCTGACGGGCGAAAGAAGCCAAAGGAAATATATCGGAATGTGTTCGAGAGTTAAATACGTCGTCTTTAATTGCTTTATAGCATCGATTAACAAATTCTTTAACTTGTGCTATAATCTAACAGGAGAGATTATAGCCTCTCGATGTATTGGATAAGGAAGGGAAGAACAATTTCGAAAGTTTCAACAATTCAGGATTACGATGAGCAGCACGAAAGCAAGAAAGACCGCAAAGCAACCCAAGGTCAGGATCACTCCAAAGGTGAAATCGCCGATCACCCCTGAGAAGCAGGCGTATCTTGATCGCTGTGCAAAGCGGAAGCAGATATTAGCCAAGAAACAACGGCCTGTTGAGAAGGCCAGGACCTATATGCCCCCAGTAAAGGGCGAGGCACCGTTCGCCTATATGGTCGAAAGAGGACCAAAACAGAGCGAACAAGAACCGGAAGCCGTAGCAGAAGTCGAGCAGAATGGCACAGAATAAATGGTACGTTACTGAGACGGCTTGCCATCCCAACTCGTGGAAGGTCGTCGACGACTATTATCGCCCAGATAACGCAGGGTGCAACTACTTTCCTACAGAGTGTAAGGCCCAGCATGAAGCTGACGAACGCAATGAGCGTGAAGCGGTATTCGATAAGGCTTTCGACGCAGTAGCGGAGCAGTTCGATGCCAGTAGGCTATAAAACGTGCCCAGAATGTAAGCAGTCGATGCCTACCGGCAGAGCGACCTGTGTTAAGTGCGGGCACGTTTTCTTTCATATCGTGAATGGCGTGAATCTATATGACCGCAAGCGTCCTTATATGGATCAATGCCCGCAATGTAAGCACTATTTATATATTAACATGTACAGCAGGTGTGGCTGTGGAAACGATCTCAAAAAATTGCGAGACCAGTTGCGACAAACTAGAGGGCGTACGTTGCCCACGTTGCAGCAGTAAATTACGCAAACTACCTGACGGATCTATGTTGTGCTGGAAATGCGAATTACATCGCAAACC
>Ga0172381_10003789_pt1 | contig 15831 bp, 23 predicted proteins | sample Leawel6488metaG_FD_119754 | JGI IMG/M metagenome (GOLD analysis project Ga0172381, IMG submission 119754) | Leachate microbial communities from a municipal landfill in Southern Ontario, Canada - Leachate well 64-88 metaG | ecosystem: Engineered > Solid waste > Landfill > Unclassified | place...
GCCCGAATCTGAAGTTTGAATTCACTGAGAGAAACCGGTTCACTTGTCGGAGCGGAATATAAAACTACACGCATTGATATGCCCTCCGTCTGCGATGAATAATATTGCCAATCGTTTGGACACATTTTCCATATTCAGCCGCAATAGCAACCATTGTTTTTGTTTTATTGAAAAAATCTTCCCTCATTTGATTGCACTGCTGAAGCGTTAAGGTAATATGCGCCAAGGCCAGTCTATTTAGTTGCTCCTCATTTTTTCTATGCCCTAATGCAAATTTATTTCCACGCAACCCTTCTTTTTGCTCTTCCGATAATTTTCTACCAAGGCTCCACTGTGTACCTAACATATGTGTTCGCCTTCTTTCCCTTTCTTCGGACGTAAGGTTCATCTTTAATCCAGTTTTTGACTCTGACATGCGCTTTTTAGTCTCATCAGACGCTTTCTTTCCAAGACGAGCCAATGAAGATTTTCTTTTAGCCTCTTCACTTTGTTTATAGCCGCGTGACGATCTTGCAAAAGGAAAAATATTGAATCCCATATTACGATTTGTAGTTTGATAAAAATCAAGATAATATTGCTCTCGTTCTATCAATGAATCAATATCACAATATTCTAATATTGAATAAGAAAATTCATCCTTTCCGTATTTATTCCAAGCTCTTTGTAAATATTTATTTTCATGCTTACCTTTCAACAATGCTCTCCGATGATCTCCTTTTCTTTCTGCTAGGTAAGCGGCACTTCCGATATACACTTTACCGTTCCAATTGCATCGAATACAATAAATTCCACTTTTCCGGCCTCTGTCCGGATCACGTCCAAAAGGATTTATCATCGGTTCAAATGGAATTTCCATTCCTACCTCTTCCCCCTTTTCTTCTTCCTTTTAGCGCGTTTAACTTTAACTGCTTCTTCCTTCTGTTTGGCGATTCCGGTTTTCATAATTTAGACCACATAATATTTAAAAAGTCAAATGGGAACTACAATAGTAAAATTGCAACCCCTGCCAAGATCCCACCGATTCCGACTCCAGTGAGGTATTTCTGCACGTTATCCATAAACGTAGGAGCCGCCGCTTTAATTTGCTCCGTACACGCCTTATCCTTCATCTCTCCCATTTTCTGATTCATTTCCTGCATGTTCTTGTAAACTGTAATTTGTTCTTGGTATAAATTGATAGTTGTTTTGAGAATGTCGATCTGATTTTGTAATTCCGCATTCCCCGATGATTGAGCCGATAATTGCTGCTCCATTATCTTCGCACGTTCCAATTCAACAACCATACGAGAGGCGGTGGAGTCATCAAAGCAAATCTGCCCGAAACTATTTGATGGGAAGAGGATTAAACCCAAGAGCAATAAAACGATCCCTAGTTTCAGCATTCGTAATTGGAGGCTTGACATTTTCCTTTTCCTTCTGGAGTTTATCGTACTCCCTGGATTTGGTTAAGTATTTCTCTTGCGATACGACTAAGCGGGATTTGTAGTCATTGATGGTGATATCTTTAGCTTTGAGTTGAGCATCGTATTGTTTCTGGAGTTGAGCTTGGGTATCGCTAATTACAGGGATCGGATTGGGAGGCTTGGATTTAGGAATGCTGAGAATCACAAATATCATCAATCCAATTAAAATTGCCCCGCCGATCACTATCCATTTTACGTTAACTTCCCTGTTGAATATTAGCATTCGTATCCCCTGTGGTGGATTTGGTCATTGTTTCGATCGTGGTTTGTGTATTAGCTAATGGCTTTTCAGTGAATGATTGAGCTACCTTGCCAGTAAATGCAACCCCGTTAGCGAGTCCATAAAGTATGTAAACTCCTTCCGGAATATCTACTATAGCACGGGTCCAGATGCACACGAATAAAAATACGTACCAGACAACAAAATTGGATAAGCAAACTTGGAGTAAAAATGCAAATCGGCCAGCGGATTGAGTGCCGCAAAAGTCGATAAGTTCTCTGAAGTATTTACCTATTCCCATCTTAAATATCCTTATGCAAATTCAATTGAATTTACCATTACCCTTGACAGTCGATTCATCCAGCCCTTGAAAAACACTTCCTGGCTTGGATCGTTGGCAATTATTTTACGATAAAAAATGTCCCGTTCACGGATGATCTCGACAACTAATGTATTCCCCAATTTAATAGCTTTCCCCAATGTTCCTGTGCCGATTATCCCATCTACTGTAACTGGCCCGTTGATCCGATTGATCGCTTTCTGGAGAAATTTGCCTGCGTTTCCAATTCCATGATTTACGGCCGAATCGAAAACTACATAATCAATTCCAGAGGGCAACCAATCACCTTTTACTTTATCCCAATAATCGGATTTGTAAATTTCACCTGCACGTTCGATTGTAAGGTTTTTGATATCTTCGTTGGGATAGAATTTCTTAGCAATTCCCATGTTTGTTTCGCCACCTTTATCTGCCAAATGATTGGAATATCCGCCTTCGGATTGGAGAATAAAACTTAATGCTTTGGAAAAATTTTCTTTCATCTCCACCTCCACCCACAATCATAACAATAAAATTCTTCCATATCCCATCCAATATGGCTACTTTTACAATGCGGACAAATCATAATTACTAATTCCTCATTATTCAATTCCCTTTTCAGTTCTCATGTTCGGAGCTTTTATCCATGTATTATCTGTAGGATTTAATATCCACGCAGGGCGATTAACATCTCCTGAATGATACAACGTCCGTCCGTCCTTGAGAATATGTACATGGTATCCGCTTAGTGTTGATTGGATATCCCCCTGTCCTTTAAGAATTGCTGCCTGCTGTCCCGGAGGTTCTTTGGAATATGCTGACTTGAGAAAAGTTGCTACTCCACTACTTACCAAAGCATTAATCATGATAAATGTTACAGCTATTAAAACTATATTCCCTGCGCTTTTGTTGAGAATTCTGGTAAACCAATTTTCTGAGTCTATTTTCCCTTCTCGGAGTTTTAACTCAATTTCTTTATCCTTTGTGTGGTTAATGAATGTGTCTAGTTTTGTCGCTACTTCCTTTAGTTGCGCTCCAAGTCCGTTTCCTACAACCTTTTTAACCTGCGCAACATCTGCTACTAAGGTTGCTAAAATCTCCGAATGGGTAAGCATGGTTTTTATGTGGATATTAACTATCTCGTTTTCGTTCATTGGCCCATCTCCCTCTCAAATGTAATTGGCCGAGCTGGAACTGTAAATTTATTTATCAAAACCCCTCCGCTTCCACCACCGGCTGCTCAATGCTCTCCACCACGTCGGACTCATCCATCCCTTCCGGCTCGATGACCAGCGGGACGGAGTATCGCTGCATCCACTCGATCCATGCCGGGATGATCTTGATGTTTCCCGTGACAAGCAGCGTCGCTCTTGCCTGTTCAAGACTCGCTTCTGTCGCATAGACCGCCCGCTGGACCTCCTCAGCGAATTGGAGGGCGTCTGTCTTTTCGGTGAATAACTTGTGTCGCATGATCCCTCCTATGGCTTCGAGACGGTGACAACGTAGGTGGCCGCTGCCGTGTTAATCGCTCCCGCCGTCAGCGCGGCGGCGAGGATTCCAGTGGAGTCGGGGGTAAGGACTTTCGTAACAACATAGTTTGCCACCGTCCCTGTAAAGGCATCCACCCCATCAACCAGCACATTGAAGGTGTGGGTTGCCTTTTTTGTCAGATACGCCGTTTTCGCACCAGATGTCGTAAACAGGGGTGTATCATCTGTCACGCCACCAAATCTCATGCGTGCCGATCCAGTCGTAACCACCAAATCTGACGCAAATTTTACAAGCGACCCCGCGGCAATGCTTACCCCGGTCCCCATGCCGATATTTGCGGTGGTTGCGGTAGCGACACCTTTATTGCCAGATACAGCCCATCCCGCTTCCTTAATCGTCCACAGAGCATCGTTGGCAAAGGTCGGGTCGGTGATGACATTGACATCAAGAGTCTCCCCCGTCCCCGCGCTAACGCCCGAGTACACCGCAGTCGTCGCAGGGGTTCCGGTAGCGGCGACGGAGTATTGCACACCGGAGATGCCGGAGTAGCGGTTGAGGTTGGTACTGGATCGGGTGATGAAATAAGCACCACTGACCAGCGAGAGGTTGAGAGTCAGGCTGGATAAGGTTAAAGGTATTCCATTTTTAATTCCATGAATTTCAGCATTTAAGACAGCAACTTCTTCCGGAGTCATAGTTGGATTAGCGTTTCTATACACTCTAACCTCTGGCTCAAACCTAGTCATCCCGAAATTAAGTTGTGATCTGGCAACCGGAACTGTTATCATCCCTTATTCCTCATCACCGCTGTAATATTCAGTTGTAAAAATTCCTGCCGATGCAGAAATCACACTAATCGCCGCAACTCCTTCGATATTGCGAACCTCCTTTGTGCCAGCGGGGATATAAATTGGTGACGATCCATCGGTAATATCCGCAGCGGGAATTACGGCAGTTTTCCGTTCATCAAGCCAACAGTCAATATTTCCGGAAAACACAGCGTATTTAGCCCATGCTGGAATAGTTAGCGATTCAGCGGTGGATGCGGCAAGGAGTCGCGCATTGGTATAGGGATATTTCGTAAGAGCATAAGTTTTGATAGTTTTCGTGAGGATTTTCATAGTAGCTCCTTTATATTAAATTAATCATCATCGTTTTCAACCCTCTTCCTGCCATCCCCGAAGAGAAGCAGTCACATAACAATTGTCATCTAAAGTTTTACAGGATACAACAATATCCGATCCTGATGGGAATTTAATGGGACATGAATATTTAATACTAAAGAATCCAGATGATTGCCCTGATTCACCATAAGCCGTCATCCATGCATTTCGAATTAATGAAATATCATCCCAAGTCGATCTAATTATAAATCTTCCATATTTAGGAGCTGTCGTCCCGCCAATTGATCCGGTAAATTGATTTATATAAAGAGTTTTTGCTTGTGGAACTGTATATATTAATTGCCGACCCTTTGTAAATCCGATTGCAATGCGAGAATAGATAGGGGTATCGGCTGTGTTTCGGATATCTATATTACCAGCAGTCTTTAGTCCAGTTCCGACTATTAATGGCCTTACACGATTTATACGGTAGATATCGGTTGCGGTTGTATTAACTACTCCCGTTCCATTTAATGTTACATCGGTCGTTTTTTCAACAAAATCTGTGTTTAAATAATAAATCCGTATTGAATGAATTCCTATTCCAGGATTCGTATCGGCTTTTATTGGATCATCTTCTGCGCTACTACTAACAACCTCCATTTGTTGCCCTGTAGTTGGAAATACGTATGATCCCCCTACGCACCAAACATCCTCCTCAGCGGCAGAATCGATATCATCGTTGATTGCGTATTTGTTCCAAGCTATATGACCAGAAATATTACCCTCAGCAACATCGTAAGTATATGGCATAGATGAAATGCGAGGCTTGCCGCCTGCATCCTGAAATCCCTGCTCAATGTCGTTTTCATCTACAAATTTCATGCCGTATTGCAACATCTTGGCCACCTGTGATGGAGGGCCATTACAAGCACCCTCCACCCAAAAGGGGTAATTAAACTTCGTCCACTTCTTCCCACATGAACGAGAACTGAATCGATGTTGCACCAGTTGCCAAGGTGGTATCGGTAACTACAGATCTACCAGGAGCGAGAATAATGGACCCACCTAGATCAATCAGGCCGGTACGAGTAAGGGCCGTGGTCGCATTGGTGCCGATGGAACCGAGAACCTTCACGATAATCGGAGCCGCAATCGTACATCCCGCAGTCGCATAGGCAACAGAAGTCGCGTAGGCATTGCGGGTGCATCGGACGGTCAGAGATGTTGTGAATCCGGAATCGGTAGTGGTTGCGAGGGCAAGAACAGCATCACCCGCCGCAGCCTGATCCAATCCCCATCCAAATTCATGGACAATGATAAGTTTGCCTGAGCCGGTAGGGTTCGCAAGCCCGAGGCCAGTGAAGGTAACGTTGAGAGTCGTGGAGGTTGCAATGGGAGTCTGATTGGCAACGTAGAACAATCTGCCATTCAGAGCCGCATCTGCGTATTTTCCACCACTGTTAACAATTACCAATTTACGATCCGCGTCGATCAGTGGAGGTCTGCCTACTCCATTTGCATCCTGTCCGTACATTTTACACCTCCTGAGAAGTTAAACTGCTGCTAGTTTAATCGCGTTAATTCTTCTGAGGTCTTGCTCCCACATATTATTGTGGAAAATAAATTCCTCACCTGTGTCGATTGCGTGAAATGTTGAGCCTTCACGAACACCCAAAGATGGTTTATCATCGGATGAAAGGCCATTCCATCGCTGAATTGTTGACTCCAAACAGACGGTCATAATAAACCTCCCTTAGACCGCGGACTCTACATAGGCTCCGTCGGACAGAGGAATATAGAGACACAGGGCCTTGGAGGTTGCCGTTGCACCTGTCTGAGCTGCTGCCGCTCCGGTAATTGTCAGGTATCCCGCACCACCGTAGCAACCAATGTCGAGAGGGTTTACTTTTAGGGACACGCAGGCATTGGCCGATTCGAATGCGCCGGTAGCAAGAGCATCACCAAGGACGGAGACTCGCTTCCCAATCGCCAAATTGCCCAATGCTCCAGACGCCGCGCAGAGATCCACAACCGCAATTGCCGGGGTAGTTGCATTGTAAGAGAATTTGATTGTGGTCGCGTCTGCTGACCATGCCGTGACTGCTTCAACTCCAAGATACAAGAGGCGAATCAAGCCAGATACGGCAAACAGATTTACTTCTGCGACCTTGATGTATGTTGCATTGAGGAACGTGGGGGTTTCGACTCTCAAGCCTCCAACCAGATCCCCAACCACTTCGATTGTCGATGTGCTATAGTTACGTCCCATTTTAAGACTCCTTTTTGCCCTTAATTACGGGGACTTTCTCGGTAGTTGCTGAAATCTTGTCGAGGACTTTTTTGACAATCCCGTCAATATCAACTTCCACCGGCTTAGGGGTTTCGGGAACAGGAAATTTGATTTTCGCAATCTCCTCCGCGATTGTTGATTTAACCCATGCCATCTCTTCTTTGAGCATTTTTACCTCCATTACCGGAGTGGGCAATAATTAACCCACCCCGGAAAAGGTTTAAACTACTTATCCACGCGCCGTCAGAGGAGCCGCTTGCGGGTAACGTCCACCATACAGAATATAATGAACGCCAAGGATGCCCGATGCCGCACCAGCCGAACAAAGATGAATCCAACTCCGGTTGCTTGTCAGAATGGAAGCGTTGATATCGAACACGACAAGCGTAGTGCCGGTATAGGTTCCATTGACAAGAACAAAAGTGATCGCATCCGTCTGCCGTACCCAAGTATCGGCTGACTGTGCAGTGCTCATTGTCCAGATCGGGAATTCCGCCCCGGTCGTGATTTTGTATGTTCCGGCTTTGGCAACAGTTGCGCTTTCACCCTCATCCATTGTAAGGGTAACATCAACAGCATCGCCAAGGGTATACGTACAAAGAACCAAGGCACCTTTTGCGTTTTTGAGATTACAGGCCGCAGATGTAGCAAGCACCGCACTTGCCGCAATGTGTTCATGGCCCATAACGATATGGTTGGTTTCCGGATTGAACATATTCAAATTCCTCCTTTTGAGAGAGTTCGGGGAGGGTTAGTCCCCGGAGTTAATGGTTAATTAAGCACGGGCCGCCAATGCAATAAAATGTGACTGAGTTGCCGTTGACGCGCTTCCCTTGTAAGGTGTAAGTGCACTTGCACGAACTGGCTGGCCGTCTATTCTCAGAACAAACCTAAAGACACTCTCGTCGTACTGGAATCGAACGTGGATGCTCATATCACTTTTGATTCCGCCCTTTTCCGCCAGAACATATCCACGATTGAAATTGGCAAGCATGATGTCGCCAAGCGTACCAGGAGCCGCAGCCTGTTCAATTGCAATCGCCGGAAGACCAAGGATTCGGCCATAAGGCGCATCGCTCAAGCCGCCGGGAGGCATGTAGACAGGAATCCCGCCAACACCGACCGCAAGAGACATGGTGAACAACTGAGGCTCAAGGGCCTGATTGTAAAACCATGCATATCCATTCGTCTGTGAAGCGAAACGCCGTGCATACATTTTTATAAGGTTATTCGCGTCTAGCGTTGCCGCTTTCTGCCCTGTTTCAATGGCCTGAGACACAAGACATGATGCATTCAGGATGCCCAAAGGCTGTCCAGCACCAGTCCCGTTGATCATTGCATCGTCAATCTGGAAGCCGAATTCGGAGGTGAATCCCTCCCGGATAACTGCTTCAAGCTGACTGGCATCCGCAAGCATCTCATCGGTTGCATAGCACAGGCCGATAAGTTTCCGGAGATTGAGTTCAATTTCCCGAAATTTCGGCTTGGACTTCGTTTTCTCCTCAGCTTCCGATGCCCAATAAGCCAAAATTCCACCGGAACGAGTGGATACGCGGCTGGTTTCATCGATCCCGTTAATCTTGGTGGAATTAGCACCACCGGAAATCGGAATGCGCCGGCCCACACGAGAAGCCAAGATGCCTGTCTGGATTACATCCTGGAGCAATTCCTGCGCAAAATCCTGCTGAACCAGAACGCTCAGCTTCCCTATATTTTCATATAGGGGCGGACTATATCATCATCAGTTAACTACGGAACAAAGCTGATTACTAATTGATCTACGTTGTCTTTGTTGTTCATTTATTTTAGCGCGATTTTCTTTTTGATAATTTGAACCATATTCACGCTTTCTTTCAACGCCTTTCAATCTAATCTGCTCACATAAAGCACTTTGTTCTAACTGAGCCATGCGTGTAGTCTCTGAGGCTCCCCGTTTTTGTTTGGCTATACACAAATCAACTATCTGTGCTTCTCTTTCCGTCATTGGGTTAAAATGTCTTCCCGGAACATAATTGACAAGCCTGGATTTACAATATTCAAGAACAAGAATAGCTCTTTCCTGTTTTGCACCTGTCATATAGGGAATAATAACCTCCAACACTTTGGAAACTGTATTCAATCGATGAACAACCAATTTCCACACATTCTTATGTGTAGGCTTATTTTTCATCTTATAAGATGAATTATTGATATAAGGGTTGACACCAATTTTCAACATAATTTTTTGAGCCTTTAATATAATTTGCTCATCAGTGTTGGTTACGGAAAGCTCGGTAGAAATACTTTGATGCTTCCGGCGTGTCTTGTAAACTTGAAATCCAAGATAGCCTTCTCCATCAACAATCCCTGCCAGCCAACCAATTTCAATTTGGGTTGCCTGCTGATTGTCCATTTCAGATTTCTCCTCATCCACAAGGATTGTCGCATTAGAAGCACCTTGGGCTTTAGGATGTTCCAGCATATAGCATGGTTTAAGGTGGGCCTCTGGCATTATCTTAACCCACCATCCGATCCAATCGTCTCGTTCATTCCGGAAGCTGCCGCATTGTAGAGACGGGGGTCGACCGAACCACCGGGAACGCCTGCCCTCATGACACAAGCAAGCTGTTCACCAAAGGAACCAAACTTATCTTTCTTGTTAATCGGAGGAGTTTCAACACGATTCCGGTTGACGGTTGAGGGAGTTTCATCCGTTTCCAGCAATTCCCGCGTCCGATTCTGGCGATCAAGAACCTTTACGGTTTTATTGAGATCGTCGATGGTATCCAGCATTTCGTTTTTAAGAGAAATCTCGGAATCAATGAGATCCCGGTTTTCTGCCGTCGCTTTTGCGTCGATATCTGCAATCTTCTTCATCAAGGTTGCAATATCACTTTTGTACTGACTTGCAGTTTTCATGATTTTCAATCTCCTTTAATAATGAGTTATGTAGTTGATGGAGCAATAATTTCCGCTCGACACAGCAGGTCTGCAATCCGATCCTTCTTGGCTGGGGGAGCGACCACTTCAGCCTGAATGGTTTTCGGAATTTCGATTGTTCCAACAACCTTTCCATCTACTTCAACATTTACGTTGACCAGTGGATCGCTTTGCACAGCATCACGCTGCGGGGAACTATCGACATCGCGTTGATGTTCCACATTGGACTCTTGATTTTCCTGATAACCTTTCGCTATGATCGTTTTGGCCTGCTTATCGCTGAACCCTGCATCGCGTAGGGCTTTTTCCGCTGCACGTTTGAGTTTGGATGCACTCTTATCTCTGCATTTCAATGAGTCGGGAACTTTCGCGTAGATGGATAAATCATGGTTTCCTTCCACCGCCTCACCTTCGTAAATTCGATCTACTAGTCCGTTATCGAGGGAATCTTGGGCAGTGAACCATGTCTCTTCTTCCATCCATCCGAGACATTCTTCCTTTTTCTTTTTCGTTTTCTTGGCGTAGTCATTTGCAATGGATTCATTAATTTTACCGTGGAGTTGCATTTCCTTCCGCATTTCTTCGCAGAGTTCAGCCAGATCATCCTCGTTGTAATAACCAAGGATATCGATCATCGACATGGCTTTGTGGACCATGATGAATCCGCCATCTACGATTTCGATTTCATTGGCACCCATGATCATAAATGAAGCAGCGGAAGCGGCAAGACCATCTACATGCGCGATTACTTTGGCTTTATGCTGTTCGATACAGGTTTTCATCGCACGGGCTGCAAAAATATCGCCTCCAGACGAATCGACTCGCAAGTGGATGGTATCGGCGGTTAAGGCGTTGAATTCCTTTATCCATTCCTGATGATCAATCCCGAACCAGCCCCCAATGTCACCGTAGAGATAGATGGTTGCCTCCGTTGCGGCCTTGTCGGTGATGGATTCCTTTCTATTCGCACGGGATCGCACGGAAGTTTTATGGCTTATTAACATCGGTTGCCTCCTTGGGAACTGTTTTCTGTGCTGATTTGGCTTGATTCGCCATCCATTCATCTATCTTACTAAGCGGAATCATATTGTTTATTGCTATGAATGGCTCATTTGCATAGGGACTATCGGATGGGTCCATATTTTCTTTTTCTTTTATCTGATTTATCGACATAGCCCCGATTCCAAACATGATTTTGTAATATTCTGCACGATCCTTTGAATTTCCGCGCAGAAGGCCATCGAAGTTGTGGCGGAAAAATTGATTATTTATATATTTCTGAGTGTATGTAAGTAATTGCAAGTCAAGGTTCTGTTCGATGTTGATTGCAACCGGCAAAAGCGAATCAACTACGTATGACGCTTGTTCGCTCTCGATATTATTATTGGTAGATCGCGTCATGTCCTTAAGACGATGGACAGGAAGATTAAACCACCTTGCAATCTCCGGAATCTGGAACTCCCTCGACTGTAAGAACTGTGCATCTTCAGGCGGAATCCCAATTTTCTCAATCTTCATCCCCTCTTGCAACAACATTACTCGATGAGCGTTGGATAAACCTTCATATTCAGCCGCAAACGCCTCCCTGAATCCTTTCGGATCTTTGAGAGTGGTTGGATGGGACACGGTAATTCCGGGATGGGTGCCTTGACCAAACCATAATGCTCCAAAAGTTTCCATTGACATCGCAAGACCAATGGATTTCCGAGCCATTGCGATTACTGAGTAACCCTGGAATCCATCAAATCCAAGTCCGGGGATATGGAGAATTTTGTTGCGTTTGAATGGATAGGTTTGATTATCTACCTGAATTTTATAAACCAACTCCCCATTCTCCATCGTTATTTGGACACGATTGGGAGATATAGGCCAGAGTTCAGTAATTTCCCCGTAACCATTGTAGACTTTTTCAGCGTAGCAATTCCCCCAAGTGAGCAAATGAGCAATCATTACAGACCGGCCAACTTGAGCCGTCATGATTTTATTGAACGAGGAATGGAGACAGTGATATAAACGCTTCTCTGTGACCTTGATAGTCTTATTGGAATCGGTACGGCATAAGTGCAGGGGGAGGGTGGATAATGCGCCTGCGTAGAGATTTACCGCATTCCAGACGGCAGAATAGGTAAGCGCGGATGCTTCGTTGACATTGGAGCCGGAGATGTCCTGAGAGCCACCGAGATTCCATAGGCTCGGATTCCAGCTCTTGGGGTCCGTCAATGAGAGGTTGAGAAATCTATTAAGTTGTGGAAGCCTCCCAACAATTGACAATTCTAATACATTACCTTCACGCCTTCCCTAGAGCATTTCCTGTAATTTACTTGGGGGAAACCGGCAGGGATTCCGGAGTTCGATCCGTCGATCTATCCCCCTAATCTTTCATAATCATTGCAATAAGCATCAACAATCCACCACCGACTGTATATCCCAACCAACCAGTAGGTAATGTATTGAGATATAAACCGTATCCAACAAAAAATAATCCCGCAAATAAAAACAAATCTCGCACATCGAACTTGAGAGTTACCGTTGTCGAGATAGTAGTAAGAAGTTTAAGAAAAAATTGCTTAATTTTCATGAGTTACATTCGCATAATCAATGAATCCTGAATTAAATTAATGTAATATAATATAGAACTCACGTTCTACTTTAGTGGAAGTGTATGGGAGGATTATTAAAAAGTCAAATAAAAAAAATAGCCTCCGATTAAGGAAGCTATTTTAATACACATAACTACAGTAGATTTCAAATCTTGGGTCGTTCACAGAAGGTTATTGGATTTCAACACGCCTTCTCGTTCACAAAGTGCCACAGGGATTCATCCAACACATCGTTCGTAATTGGAAAAGACATCCCATTATATCCACCTTCTTCAAGATAACAAGAACCGTTAATAAAGGTAATGCCTTCAATTCTAAACATCGCTCCAATTCTTATGGGAGGACTGATTCCGCCTCCAGACTTCTTTAAGGTTCTTACTGTTTTCCCCTTGAGAAAAGCTATCGCTTCATCATGAATAATTTTCTCTCTTTTCGCAAACGCCTTCAACACTTTCTTGATTTCTTTATTATTCATCTCAAATCTCCCCTCTCAATTTTTACCTTGCCATATCCTGTAAATAATATTGATTGCTTCATCAATCCCATCGCCAATGCCTATCAATGCATAAGCAATAATTACTACCGGGGCACTAACAGGGAAAGCAATAATCAAGCAAAGCCTCCTTAGCCACGGATTCTTTATTGCACTCAATTCCATATTCCAATCCACCTTTATGCAATCTTTGCTCATTTTAAATCTCTCCTCTCAATCTCCTTCTGATATCTTCTTGGCTCAATCCATCAAACACGCTTCCACTCTCAACACTTTTCATTGCCCTTGAAACTGCCATAATGAGAGCCACAACAACATCGATTTTAAATTCAGACCGTTCTTTTGTTGGATAATAATATTTCACCGGACCTGAGTTACGTCCTTGCTTTTTAACAACATTTCCCATTTGCCAAGTAAAAACGGGATCGCCATCAAACCATAAAGTTTGAGAATAAATCCGGCCTTCCGTTTCCTTCATCGGCTCGGACATTAACTGCGGACCTTGGGTAATTTCAACGCATCGACTGACTTCCTCACCATCTACCGTATGCGATCCTAACCACTCAGATACGTTGGAGATTAAATAACTTGCTTCACGGGGATCAAAGGCGAGTTCTTGGATAGGATGGTCCTTGTTGATTATTTTCAGATCGTTTTCGATGTATAGGAAATCGGTACGTGCGCCTGGAGTTTCGGTAATGTAACCCTCTTTAACCCATTTAATGTAGTGGTCGTTCCCGGCAAGTTGGATAGTTTCTTCAGGTAAATAATATTTCCCAAACACAATGAAATCCTTTTGGGTGACTTCCTTCTCTTCCTCTTCACCTGATTCCGGATTGACTAGCATTCGCTTGATTGTGCGTTCTTTGCCTTCAAATAGTAATACAAGAGCACAAATGTCGATCTTGGAGGCCAAGTCCAATGCCGCGTAGCATGGTTGACCGATAAAGTCGGATAGCTTTAATGTAGGATCACAACAAGCCGCCCATTTGGTCATGTTCATCCAAGCGGTTCCGGCGTTAGACCAGAGATTAAGATGGCGGCAATAATTGATATTTTGCTTGGAAACCATAGTCATCGCTTCATTATACGCACCCTTGAGAAAATCTTCATCAATGGATATCCCGTAATTTGGATTGATCATCTTCCATGTTTCAAAATCTTTCTCATCCTGATCATCATCCTTGGCAAATATCAAAGCGAAATAGGTATCATCCTCTCGACTTCCATCCAAAACTTTCAATGCGTATAAATATTCATCATAGCAGGGAAGGGATGTATCAGTTCCGGCAGTCGTGATTATGAAAAGCAGCGGTTGGGATCTCGCTCCCATCCCTGTCCGAAGAGCGTCACGCTGATCAGACGTTGCATGTTGGTGATATTCATCGATAATTGCACAGCTTGGACTCGCACCGTCAGGTGGTTTTCCGATAACTAATTCAAATCTACTCATGTCGGATAAGCGATAAATTGAGGTTGGATTCTTGGGAGTTCCTGATAGACTTACCCCGAAATGAGACTTGAATGCGGGAGTCATTTCTACCATCTGCCAAGCGGGACGAAAAACCTCAAGAGCCTGCTTCTCGGTTTTAGCTCCGGAATTATGTGACAAAAATCCTTCAGCTAAAATTGTTTTTGTTCCGGTTTCAACAGCAATTAATTCTCTTTCTCCTAAAAATTCTATAGTGTCAACTTCAACACAATCATTATATTTACAAACTGTCATCCCCATGAAACGATTCATTCCTGTTTTTGCCAACCTATTTGGCCGTATTTGTCCCAAAAATCTCAAACAACTATATGATCCCTTAATTTCAAAAGATTGACATATGGACCTATTTACTCCATTTGCATTTCTGGTTAAAGAAACATTAAAATTCCTCTCTTTTATTAATGAGGAGACTTTATCTAAAATATCACCAGGATTCTGAGTAAATCCGATAGAGTATCCATGTCTGTCACGCACGCCAGAAAAAGAAACTTTATTTGTTGTTCTTATCCAGCCTTCTCCATCATAAACTCCAGCTAAATATCCAGCTTCCCATGAATTTTCTACTTCCCAAGGAGCGCCAAAATTAGCAACCAAGAATCCGCTCTTAATTTTTTCAGTTTCTTTCCATAAATAGCTCTTAGACCCCGGAGTTTTTCCAAGCCATTTATGCAATGAAGAACAAACAACGGAACGACCATCTTTAAAATTAATTTTATATGATGGTAATTTCACTTTAGAATAAGAAACAATGGTTGTTTCTCTAAATCGTCTATGTTTTCTAAATTCAATAGGCTCTTCATCAAAAGCAATAATTTCATCACCTTCTGATAAATTTCCTAAATCAACCCATTCCAGCTTTTTTGTTAAAATTTTCGTTTTTGCATCTAAACAATACACTTCAGCCCCAGGCTCATTATCAGCAACAAGCATGAATAAGCCGGTATCTGCCCCGTCCACAGACTTTCCCTGCTTACGGGGCAAAAAAACCACCGCTGTACGGAATCGACGCATCCCATCTTTCTTCTTCACCCAACCCCACACGCATGTGCGAAAGAAAATTTGATAAGGGGAAAGGGTTAATTTACTGCCTCGCCATTTACCCTTGGTGTGAGGTAATTTTTCGGAGAATTTACAGCGATTGTTTGCTAATTTTTCATCGAATCGGTAGGGATAATTAGGATCTGATTGTTTCTGGAGATCGCTCAGATGCCGCCTACACGCCTGAACGACTTTCTGACAGGATGGAATTTTACCCGAAACAATATCATTACACCATTGGAGTGCGATTGCGGAGTAGTCTTTCATATCCCTCATCTTAAATCAAAAGGGGATAAATTGCAATCATCACAACTTATCCCCTTAAAATTAACCATTTACCTTCTCTTGATTTTCTCGTTGATGATATCAAGATAATCAGTAACGGAAAGGTTTTTGAACA
>Ga0172381_10003790_pt1 | contig 15830 bp, 12 predicted proteins | sample Leawel6488metaG_FD_119754 | JGI IMG/M metagenome (GOLD analysis project Ga0172381, IMG submission 119754) | Leachate microbial communities from a municipal landfill in Southern Ontario, Canada - Leachate well 64-88 metaG | ecosystem: Engineered > Solid waste > Landfill > Unclassified | place...
AAGGATGATTCTTTTTTATTATTTATTTCAGTACTGCTTTGATACGTCGAATACCAGCACCAGAACTTTCCTCTTTGATAATAGAAAAGTGTCCAAGCTCGGAAGTATTGGAAACGTGCGGACCGCCGCAAATCTCCCGAGAGAAGAATTCTCGAGGCCCTGAGTGACCAGAGGGAGTCGAAGGGCAATCAATTGAAGGACCGATAGTATAAACTTTTACTCTCTCGCCATATTTGGAGTCAAATATTCCCTTTGCGCCTGAGTTTTTTGCTTCAGTTAAGGTCATCTCTTCCAGCAAAACCGGGAGATCTTTTTTAATCTGTTCATTTACCAGATCTTCTATCTCTTTGATTTGTTCAGGAGTTAACTTTTCCGAAGAATTGAAATCGAGTCGTAATCTTTCAGCTGTAATATTCGAGCCTTTCTGAATAATATTTGGGTCGACAATTTTTTGAAGAGCTGACAGGAGCAGGTGAGAAGCGGTGTGATATTTTGTGGCCATCTCTCCTGACTCGGCCAATCCGCCTTTAAACATTCCAGCAGAAGCAGTTCTTGAAAGCTCTTGGTGAGCTTTCAGTTCATCGTTAAATTGTTGAATTGTTGAATTGTTAATTTCAATACCACGGCTTTTAAATTCCTCAGTGCTAATTTCAAGAGGCAAGCCGAAGGACTGATAGAGATCAAACAATATCTTGCCAGAAACTTCTTTTTGTTCAGCAATAATTTTTAATCCCTCTCTTAAAGTCTTCTTGAATTTTACTTCCTCTTTTTCAAGTTCGGCGACAATGCCGATCTTTCTACTCCCTTTGTCATCCTCGGGACCGGCGGTGCGACTAGAGAGTGGTGCCCGGGGATCCAAGGTAGTATTTTCCTGGATTCCCGCCTCCGCGGGAATGACAGCATCAAAATAAATCCCTTCATAAATTCCAAACACAATATTTGCCAGTTCTGCCGTAAAATTGTCTTTAATTCCCAACTGATTCGCTTTCACAATAGACCGGCGGATCAGCCGGCGAACAACATAGCCGGCACCTTTATTGGAGGGGATTACTCCGTCGGAAATGGCAAAAACGGCCGCTTTCACATGGTCGGCGATAATACGGAATTCCTTTTCGTTACCCTCATAAGTCTTTCCTGATAATTCTTCAATTTTTTTAATAATAGGCAGAAATAGGTCAGTCTTGTAATTGTCATCAAATCCGTTTATGACAGCCAGCATTCGCTCCAAGCCCATGCCCGTATCAACATTTTTCTGAATCAGGGGAGTGTAGACTCCGTCTTTTAGGGAGTACTGCATAAAAACATCATTCCAAATTTCAACCCAAGCTGCATTTTTATCATCAAATTTATCCGGCGCAGGTAGAGAACCGGTCCAATAAAACATCTCTGTATCTGGGCCACACGGTCCGGACTCCCCTGGCCCCCACCAGTTATTTTTTTTGGGCAATTTGGCAATCCTATCAGGCTGTATCCCAATTTCAACCCATTTGTCGTATGCTTCTTGGTCAAAGGGAGCATCATTGTCCCCTGCAAAGACCGACATTGCCAATCGCTCTTTGTCTAAACCGAGCCAGTTTTTGCCTGTCAAAAATTCAAAACTCCACTCAATCGCTTCTTTTTTGAAATAACCTGCCCCGTGACCGTCAGGTTTTACGTGGTTGCCCAGAGACCAGTTGCCCAACATTTCAAAAAACGTATGATGGACTTTGTCGCCCACCTCATCAATATCGTCTGTACGGATGCATTTTTGGGCATCAGCAATTCGGTTGCCCATCGGGTGTTTTTCGCCCAGTAGATATGGGACAAGAGGTTGCATTCCAGCCGAAGTAAATAATGCCGTAGGATCGTTTTCCGGCACCAAAGAAGCAGAAGGGATCACCTTGTGACCCTTTTCTTTAAAATATTCTAGAAATTTTTCTCTCAATTCATTCGCAAGCATAAAATTCGAAATATCAATCCGTTAACCTGCCTGCCGGCAGGCAGGTCCGCTTAAATCCGTTATCCTATTGATTTGGTTACTTATTTGTTCCCGGTCACTGTGCCCACGAAATTTGAAAAAATCTGCGACCAGACAAAGCCCCTTACCTCCGCACTCGAGTCCTTTTTGTCAATTTTAATAGGCTCAACACTAAGCTCAGTTGCATACATCGCCTGATACATCCTCTTATAATTCAAAACTTTTTTCACATAAGAATAATTGGCAATTGCGCCTGGATTTGAAATGTAGCTACTAGCACTTCCCGTTCCAGTATTGTAGGCGTAAAGTGCCAATTCGTTGCTACCCTTATACATCCCCAACAGGTCGCGAAGATGGGCCGCCCCAAACTCAATGGAAGTCTCTGCATCAAATATGTCATATTTTGGCCACCGGCCGGTTTCTTTTGCCATCGTAGCTGCTGTTCCCGGCATGAATTGCATGAGCCCCTGTGCCCCGGCAAAAGATTGTGCTTTTGGATTAAATCGTGACTCTTGCATAATTACTGCTGCCACTAAAGTCGGATCAACACTATATTTATTGGAATATTTCACAATAAAACTGGAATATTGAAGTGGTATGACTTCGTCAGCAAACATGCTTGGAATAGTATAATAAGCCGAAACACCCAAGACACAAAAAAGAATTACCACCATCCAAATGTTGAATCTTAGCTTCATTTTATTCATAATTTCTCCGTGATAATCCTATCCTGTTATCACTATATCATATCTTTTCCATAAAAAAAACTGGATTAATCCAGTTTTTTTTGGTGCCCGAGGTCGGACTCGAACCGACACGGCTTTTAAGGCCAAAGGATTTTAAGTCCTTCGTGTCTACCATTTCACCACTCGGGCGCAATTTGAATTATGAATCTAGAATAATGAATAATGGGGTTATGGGGTTAATCGAGTCTACTATTTAATAGTCCCATGATTCATAATTCTAAATACTTGATTCTATCTTAATTCGCCACCTATTTTCTTCCTCTATAATTTTGCCTTCAATGCTAAACCCGGCGGCTCTTTTGTGTCCCCCACCACCGTATTCTTTAGCCATTTTTGAGACATCCACGCCCTCTTTTTCCGTACGCAAACTCCCCTTGATTCTACCATCCGAACCCTCATAAAGCAAGAGTGTCGCTTGTGATTCTGGTATCGTGTTCATCAGGTTGACAAGGCCAGATACATCGTCCTCCGTAGTATCGGTCTCAATCAGGTCTTTTTGGTTTATCATTGAAGTAACAATGCCAGTTTTAGCATCTATTTTTAGTCTTGAAAGCGCTACCCCCCACAAACGTAACATTGAAGATGGTTTTGAATTTGAAAGGTTTTGCGAAATTTCTTTTAGCTTTCCGCCCTTGCCCAAAAGCACTGAAGTTATTTCAAAAACTCGCTCTTTCGTATTGACGTGCTGAAACCCCCCCGTATCGGTGTAGATGCCGCAAAGAAGCAACGTCGCAATTTTGGGCGTAATATTGCCGCTCATGCCAAAAATGATGTCATAGACTAACTCAGAGGTCGAAGAAGCCTCACTATCGACATGATTTACATTGACAATCTTCCACAGGTCATTTTTTTGATGATGATCAATGTTAATTATTGGCACCTTTTTTTTGTCTAATTCTCGCAATCGGTCAGAAAAACCGGTTCGTTTAAAATCGCCGTTATCCAAAAGAAATATTGCCTCAAAGTTTCCCATTAAAAAATCATTCTGAACACGCTCAACCCCGGGAAGAAAAGCAAAAACCTCCGGCACTTTGTCGCGACAAACAATCCGCGCCTCTTTGCCTCGACTTTCAAGAAATTCTCCAAACGCCAAAAGAGAACCGAGGCAGTCTCCGTCCGGACTTTCGTGTCCAATTAACAGGAAATTACTGTTACCCTCGATAATTTTTTTTAGTTTTGAGAAAGAACCCATAAATTTACGAAGTAAATTTTAAAGCACTAAGCTCAAAATTACAAATCCTAAACAAATTCAAAACTCAAATGTTTTAAACTCAAAACTTTTTGGATTTTGGTATTTGAAATTTATTTGGTTATTGTATCTTGTTTCTTGTTTCTTTAGTTGTTATTTTAAAATCAATTTGATTTTAAAATAACAACCTTTCTCTCTTCTTCTGGAAGTTCTACTTTTTTTATTTTTAGAATGTCCAATTCACCATCCGTGATGCCCTCGCTATTCTTAAATTCCGAGAGATCAGAATAAAGCATCGGAATCACAATCCTTGGATCAATTTTTGAGAGAATATCTTCCGCCTTTTTTACCGGCACTGAGCCATCTTCGCCCAAAGGCAAAAACAATATATCGACATTACCAATTTCCTTAGCTTCTTCTTCCTTGAGATCATGAGCAATTTTGCCAAGATAACAAACATTCATCTCTTCAACTTTTAGAACATAAATCGTGTTGCCATTATCAGCTATACCTTCAACAAAAACACCGCCCTTCTCGTATTCTCCAGGACCAGGAAAAGCAAAATCATTGACCGAAACTTTATATCCCAGATCAATTTTGGTTTCTTTTGTTCTAATTTCAAATTTTTCATGACCCAAATATTTTATTTGCACTTGTACCTCCCAGCTTAGAATAATGAATGGCGAATTATGAATTATGAATAAGTTGCATGATTCATGCTTCCAAATACATGCTTCAATTATTCACTTTTCTCTGTTTTTTTGTCTTTCTTAGCAGTCTTCTTCTTTGGCTTCGCTTCTTTTTCAGGTTTTGATATTTCAGGCACTTCTACTTTCTCAGTCTCTACTTGAGTTTGCTCTTGTGTCTTTGACTTGCTGACAACTTTCTCGCCGACATTCAAAGACAGGCCCAGTCGATGAATCTCTGGTTCGATAGAAATGATTTTGAATTTATACTCTTTCCCAAGCTCAACAATTTGACTCGGATCAACTATGCGTTCGCTAGATAGTTCAGAGATATGAACCAAGCCATCGATTTCTTCGTCAAGAGAGACAAAAGCGCCGAATGCGGTTAGTTTTGTCACTTCTCCTTTTACTTCATTTCCGACTTTGTATTTTGAAGCTGCTGCTACCCAAGGATCCGGTAAGAGTCTCTTGACAGATAAAGAAATTCTGCCATCGTCTGTCGAGATAATCATCACTTCTACTTCGTCTCCGACTTTAAATAGCTTAGACAAGTCAGTCACCCGACTCCAAGAAACTTCTGAAATATGAACCAAGCCTTCAATCTGAGGATCCAAACTAACAAAAAGACCAAAATCTACAATTCCAGTAATTCTGCCTTTAACTTTATCACCAACCTGATATTTGTCTATTTTTGCTTTTACTTCGATTGCTTTTACTGCTTTTTCAGAAAAGATAAGTTTATTACTTTCTTTGTCGCAATTAATTACCTTTACCGGCACATCCTGACCGATAAATTTTCGAAGACGATTCAAAATTTCATCCTTATCACCTCCTGTGACTCTAGGATATTTTGCGGGCGAAAGTTGAGAAACCGGCAGGAAGCCTTGAATTCCACCAAGCTCAGTCATTAGTCCACCTCTATTAGCATCTGTGACTTTTATAATAACCGGTTCGCCTGTTTCGAATTTTTGTTGAAGCTCAATCCAAAATTTTTCCCTGTCAGCTCTCTTCATAGACAGAACAACGTTTCCAGCATCGTCTTCCATTGAAATAACTGTACAATATGACTTATCGCCGACTTTAAGCCCCGTTCTGGTTGTGATTTCTTTTTCCGGAACAAAACCGAGAGACTGCCCAGCCACATCAACCCAAATTCGATTGCCGCCAATGGCCAAAATTGTAACTTCTACAGTATCACCCTCAGCAAAAGGCAGAAGATTGTCTCCAAGCTCATTGATCAAATCTTCCATTGTTTCTTTTTTTGCAGTATTACCTTGTTCCGGCTTTGTTTCTTTGCTATCAAGCTCTGGCATTTCTACTGCTTCATCTTTGTTTTCTTCAGTCATGTTTTCCTAACTTCTAGGCACATTAATTGTTAAATAGTAAATTTATTTATATTTTAGTTTACTGTTTCTATATATTTCTTGAATCATGAATCTAGAATGATGAATTATGAATTATGAATTAATTGAGATTACTATTTGATAACACCATGATTCATGATTCCAAATACATTATTCAATTTGTTCGCTTGCCCTTTGGTTTTGGTAAATATTTTTTATACCTATCTTCGACTTTTTTCGAGTTTAGGTGCTGTGGGACGAATCGAACTGTTTTAACTAGAAGGATAATATCCCAAACAACAAACGTTGTTACGATCAGAAGCAAGAAAAAACGCGAAGAAAGATATATTAAGCTTTCATAACGGGCAAAAAGATAGACTAACCCCAACACCCCGGTAGAAAGAAATGGAACAATAAATCTACCGACAATTTTTTTCGCTTCACCTTTTTGTAAATATATTATTGTTGCCAACACAATCATAAGACCAAAAATAATCAAGAGAGGTAAATACAGCTTGCTGGTCACTGTTGGATTCGGATCAAAAAGATAATTTTTGGAAAAAATATATGCAATTGTCATGAGACAGATCTTAGTTTTTAGTTGGTAGTCTTTAGGATTATCGATAATTTGCAGCAGCTCTCCCTAAAAACTAAAAGCAATTATCTACAAACTATTTGGTGGGCGAAAGAGGACTTGAACCTCCAAGGGATTGCTCCCACATCCACCTCAAGGATGCGTGTCTACCAATTCCACCATCCGCCCATTTTCTTAAAGATTAAATTATTATGGTGCGCTTCTCCGGGACTTGGTCACCGGTCAAATTCTGCTGAATTTGCCGTCGACCCCGCCTCGCCTACCCGGCTCCGGCTTTCAAGTCCTTCACTATTTGCATACCATCCCGCATAGCTCAACTTCGTTGAGCGACGTGGGATGGTGCGCGCTGAGGGACTTGAACCCCCGACATCCTCGGTGTAAACGAGGCGCTCTAGCCAACTGAGCTAAGCGCGCAGTAACCAAACCATACAGATAACTAATCCGGTCAATAACGAATTGATAATACAATTTTAATTTGTTTTATCAGTTTATCTGTTATTAGCACAATTCGATATCCGTATGATGCGGCTATAAAAAAAATTCTCGGCCAGCAAGAATTTTGATCTCACATATTCATGATGGCTTAATAATATATTATAACTCTACCAAATATACTTAAAAATGTCAAAATAAATAACATTTTGGTGCTCGAGAGAGGATTCGAACCTCCACGGGATTGCTCCCACTGACACCTGAAGCCAGCGCGTCTACCATTCCGCCACTCGAGCACAATCAGAATTACGAATCTGGAATAATGAATAACGGTTAATTGAGTTTACTATTTAATAGTCCCATGATTCATAATTCTTAATACATAATTCAAACTATTTATTAACTCTCTTCTCTTTAATATACCACTTTGCTACGCCCAAATACTTCGAATCATTATCACAACGCAAAGAATTATCCATTCCCTTTATCGTGTTTGAAATTATTTGATAATATTTCACCGGCTCGTAGTAAATAGCCAACGACTCGCTCGATATTGTTGCGTAAAATTGATCATATTTCGCATTTCTTTGGCTAGCATCCGTTATCATACGTGCATCTTCAAGAAGAATATCCGAATTTTTATCTGAATAGCCGGCATAATTCATTGCGCTAATTTGGGAAGAATGCCAGAAAATATATGGGTCGCGGTCATGACCAAAATCAAAACCAAACAAAAGAAGTTCGTATTTTTTCTGATCCAAAACATCCTTCATTTCAACCGGTTTATAATACTTAACAATAAGATCAATATTACGGTCCGCAAAACTTTTTTTCAGCTCCTCCGCCTTATTTCTTTGTAATTCGGAATTTGCAGTAGTTAGTGTGATCGAAACTTTTTCCGGCATTTTCTGATCAGAAGAGAGAATTTGTGCACGAAAAGCTTTATCTTTTAATTTATCTGAACGTAAATTGGGAACAAGTACCAGCTGTTTTGAGGTAGAAAAAGAAAATTTGGAAAAATTGTCTTTGGCTGTTTCTACTCCAGAAATAGATTGATAAGCCTTATCTTTATTAAAACCTGCCAAGGCAGCATCTTTAGTATCAAAAAAATCAAGTTCCAAATTGTTTATAAAAGGCCGTCCAAAATAATATTTAGCGTTACTCTCCAATTTTAATTGTGTAATTTTATCACCATTCTTTTTAACCGTGTCGTATTGAAACGGGCCCGATCCGATCACAGTTCTGGAAAGATCATCCGGCGAAAGATAACTCGGCAATATCCCGAAATCCAAAACATAAATAAATGGTCCATACTCTTTTTGCAGTTTGAAAGTAACAATATTTTCCCCCGTCGTCTCAGCTTTGATATCTTTCCACGCTTCGTAGAGCGGGCTCTTAAATTCAGGGTCTTGAATTGTTTCAACTGTATAAACGACATCATCGGCGGTCATTTTTTCTCCGTCATGAAAATAGATATTATCCTTTAAGGTGATGGTATAGATCAATTTATCTGCTGAAATTTCAAATTTTTCGGCAACATCTGGAATTACATTTCCGCTCTTGTCAAACTTGAAAAGGCTAGAAAAGATAAGGCTTGAAACTGACTTCTCAGAATCTGAAGTGGCCAAAATCGGATTTAAGTATCGCAATTCACCAACGGTTGCTTCTTTGTACGAACCGCCAAAGGCCGCAACCACTCTTGTGTTTGCTAGGTAATAATCTTTGACTTTGATACCAAACAAAGCAAGAACGACTGCAAGCAAGATCAAAACAACTATTCTCTCTAATCGGGACATTAGAATAATGCATTTATAGAATCTTACAATAAAATTTCTTAAACCCAAAAAGAGATTTCTCGCGAAATCTTTGAACTTGTAAAAGAAACTACGATTTGTAGAAATTTTGTATTTCATAAGAGCCTGTTAGCCGAGGAATACAGTCAGGGCGCAAGTCAGGCAAAAAAGAACCGCAATTACTATAGTTGTGTAAAAAATAATTTTTTCAATCCCTCTTTTGGAACGAAAGACATTACTCTCTCCTCCAAAAGCCATGCCCAGGCCCGACCCTCTCTGCTGCAAAAGAATAAAAACGATTAAAAGAATCGCCAAGACAATTTGAAATATTTTGAAAATGTTTTCCATATAATTAGTTGTTAGTTTTTGGTTATTAGTTGTTAGGGACCTGATAACTATCCTCTATAAACTCGTTGGAGCGGGTAACGGGAGTCGAACCCGTATCTCATCCTTGGCAAGGACGTATAATAGCCGCTATACGATACCCGCAAATTTGCAAAGCAAATTAGTTTTTAGGTTCAAGTTGTTAGAAGTTAGAAATTTAATTATCTATTCCAAACAAAACCAGAAAATTACAAAAAACTACAAACTAACCTCTAACTACTTGCTCTTTCTGGAGGCCTAGCCGGGACTCGAACCCGGGTACGCGGTTTTGCAGACCGCTGCCTAACCACTCGGCCACCAGGCCAGAAAGTGTAATGCAATGGTGCCGATGGTCAGAATTGAACTGACGACACAAGGATTTTCAGTCCTCTGCTCTACCACTGAGCTACATCGGCCAACTTTCACATAAACATCAAAAATTGTAACACAAATAAGAAACCAGGTAAAGTCCGCTCTCTTTTAGTTTCGCAATGCATTGATAAATATTACGCTTTCTTGTACTTTGTAATTGGATAACCTAATTGAATGGAGTAATTATGTCGAAGAAAAAAAATAAATTCAAGAAAAAAAAGACTCATCAATTGAATAACGTCCTCACGGCGAATCAAGCAGTTGATCTTGCCAATCCAATCAGCGAATCTCTCGAAGAGAACTTCGGTGATACTCCTTCGCCAATTGAAGACGTGAAGCCGGATGCCTACAAAACCGACAAATACGACCATGTTAAAAAAGACATAAAAAAAATATTAGTTATCATGCTAATCGTTATTTTGCTTCTCGTTGTAATATATATCCTGAGTCTAAAAACTACGTTTCTTGACACTTTCGGGAACTGGCTTTACAAAATTTTGAATATTCAGGCCTCGTAACCGGAATCAAAAACTACGAGTTAAGAATCATGGTTTGTTTCAGATCGCATAATTCATAATTAACGATACATATCAAATTTAATAAGTTTTTTCCTTAGGGCGGTATTGCAGAGCCTCGGCAATGTGGTCGGCTGTAATATTGTCGGATCCCTCAAGATCGGCAATAGTGCGCGCAATTTTAAGTAATCTGTGATAGACACGCGCCGAGAGTTTCATCGATTCAACAGCATGAGCAATTGTTTTCTCAGCAGAGCTATCTAATTTACAAAAGTCTTTTATGTGTCTCGATCCAATGCCGGCGTTTGATTTGATTTTTAGTCCTTGAAATCTCTTCGTTTGAATATCTCTGGCCGCTTGGACCCGTTTCTTTACCTCTTTTGACTCCTCTGCTACCTTTTCAGAAGAGAGTTTTTCATATTTAACTCTCGGCACCTCAATATGAATATCAATCCGGTCTAAGAGTGGCCCCGAAATCTTCTTTTGATAACGCATTATCTGAGTTGGTGTGCAAATACAATGTTTCTCCGGATCTGATAAGTATCCGCATGGGCAGGGGTTCTGAGCCGCCACAAGCAAAAATTCCGCCGGAAAAGTCAAGCTTCCCTGAGCACGAGATACTGTCACAACTCCATCTTCTAAGGGCTGACGCAAAGCCTCCAAAACACTTCTCGGAAACTCAGGAAATTCGTCCAAAAAAAGTATACCTCGATGGGAGAGACTTATCTCGCCGGGACGAGGATATTGGCCTCCTCCTATCAGGGCTACGCTCGAAGTTGTATGATGAGGCGAACGGAAAGGACGCTCAAACATAAGGCTATCTTTGCCATTAAATTGACCTGCGACGGAATAGATTTTGGTCACATCCAGCATTTCGTCTTCATCCATATCGGGAAGAATTGTAGTAATCGATCGGGCAAGCAGAGTTTTGCCTGATCCTGGAGGCCCAGAGAGAAGTATATTATGATTCCCCGCCGCAGCAATCTCCATTGCCCTCTTGGCCTGTTCCTGCCCCGCAACATAGCAAAAATCAAAATCCGAGTCGCTTTGCGACGAGGCCCTGAGCGAAGTCGAAGGGCTAATGTATGGTTTAATAATTTTCTCTCCCCGTAAATGTGAAACTAGCTGTTTCAAGTCTTTGACCGGAATAATCTCTATACCCTTAATCAGAGCTGCTTCATAGGCATTGACTTCCGGAAGATAAATCCGCTCAAAACCCTGCTCTGCTGCAAACATTGTAATCGGCAAAATACCGTTGACGTGGCGAAGCTCTCCATTTAGAGACAGCTCCCCAATAAACAAATCTTTTTCATATTCGCCCACCCGCTCTAGCTGTTCACCCGCAACCAAAACACCCACTGCCATCGGCAAATCAAAAGAAGGCCCCTCCTTTTTCATATCAGCTGGGGCCAAATTGACGGTCAAACGGTGTTGCGGAAACATTACTCCTGAATTCTTAACAGCGGCCCGAATTCGCTCCTTACTTTCATCAATCGCCTTGTCCGGAAGCCCAACAATTGTAAAAGAAGGAAGCCCCGCTCCCAAATCAACTTCCACTTCAACAAGATATGAGTCCAGCCCAACCGTAGTAGCCGAAAATATTTTAGCAACTTTTTGCATAAATATATTGTACCACACTGTTCTATCTTTAATAAAAAAGGTTCTTTCTTATTAATATTCTGATGGGCAGAATCACTACGATCGACGAGAATCTGCCCATTAGCCACCACGTGTAATCTGATTTTTAAATAACAAAAGCCCCGAACTATTGTCCGAGGCCACAAAATTGGAATTATGGGAGCATTCATCCTCCGGAGATTCCGTCAAAGTATGTGAATTCTATCGTCTTCTCTTTGCCATCTTCTCCCTTGAATGCACCACCTTTATTGGTTTGAAAAGAGTCAAACTTATACTCGTTGATCTTCTTTCCCTCTTTACCGTCACCACCATCTGTATAGATAGTAATTTTATTCGGCATCTTTGAGAATTTGGACATAGTGTCAGTATAGTCATAAACAACAACCCACTTTCCCGGAAAAACCTCTCTGGTCATTGTCTTGTACACCAAGTCGATTGTTACCTTTGATTTAAGATCAAAAGCAGGATAAGACACATTGTAGATGATTGCCCCATCCTGCATAGCAAGAAGATCAGCCGATCTTACCATGGCGCCTGGCTTTCCTTCTCCCAGACTTAAAGGAGGCTCATCACCAACATTTTTGGCGCCGCAACCAGCCAAAACCAATAGAACCAATGACATAATCCAAACGTTCCGTTTCATTTTCTTTCTCCTCCGTTTCAGCGTTGTGTTGTCAGTAGTCATTCGGGTCGTCAATTTTGACTGTATCCTTGTATGAATTGTAGGTGCTACAAGTGTATTTTGTTGGCTCTTGATGGTGGCCACCACGATAACTCTTCCTGCATGACTCAATCCTGGGTAAAAGCCAGAAAAAAATCGAGGTCAGGATAAACGAGGTAGCTATCGGTATCCATTTACCCCATGGGCCGTCAAATACACTATGCCAGAATACGCACAAGGTTATCATAGCAATGAACCACAATATCCCTCCAAAAACTACAAAGCATACTACCAAACCCAGAACCGTTAATACTTGCTTCATCCCTTTTCCTCCATTTCCAGCCTATTGTATCGGTGGCAGTATTTATTCCGGCCCTAAAAGAGCGTCGAAACCAAGTTGACACCGATTGTTGTCAAAGTGCTAGAATACACTAAAATATAACCACTATCCTTGTGATTTGTCAATATGAGAACTTGCGGTATTTCTAACCTATCATGCCATATCCCACTAAGACACAAACCATTTACAAATTCACTGAATTGCCTATGATCTCTTTTTGGTCTGGGCATTTTTATTATTAGTTCAAATGGTAATCTTAATGTTGGGATTGCCCCGCCGAGAATATTTTAGCGACCTTGTTCATGAGCCCTCCAATTTTCTGTCTTTTAATAGAGATCAGCTACTGCGCGGCGAATCAAATGGATTAATACTATCCGCTACCTTGGGTACATATCCGTCGTCAGAACCATTTTTATATCGCTTTGATCTCAACGTTAGAATGAAAATGACAGCAATCAAGACCAATCCGCCTCCAATATAGATCCAGAAAAATATATTTTTAATCAATTCTCCCACTTTACTCATTTTTTTGACATTTAAACCCAGCTTAGCTTCCCCTTCACCTTTCAGTTTAGGATAGGTGCTACCAATAGCAATTTGATCGCTGGCGTAACTTGATATTACAAAGTTTGAATTTAGTTTTGAGCTAATCTTGTTATCTTTTTCCGACCAAATTGTGATCGTATGGCCACCATCTTCGAGCCAATCATCTATTATCTTTCTCCAAGAACCGTCGGCACCCGCAGTCGTGTCGGTATATATTTCTGTTTGGCTGTGTATCAATATAGAGACTTTGCTACTTGGCTCAGCCGTTCCCGTAAACACTACCCCCTTGCTTCTGCTATTTGATTTGTCCAAAACTGCTTTTGAATCAAACTCCAATTTGGATAATACTGGCGTTTTAAAAGCACTATTCTCGGTCATTGTTGCCGTTTTTTCCGCAGCGCTCACAGAGCTAGAAGATTTTGTACCGACTTTAATGTTGATTGTAGAACTAGTCACCGTTTGAACTTGGGGCTTGGGAATGTTTGCCGGAATTCCAGGCAAGGGATTTATAATTTTTGGCTCCGGATTATCTTGCTTCACTGCCACAATGTTAACCGGTACGTCGGAGTAGGCTCCACTCTTGAGTATTGTCGTATCGTCCCCCCCTCCGGTTATGACATGATTTATAAAATGAATATTACCCCGGCCTATTTTTTTTGTCACAAACGTAACATCAAAAAGCTCAAGGCCAGTAATCGTAGAACACGGGGTTAAAGTTGCCTTAAAATTTATCGTTCCATTTTCATTCGAGTAGCTATTGTTGTCATTTGCCGAAAAATTAACCGACTTAACTTCAATCAGGTCTTTTGGGAAAGCCAGACTAGTTTCAACGGAGCAAACGCTCTCCCCGGCATACGGATTGACTCTTACATCCAAAACCGGATTATACAAACCGACTTTGAGCTCTGTATTTTTTCCAAGATTGGTCTGGTCATAGCTCCAACCTATGATAGTCGGGGCTGCTGGAAAATTCATATCTTTTGCCAATGGCCCATATGCAAAAAGGAATATGCCAACGAGCAAATAGCAAAAGGCAATTATCGGCAAAATTAATTTCGACTTCCTCATTTTCCCCTCTCATCAATTCGATTAATTTAAGCAATTTGATTGTACTCTAATGTGCTATCTTTGGCCACAATCTAAAATTAACCTCTCTGGCCTCTTTGTCATTCTTCCCCGAAAAAGATATAATAAATTTAATGAAGAAATTGATTGGGAGGAAGCGATATAAGCTTTATTTTTTTATTGTGACCAGTCTTTTTATGGCCGGAGTGGTTTTTTTTGCGTTATATCATTATGCATACAAAGCCGATTATATTCCTCCAAGCGATATAGAGAAGAATATTTTTATAAAACGTTACGTTTTGTGGCACGGATGGGTTAGCCGAGATGTCAACCGCAGTCAACTTTTGGCTGTGATGCAACAAGCCAAAGACGCAGGATATAACGGCATCGTTGTTGATGATTATGACGCCGTATATAAATGGGGTGCCGATTCAGGTACAACCTCTCAAATAGCCAATCGCAAAGAAGTTACAGACAAAGCGGAAGAGTTGGGTTTAGTTCTTATCCCCTCGCACAATCTAATGAATGGTATGTACGAAGGAACCACGACCTCTTTGGCCGAGGCCTTTCCAGTGGTTGATACCGAGTTCAAAGTTCAATCCGGTGTTGCTACGGTTTCGAATCCAGATGTCACTCTTCCCAATGGCGATTTTGAGAACTGGAACGAAACCAACCCTAATCAGCCGTTAAATTATACTGTCGATGCTCCCGGTACAGTCGCTTTTCGTGAAAGTGCACCTGATTACGTACATGGTGGATCAAATTCGATTAGATTTGAAGACACGAAAAATGATGATGATCCTTATGGTCATGGTCGGGTGATGCAAGATGATCTTAGTCTGATTACGGTGCCACAATATCGAACTTATGAAGCTTCGGTTTGGCTCAAGACGGAAAATTTGAATCAGCCTAATTCTATGAATTTTTCGGTTAATGGTTATGATGAGGATGGCACTCATGCTCGAGTTCTTTATTCAAATAGAAATGCCAATATGGGCGTGGGCACAGCGGTTGCTCCCAACCGAGATTGGACACAATATAAAATTGTCTTTAATAGTTTAGATAAGACGAAAATCAGAATTTATTTTGGTTCTTGGCCGTCGTCGGTCAGCACGGCCACCGGTAAGTTTTGGTTTGATGATTTGGAAATTAAAGAAGTTGGTTTAGACAACGTGGTCCGCCGCAGTTCATTGCCGCTAACAGTGAAATCGGAGGATGGCACAACGACCTATGTTGAAGGACGAGATTATACGGTTGGCGATAAAAAACTAACCATTCCTACAGGTTCAGCCATTCAAAACAATCAAAACCTCAAAGTATCATGGTATCAATATGCCAATACAATGAGTAATACCCCAATGGAAAATGTTTGTCATCAAGAATATTGGGACAAACTCAATACAGATATTGGACATTTGAACACTCTTTATCCCGATGCTTATGGCTACTTTATTGGTTATGACGAGTGGAGAATGGCTAATTGGGATCCCGCATGTATTGCGATTAATCGTGGCAAAGAAATGACGGGCGGAGAATATTTTGCCTACGCCATGCAACAAACTGAAAATATATATAAAAATATCAAACCG
>Ga0172381_10003791_pt1 | contig 15830 bp, 14 predicted proteins | sample Leawel6488metaG_FD_119754 | JGI IMG/M metagenome (GOLD analysis project Ga0172381, IMG submission 119754) | Leachate microbial communities from a municipal landfill in Southern Ontario, Canada - Leachate well 64-88 metaG | ecosystem: Engineered > Solid waste > Landfill > Unclassified | place...
GAAGCAAGGTTGGCTTTAATATTATCAACAAAAATAGTTTTAAAAAACGTATTAGACTTAATGGGTATTTCTGCCCCAGAAAAAATGTAAGATGAAAACAACAAAAACAAAAAACAAATATTTTCTGTTGCGACACGGGCAAACAATTTATCAAAAAGAAAAAATAAAATTACTTTATTTGGAAAGTGATAATGATAAATTAACAATTACGGAGGAAGGAAAAGAAAAGATAAAACAGCAAGCAGAAATTTTAAAAGATAAAAACATTGATTTGATTTTTTGTTCTCCATATTTAAGGACAAGAGATACGGCAGAAATTGTTAATGAAGTTTTGCAGAAAAAAATTATTTTTGATGAAAGGTTAATTGATGTAAAAATGGGAGAATTCGCTGGAAAGTCTACAGACAACTACGAAAATTTTTTTATTAGAGATAGGCTGGGTTTTTCAGAAAGACCGGCGGGTGGAGAAAACTGGAAAGATATTTTGCAAAGAATAGAAAGTTTTATAACGGATGTTGAAAAAAAATATCAAGGAAAAAACATTCTGGTTGTAAGTCATGGAGATACCCTTTGGCTTATGGCAGGATTTTTGAAAGGATTAAAAACTTTGGATGAATTTTTTGCAACAAGGAAGACAGAAAAAAATAATTTATATCCCCATGCAGGCGACTTAATTATAATTTAAAAGATAAAAGATGGCGTATAATTTTTCAGAAGAAGAACAAAAAATATTAAAATTCTGGCAAGATAAAGAGATTTTTGAAGAATCTCTTAAGCAGACTAAAGGTAAAAAGGCCTTTGTGTTTTTCGACGGTCCTCCATTTGCCACCGGAACTCCTCATTATGGTCATTTGCTTCAGAGTGTAGTCAAAGATGCTATTCCACGATACAAAACTATGCAAGGTTTTTATGTTGCCCGTCAATGGGGTTGGGATTGTCACGGGCTTCCAATAGAAAATATTGTTGAGAAGGAACTTGGAACAAAATCTAAAAAAGATATTGTGGAAATGGGAGTAAAAAAATTTAATGAACTTTGCCGAAAGCAGATTTTTACTTTTATAAACGAATGGGAGACAATCATTCCAAGATTTGGCAGATGGGTAGATATGAGAAATCCTTATAAAACTATGGATTTTGAATATATGCAGTCAGAATGGTGGGCATTTAAAGAATTATACAAAAAGGGACTTATATATGAAGATTATAAATCTATGCATATTTGCCCTCGTTGCGAAACAACATTAAGCCAAGGCGAGGTAGCAGAGGGATATAAAGATATAAAAGATTTATCCGCAACCGTAAAATTTAAAGTAAAGAATCCAAAAAAGTATGGATTACCAGAAAATACCTATTTATTAGCATGGACAACAACTCCCTGGACTTTACCTGGAAACGTTGCTTTGGCAGTGGGACAAAAAATAAAATATATAGTGATAAAAATTGGGGAGGAGAATTTAATTTTGGCGGAGAGTAGGCTATCGTCATTGCGAGCGGAGCGAAGCAATCTTGGCACTACAGAGATTGCTTCGTCGCAAGCTCCTCGCAATGACGGCTTGGAAGTAAAAAAAGAATTTTTAGGTAAAGATTTAATCGGTTTAGAATATGAGCCATTGTTTGATTATTATTCTAAAGATGAGAATTTTAAAAATAGAGAAAATGGTTGGAAAGTTTATGCTGCCGATTTTGTGACCACAGAAGATGGTACGGGTATTGTTCATATTGCTCCTGCATTTGGAACAGATGATATGGCGCTTGGGAAAAAAGAAAATTTACCGTTTGTTCAGCACGTAAAAACGGATGGTACTTTTAAAAATGAGACTGGAGAATTTGCTGGATTAGATTTAAAACCCAGAGCAAAAAATAAGCCAGAAGAAATCCGCGAAGCTGATTTAACAATAGTAAAATATTTAGAGCAAAAAGGACTTTTATTTAGCTTAGAAAAATATACACACAGTTATCCTCATTGCTGGAGATGCGATACTGCTTTATTAAACTATGCTACAAGTTCGTGGTTTGTTGCTGTTGAAAAAATAAAACCAATTTTATTAAAAACCGCCAAAAAAATAAATTGGTCTCCCGAGCATATAAAGGAGGGAAGGTTTGGACAGTGGTTGCAGGGGGCAAGAGACTGGTCTATTTCTCGTCAGCGTTTTTGGGCAAATACTATTCCTGTATGGAGGTGTGATAAATGCAAAAAAGAATTTGTTTTTGCTTCTGCAGAAGAGCTTGAAAATATAAGCGGCATAAAAGTAACCGATTTGCATAAAGATGTAGTTGATGAAGTTGTTTTTAAATGCGAATGCGGTGGAGACACGCATCGTGTGCCAGACGTATTGGATACTTGGTTTGACTCGGGGTCTGTGCCGTTTGCTACCCTACATTATCCATTGGAAAATAAAAATGAATTAAAAAAGAGGTTGCCAGCAGATTTTATTGGTGAAGCACAAGATCAAACTCGTGCGTGGTTTTATTATCAGCATGTATTGGTGGGCGCATTATTTGGCATGGAAGCATTTAAAAACTGCATTGTGACAGGAATTGTTTTAGCTGAAGATGGTAAAAAGATGTCTAAAAAATTAAAGAATTATCCTGATCCCACAACTGTAATAGAAAAATATGGAGCTGATGCAATGAGGTTTTATATGTTAAGCTCTCCAGTGGTGCAGGCTGAGAATCTTTCGTTTTCTGAAAAGGGAGTCAATGAAATTGCCAATAAAAATATCAGCAGGTTATATAATGTATTGGCATTTTATGAGCTTTATAAAAATGACACGCCGGCTAGCGATAAGAGTAAAAATATCCTTGACCGCTGGATTGTGTCTCGTCTTGGAGAATTAGTAGAAATTTCAACCGAGGGGTACGAAAGTTATCGGGTTGATATTGCAGTGCGTCCGCTTACTGACTTTATAGATGACTTTTCAGTATGGTATTTAAGGAGAAGCCGAGAACGTTTTAAGGAACAAAGTGATGATAAAAAAGATGCACTTGCTACCATGAGATATATCTTGCAAACTCTTTCAAAAGTTATGGCGCCTGCGATGCCATTTTTTGCTGAATATATTTTTCAAAAAACTCGTGAAGATAGCGAGGCTGAAAGCGTTCATTTAACTAGTTGGCCAAACTTAGAAAAAAAGAATATCAATAAAGACCTACTAAAACAGATGTCTGAAGTTAGAGAAACAGTAAACCTAGTATTGGCAGAAAGAATTACAGCCGGCATAAAAGTAAAACAGCCGCTTGCTTTACTTAAAATAAAAAATTCCCAATCCCAAATCTCAAAAAATGAAGAATTGTTGGGTTTAATAAAAGGTGAGGTTAACGTAAAAGAAATTATTTTTGATAATAAAATTGAAAAGAGGGCTGAGCTAGATACAAACATCACAGATAAATTAAAAGAAGAGGGAGTTGTAAGAGAAATAATAAGAGCCATTCAGGATGCCAGAAAAAAATCTGGACTTAAACCATCAGATGAAATTTTAGTTTCTTTTTCTGGAGATGAAAAATTGATTTCTATTATAAAAAATAATAAAGATTTAATATTAAAAGAAATTAGGGCAAAAGAAATTGATTTTGACAACGAAACAGAAAATAAAATAGAGATATTGTTAGAAGGTAAAAAATTATTATTAGATATTCACCCAGTCAAATAATTTTTTGGCATTGCCAAAAAATTAAAATCTAAAAGATTTTATTTGACCGGGTAAAAAATATAGTATGAGCCAAATTACTCCTCCACCATCTATGCCATCTAAGCCAAATTTTAATAGTAAACCCAGTATAAACGTCCCTCTTCCAAAACCCACCCCAAAGCCCGATTCTTCAATATTTGGAGGAAAGCAAGAATTAGCGAGATCAGAATTTAGGCAAAAACTAATGGGAACAGAGGGTTGGAAAGCTTCGGAGAGGGCAGGGCTTAATATAAGTGCGACAGAAAGAGCTAAATTGGAAAAACAAATTTTTTCTTCCTCATATGGTTCAAGCATCTCTAAGAGCGACTTAAAAAGAGGCGAAGCCCAACTAAATCAAAAGATATATTCTGCAAAAACTCCCGAAGAAAGAAACACTATAAGAAAGCAAATAAATTTTTTAAAAAAATTGGGAGGGTCTTAATTAATTCAAAGCATGTCTATTCAATACAGTGCAAGAGGATTTGTTTTTGGCAGAGAAGATAAAGCAGAAACAGATAGGGTTTTTTCTATTTTTACGGAAGAATTTGGCAGAATTAAAGTATTTGCCAAAGCGATAAGAAAGATTAAATCAAAACTAAAAAGTGGAATTGATATTCTTTCAGTATCTGAAATTGAATTTATACAAGGTAAATTACAAAAAACGCTTACAGATGCAGTTTTTATTAAAAAATTTAGCAACATAATATCTTCACCAAGAAGATTTAAGATTGCCAATAAAATTGCAAAAGCTCTAGACGACTTTATAAAAGAGCAGGAAAGGGATAGCAGGCTATTTAATCTCTTAATAGATTCTTTAGACAAGCTGAATGATGACTGTTTAGAAAATAAAAATTGTAATTTAATCTACGACTATTTTATCTGGAATTTTTTTTCTATGTTAGGGTTTGGTCCAGAATTGAAAAAATGCGCTAACTGTTATTCAAAATTAAGTGCGGATGAAATATATTTTTCTTGCAAGGAGGGAGGTATCATTTGCAATAAATGTTTTAATTTAAACGCAGACAATCAAACAAAGAAAATAAGCTCTGACGTTGTAAAAATTCTAAGATTAATTTTAGAAAAGGATTGGCAAATGATATCAAAATTAAAAATTAATTTTAAAATTCAAAAATTAATGCAAGAAGTTTCAGAAGATTATTATTTTTATTTGTTAAGCAAATAATGTAATATTAAAGTATATAACACTTTTTTATGAGCAAAAAAACAATTTTTATAATAGCACTTATAGCAGTAATTATAGTTTTTGTTGGTTTTTGGATATATAGAGAAGGGATGTTCTCAAAGGAAATTTTAAAGTTAGAAATTTTGGGAGTAGAAACAGCAAAGGCTGGAGATGAGATAGAATATACTATAAAATATAAAAATAACGGGAATTTTGCTTTAGAAAGTCCAAAACTTATTTTTGATTTGCCAGATAATTCTTTAACAGAGGATGAAAAAACTAGAATCACTCAGGACCTTAAAGATATTTATCCTGGAGATGAGGATTTTGTAAAAATAAAAGCCAGCCTTTTGGGCAAAGAGGGAGATTTAAAAGTTGCAAAAGCATATCTTTCTTATCAGCCTAAAAATTTAACAGTTAGATATGAGTCAGATACAACTTTTACAACAAAAATTGAAACAGTGCCAATCACTTTGGATTTTGATTTATCAACAAAGGCTGAAAAGGGTAAAGATTTTCAGTATTCGTTAAATTATTTTTCTAACATAGACTATCCTTTAGAAAATTTAAGCATTAAAATTACTCCAGTATCGGGTTTTGAAATTACTTCTTCTGACCCGTCTTCTTTAGATAATTTAGAATGGAAGCTCCAAACTTTGAGCAAAGCACAGGGCGGAAGAATAACTGTTAAGGGAAAAATTAGCGCCGATGTGAATCAAAACCTTAATTTTATTGCTCAGTTGGGCATGTGGAAAAACGGAAATTTTTTTGTAATAAAGGAGACATCATCCGAGGTGCAGATTATCCAGTCCATGTTATATATTTCTCAACAAGTTAACGGTTCTTCAAACTATGTGGCTTCGCCCGGTGAAACATTACATTATCAAGTCTTTTTTAGAAATATTGGATCCTCCGCATTTGAAAATTTGTTTGTTATAGCAAATTTTGATGGTTCAGCCCTAGATATGTCTACAATCCAAGCCGGGAATGGACAGGTACAACAAAGCGGCAATATGATTGTTTGGGATTGGAAAGACGCTTATCAGTTGAGAAAAATAGATGTTCAGCAAGAAGCTAGTGTAGATTTTTACGTTAAAGTTAAAAGTGACTGGATGCCATCAAATTCTGATGCAAATGAATTGGTCATTTCAGACCAGATTAATGTTTCCCAAATTGTTCAAAAGTTTAGCATAAAAGTAAATTCGGGCTTGGTAATTTCCCAAAGCGGAAGCCATGATTCTTCTATTACAAATTCCGGATCTGTTCCGCCCGTTGCAGGCAAACCAACTCTTTATACCATAACATGGGATATCAAAAATTATTTTAGCGATGCTAAAAATGTAAAAGTAAAAGCGACTTTGCCGCAGAATGTTAAACTAACTGGCGAGATTATGCCAACCAATGAATCGTCAAATTTTTCATTTGATTCGGCTAGTAGAGAAATAGTTTGGTCTGTGGGAGATGTTTTAACTGGTACAGGAGTAAACGGAGACCCAATCACATTGTCTTTTCAAATTTCTGTAACGCCTAACAGTTCTCAAAAAGGTTCAACAGTTTCTTTGATAGGTCAGTCAACCATAACTGGTGAAAATCAATTTACAAATAGTATTATTACATCAACAGATTCTGCCGTAGATACAAGTTTATTTAATACTATTTCTGGTATTGTTCAGTAATTAATTTTAAACTTAAACCCGCCCGATTAAGCGGGTTTTTGTATTGAAAATTATTTTTAAAAAGTTTAAAATTAAAAAATGTTAAAAAGTATTAAAATTGTTTTAAGATGGATAAAAAAATAAAATTTGATAATAATATTTTGATTATCGGGTATGGAGCGGTTTCTCAATGCACGCTTCCGATTATTTTAGAGCACATAGATATACCTAGAGAAAAAATAACAATAATAGATTTTGAGTCAAAGTCGGAAAAATTAAAACCATTTACCGACACTGGCATCAAATTTTTTCAAGAAAAAATAACTCCTGAAAGTTTAGTTCCTATTCTGCAAAAATATGCCGGAGATAATGGAATGGTAATTGATTTGGCTTGGAATATTGGGGCCAACGATATTTTACAATGGTGCCATGACCACAACGCTCTGTATGTAAATGCCTCGGTAGAACTTTGGGATCCAAATAAGCCTAAACTTCTTTTTGAAAAAACTTTGTATTGGAGACAAATGCAATTAAGAGAATTATCAAAAGATTGGCCCAAGGATTCTGTGACAGCGGTGTTAGATCACGGAGCTAATCCCGGATTGATTTCTCATTTTGTAAAACAAGGGTTGCTGGATATTGCAAAAAAAATTATTGCAGAAAATAAAGCTTCAAAAAATGATTTGAAAAAGATTGAGGAATATATAAAAAAATTAGATTTTGCTAATTTAGCGAGGATTCTTGGCATAAAAGTTATACATTGCTCGGAAAGAGACACACAGGTAACAGACCGTCCTAAAGAGTTTGACGAATTTGTTAATACTTGGAGCGTAGAGGGATTTAGGGAAGAAGGAATAGCCACTGCTGAGATGGGTTGGGGTACTCACGAGAAAAAAATGCCAGCTTTAGGCTTTGAAGCTCCATATGGTCCTAAAAATCAGATTTTTTTAGCAAGAATGGGAATAAATACGTGGGTAAGGTCGTGGGTTCCTGAAGTTGGCGAAATAGAAGGAATGATTGTAAGGCACGGAGAAGCTTTTGGGATTTCGGATAGGCTTACGGTTTGGAAAAATGGATTTTTTGATAAAAAGGCAATTTATCGTCCAACGGTACATTACGCATATATGCCTTGTCATGAAGCTCTCTCCTCTTTGGTTGAGTTTAAAGCAAGAAGATATAATATACAGCCAAAAGTAAGAGTTATGATAGATGAAATAACTACTGGAAAAGATATTTTAGGAGCTTTATTAATGGGGCATGCGTTTAACTCTTGGTGGACAGGTTCATCTTTAAGCATAGAAAAGGCAAGAGAATTGGCTCCTGGCCAAAATGCAACAACTTTGCAGGTTGCAGCTGGAGTTATTGCGGCAGTGAGATATATGATTGAAAATCCTAAAAAAGGAATTCTATTGCCAGACGATTTGCCGCACGACTACGTATTAAATATTGCAAAGCCGTACTTGGGGGACTTTATTTCAACCCCATCAGATTGGACTCCGTTAAAAACCAGGGAGATATTTTTTCCAGAAAACCCCGATTCTAAGCCAGACGAAGATCCTTGGCAGTTTAACAATTTTATCCCACTACCGTAATTTTATAAAATCCCCCCTTAAAGGGGATTTTTAGTTGAATTTGTAATCCCAAAAGGGTAATATAATAAAAAGATTAAAAATTATTATGAAAAAAGGAGAAGATTTCACGGGTATCTCAATTGTATATTTTTGCCATGATGCCAATGGAAATTTTTTATTTAATAAAAGAAGTAAAAATTGCCGGGATGAACACGGAAATTGGGATTGTGGCGGAGGAGGATTAGAGTTTGACGATACAGTAGAAGATACCCTTAAAAAAGAACTTAAAGAAGAATACTGCACGGACGTTATAAAATGTGAATTTTTAGGCTACCGAGATGTCCATCGCGAAAGAATTGGGGTAAAAACTCACTGGATTGCGTTAGATTTTAAAGTTGAGGTTGACCGCAATAAAGTAAAAAACGGCGAACCCCACAAGTTTGACGAAATAGGCTGGTTTAAATTAGACAACTTGCCTTTGCCATTGCATTCGCAGGTTCCATACGCTTTAGAAATTTATAAAAATAAATTAGGATCTAATTAAATTTATGAAAAAAGAAAGCAACACAGAATTAATGGAAAAAATAATTTCGCTTTGCAAAAGGCGAGGTTTTGTGTTTCCTGGGTCAGAAATTTACGGAGGTTTAGCCAACTCATGGGATTATGGTCCATTGGGAGTTGAGCTAAAAAATAATATAAAAAATATTTGGTGGAAAAAATTAGTTCAGCAACGAGATGACATGGTTGGAATTGATGCAGCCTTAATAATGAATCCAAAAGTTTGGGAGTCATCGGGGCACTTAGAAAATTTTTCTGATCCATTAGTTGAATGTAAAAAATGCCATCACAGATTTAGAGAAGATTTACTGGAGGACAAGAAAAAATGCCCAGATTGTAAGGGAGAATTAACCGGATCAAAACAGTTTAACTTAATGTTGAAAACTTTTTTAGGGCCCGTAGAAGATAAAGATAATACAGTTTATTTTAGGCCAGAAACCGCTCAGGCAATATTTGTGGACTTTAAAAATGTTTTGGGCACATCAAGAAAAAAACTTCCTTTTGGGATTGCTCAAATTGGAAAGGCTTTTAGAAATGAAATTACACCAGGCAACTTTATTTTTAGAACTCGTGAGTTTGAACAAATGGAAATAGAATATTTTATTAAAGAGGAAAATTGGAAAGAAATGTTTGAGGAATGGAGAAAAGAAATGTGGTCCTGGATGACAAACGAACTTGGGTTGGATAAAGATAATGTTCATGAATTAGATGTTCCAGATGGAGAAAGAGCGCATTATTCAAAAAAAACAATTGATTTTGAGTATGATTTTCCTTTTGGCAGAAAAGAACTTTATGGATTAGCGTACAGAACAGATTTTGATTTAAAAAATCATTTTAACGAGCCTCCATACGAAGATATAGAAACTAAAGAAAAAATATATCCTCATGTTATTGAACCGTCGCTTGGAGTAGACAGGTCTGTTTTGGCTGTTTTGTGCAATTCCTATAAAGAAGAGGATGGCAGAATATTTTTAAAATTGAATCCTAAATTGGCCCCCTACAAGGTTGCAGTGTCTGCTCTTAAAAAGAATGATGAGAAATTAGTGGCTAAGGCAGAAGAAATTTATCATAATTTAAAAAAAGAATTTTCTGCTGATTTTGATAATAGGGGAAACCCAGGAAAATATTATGGCAGCCAGGACGAAATTGGAACGCCTTATTGCATTATGGTAGATTTTCAAACCTTGGAAGATGGCACGGTTACAGTTAGAAATAGAGACACAACAAAACAAGAAAGAATTAAAATTAGCGACTTATTAAATTTCTTAAAAAATGAATTCATATAAAAAAACTACTTTAGAAAATGGATTAAAAGTTATTACAGTCCCGATGGAAAACGCCAACAGCGTAACAGTTTTGATTTTGGTTGGAACCGGATCTAAATATGAGTCAAAAGATATAAATGGAATTTCTCATTTTTTAGAGCACATGTTTTTTAAAGGGACGGAAAAACGACCGAATACTTTAGACATATCAGAAACATTAGATAATGTTGGCGGAGAATATAATGCTTTCACTTCAAAAGAAGTTACTGGGTATTGGGCAAAAGTAGATAAAAAACACGCAGATGTGGCATTAGATTGGATAACAGACATATTTTTAAATTCTAAGTTTGATGCAGAAGAATTAGAAAGAGAGAAAGGGGTTATTATAGAAGAAGTAAATATGTATTTGGATACTCCAACAGCCTATGTTTCAGATCTTTTTGAAGAACTGTTATATGGAGACCAGCCGGCAGGATGGAAGGTTATAGGAGAAAAAGAAAATATTTTATCGTTTAACAGAGACAAAATATTAAATTATTTTAACAGTCACTATTCTCCATCAAATGTAATTGTTTGCATAGCCGGAGCTGTTAACTCGGCAGAAGTTGAAAATAAAATCCAAAATTATTTTTCCGCCAAAGGCGGATCCGCCTCGGGCGGAAAAGTTAAAGTTGTAGAAAAACAAACAGAGCCAGAAACACTTTTATATTATAAAAAAACAGATCAAACACATTTCTGTTTAGGGGTGAGAGCATACGATATAAACCATCCTCAAAGATATGCTTTGGCACTGCTTTCTATAATATTGGGTGGAAATATGAGCTCTAGACTTTTTATTAAAGTAAGGGAAAGAAACGGGCTGGCCTATTCAATACACACTTCATCTGACAGCTCTACTGATACAGGATATTTAGTAACTCAAGCTGGGATTGATCATAAAAATTTAGAAAAATCTATAAAACTAATTTTAGAAGAATATAAAGATTTAAGGGACAAAAAGATTTCAGAAAAAGAATTGCAAAAAGCAAAAGACTATTTAAAGGGAACAGTATCTTTATCTTTGGATGCATCCGATAATCAAGCTTCTTTTTATGCAATGCAAGAGTTGCTTGAGAATAGAATTTTGACTCCTGAAGGAAAATTTAAGAAGGTTGACGAAATTTCTGTAGATGATATAAAAAAGGTAGCAGAGGATATTTTTGTACCAGAGAAACTTAATTTGGCAATTATCGGACCAGTGGAAGAAAAAGATAAGAATGAAATAAAAAAAATATTAAAGCTATAGGGGTTGTTAAAATAATCTATATAAATATATGGAAAGCCAGCAAACATTAGATATCTCTTGGAAGACTATAATAAAGATATTTGTAGCTATTTTTGCTTTCTATTTAATTTATTTGGCAAGAGATATTGCTCTTTGGTTCTTTTTTGGATTGGCAATTTCTATTTTACTTGAGCCTGCAATTAATTTTTTAAGAAAAATGTGGATACCAAAAATGGTAGCCATAATCCTTATATATGTTTCTATATTGGGTTTATTGGGAGTACTGATATATTTGATGGCTCCCATATTTATTGTTGAGCTAAAGCAATTTTCAAGTTATCTTCCGGATTACTTTGATAAGATAAATCCTCTTTTGCAGCAGCTTGGAATTGATTTTGCCGAAAGTTTTACCGACCTTACAAGTTCTTTGGTCGGGGGGTTGGAACAAAGCTCTAAGGGAATAATGAATGCAGTAATAGCATTTTTTGGAGGGCTAACATCGACAGTAGTTATTTTGACAATAGCTTTCTTTTTATCATTAGAAGATAGGGGGCCTGAAAGATTTTTAGCTTTTATTTCTCCGCAAAAATATCAAGAGTATATCGTCACATTTTTTGAAAAAGCCCAGACAAAAGTTGCTGGGTGGTTTGGAGCGAGAATAATGGCATGCGTTTTTGTTGGCGTTGGATCGTTTATTGTTTTTTATATTTTTGATGTAGAATACGCATTTTTATTGGCGCTTATTGCAGGTGTTTTAAATTTTATTCCATATATAGGGCCACTAACCACAGCTATTTTATTGGTAGTATTTGTCATGGTTTCTTCGGGGTCTTGGTTTATTACACTTTACGTTTTATTGGCGGTTTGGGCTGTTCAAGCAATAGAAAACAACCTTTTGACGCCATTTTTAATGAAAAAAATGATAGACTTGCCTCCGGTCTTAGTTTTAATCTCTTTATTGCTGGGCGCTAAAATTTTTGGATTTTTAGGAACTATATTCATTGTTCCAGTTTCCGGAATAATATACGAATTTGTTAAAGAAATTATAGAAAAGAAGAGAGAGATATTAGAATAATGATTTTAGGATTTCAGTAACAAGATAGATACAACAATTACAGTTACCTGAGTTAAAAATCTCCAAAATTGCGAGATTTTTTTATCTTTTAAAAAATGAATTTTTTTAAGATGAAAGTTATCGTGCTTTTTAAGTAGATTGGTGTTCAAAAATTTATTTAAAAGGGTTAACATATCGGGTAGTACCGACAGCAGGGAGCAGATGTAGATTTTTAAAGAATTTTCAGATACCAAAAAAATAATAAGTATTCCTAACATAAAGTCGGTAGCCACTCTTAAAAAATCCGGTAAAGACTTTTGCCATTGATTATTTTTGATATTTTCAATAGGATATTCAGTATGAGGAAATAGATCCAAAAAATAATGGCTTAAAAAGGCCAAAATTAATGCCAGACAGAAATATTCAATTTTTGAGCCAATGGCAGCGCCAAATAGCAGGTGTACGAGCAAAATCATATCTTGGGATATAATTGGCTCGTTCGTTCGGAAAAAAATACGATTTTATTCCTCTCTCCTTCGCCAATTATAAAAAAAATGATAGAATAATTAAATAATCATATCATGTTTAATAAAAAGAATAAATTTTATATTACTACCACTTTGCCGTACGTTAATGCCGACCCGCATATCGGTTTTGCTTTGGAAATAATTCAGGCAGACGCGGTGGCTCGCTATTATAAAAATTTAGGTTATGAAGTATTTTTTAATACTGGAGTAGATGAGCATGGTTTAAAAATCTTAAGAAAGGCAGAAGAAAATAATCTCAGTCCTCAAGAATACTGCGATATATATGCTAAAAAATTTGATGATTTAAAGCAATTACTTGGTTTAAGCTATAACAGTTTTATAAGAACAACGGACCCTCATCACATAAAGGCGGCTCAAGAATTTTGGAAGCTTTGTGAAAAAAATGGGGATATTTATAAAAAAATTTATAAGGCTAAATATTGTGTTGGATGTGAATCTGAAAAAACGGATTCTGAATTGGTCGCTGGCAAGTGTCCCATACACCTAAATTTAGAATTAGAAATTATAGAAGAAGAAAACTACTTTTTTAAATACTCAAAATATCAAAAACCACTTTTGGATTTTTACGAAAAAAATTCAGATTTTGTAATCCCAGCAACAAGATTTAATGAGATTAAAGAATTTACAAAAAGGGGTTTGGAGGACTTCAGCGTTTCAAGGCTAAAAGAAAAAATGTCATGGGGTATTGAGGTTCCAAACGACGACAAACACGTAATGTATGTTTGGTTTGATGCATTGGTAAATTATATTTCGGCTTTGGGATGGCCGGAAGATTTAAAGAAATTTAACAGTTTTTGGCCAGGATTACAGGTGGCGGGCAAGGATAACTTAAGACAGCAAAGTTCAATGTGGCAGGCTATGCTTATGTCGGCAAATTTGCCAAATTCAAAACAAATTTTTATTCATGGATTTGTAACAGCTGATGGACAAAAGATGTCAAAAAGTTTAGGCAACGTAATTAATCCAATTGATCTGGTTAAAAAATATGGCACGGATGCTGTTAGATATTATTTGTTAAGAGAGATTGTCTCAACAGAGGACGGTGATTTTACATACGAAAAATTTGAGCAAAGATATAATTCCGATTTGGCCGGTGGCATAGGAAATTTATTGGCAAGAACTCTTGGCATGGCAAAGGGGCTGGAAATTAAAGAAATTATTGCAACAAAAAATACCAAGCAAAAAATTGAAGGAATAAAAGAAAAATATAAAACAGCTGTTGAAAATTTTAAATTTAACGAAGCATTGTCTGCTATATGGGAACTGATAAGCTATAGCGATAAATATATAAATGAAGAAAAGCTTTGGGAAACTAAAAATCCAAAAGTAATTAGTGATTTGTTTTTTATTTTAAATGAAATTTCGGACTTGCTCAGTCCATTTTTGCCAGAAACTTCAGAAAAAATTAAAAGGGCCGTAGAGACAAAGAAAGCAGAGGTTTTATTTCCAAGGGCTATAAATTAGGTGCCCCTATTGACAATTACATCCAATTTGTTATAATAGATATAGATAGAGTAGCTCTTTTTAATCAAGTTTTGGATGACTTGATAAGACCCAGGACCCAGGTTTAAACTTCTAATTAGTGTAAGGAGGCAGTTATGCTGGTGTTATCCCGCAAAAAGAATGAAAGTATTGTCATCAATGACGACATTACAATCGTGGTTGTGGAAATCCGGGGCGACAAGGTTCGTTTGGGAGTGGAAGCTCCAAAAGAGGTGCCGGTTCATCGACGCGAAGTGTTTGATGCGATTCACCGCAACGAAGTTGCCGCAGGCGAAAAACCTAACCCAGGCCAACCTGATAGAAAACCCGCCGACCCTTCAACTTGAGTCACAAGGCGTCACAATGTGGCAAACGGAAAATAATTCTGTTTGCCACTTTTTTTTGTTGTGGTAAGATTTAAATATGATAATAGACACACACAGCCACCTCAATTTTAAGGCATATGATAAAGACAGAGACGAAGTTATTAAACGAACTCAAAAAGAGCTCGTTATTTGCATTAATGTTGGTACAAAATATGAATCATCAAAAAATGCAGTTGAATTAGCAGAAAAAAATGAGAATATTTTTGCCGCGATTGGTCTTCATCCTATTCACATAAAAACAGATTTGATGAAACTACGAATAGATGAAGATGAAGGAGGATTTGCTCCGCTTGGCGAGGAATATAATAAAGAAAAATATAAAGAATTGGCAAAGTCAAAAAAAGTCGTGGCTATTGGAGAAATTGGATTGGATTATTATTACAAGCCAAAGACGAAATCTCGTTTGCAAGAATTTAAAGAATTGCAGAAAAAAGTTTTGACTGGGCAACTAGATTTAGCCGAAGAGCTAAAACTCCCAGTAATTATTCATTGCCGAATGGCATTTTCAGACTTGTATGAAATTTTAAAAAATTATAATTTACGTGGAACAATTCATTGCTTCACGGGAAGCTTAGAAGAAGCAAAACAATTTATTGCCTTGGGGTTTTATTTAGGAATTAATGGAATAATTGATAAATTAGATTTAACTGAAGTTATAAAAAATGTTCCACTGGAAAAAATATTAGTTGAAACCGATTGTCCTTATTTAACTCCAAAAGAAGAAGGGGATAAAAGGAATGAGCCAATTTTTGTAAAACACGTTATTCAAAAAATAGCAGATTTAAAAGGAATAACTTTTGATAAAGTTGCCTCTGTAACAACATCAAATGCCAAAAAATTATTTAATATTTGACATAAATCCGCCTATATGGCGGTTTTTGTATAGGGCTTCAAAATTTTAGCATTTATGCTATTATTAAGCATAAATATAATACTGACATGCAAAAGTATAATCCTAAAAAAATAGAGGCAAAATGGCAGAAAAAGTGGTATGGCTCGGGTGTTTTTTCTGCTAAAAATAAGTCTAAAAAAAGGAAGTTTTATCTTCTGTTAGAGTTTCCATATCCATCTGGGGATGGGCTTCACGTTGGTCATTGTAGGCCTTACGTTGCCTTTGATGCCTTGGCAAGAAAGCGAAGAATGGATGGTTTTAATGTTTTGTTCCCAATGGGCTGGGATGCTTTTGGCTTACCAAC